>Ga0075152_10001894_pt1 | contig 15032 bp, 18 predicted proteins | sample JI61114C2DNA_FD_70964 | JGI IMG/M metagenome (GOLD analysis project Ga0075152, IMG submission 70964) | Wastewater effluent complex algal communities from Wisconsin, to seasonally profile nutrient transformation and Carbon sequestration -... | ecosystem: Engineered > WWTP > Effluent > Algae...
CAAAAATAATTGGATTAACAGGAGGCATCGGAAGCGGAAAAACAACTATTGCCAATCATTTTATGGAGGCGAATATTCCCGTCTATATTGCCGATGATGAAGCCAGAAAAATCATGCAATCGGAAGAGATTGCAGGTGCAATTAGAAAAACCTTTGGCGATTCTATCTTCGATGATGCTATTTTAAATCGGCAAAAATTATCTCAAATTGTATTTAATGATCCTGAAAAATTAAAACTACTCAACGCTATTATTCACCCTGCGGTAAAAATGCATTTCCAAAATTGGGTTTTGAACCACAAGAACGCTCCGTATGTTATTTATGAAGCTGCCATTTTATTTGAGAGTGGAAGTTATAAAAATTGTGATTTGATAATAACAGTTACAGCGCCAATAGAATCAAGGATTCAGCGTGTAATACAACGTGACAAAACTACACGAGAACAAGTTTTAAAGCGAATAAATGCGCAGTGGAATGATGATCAACGCATTGCCAAAAGTGATTTTGTCGTCGAAAATGTTAATCCTAAAACTACAAAAACAGAAATTGATAAAATTCTTAAAATTTTGAAGATTTAATAATCATAGGGAACGCTGTTAATCTTTGGTTAAATTATTATTAATTATACTGTTAAAATACTAATTTTGTATCGATGAATAAATTGTTTTTTAAAATACTGGTTTTGTTGATGAGTTTATCCTTAATCGGGATAATTTTAGTTCAAGTATATTGGTTTAACACCTCGTTAAAAAATAATGACGAGCAATTTAAATTTCATGTCAAATCAGTTATAGGAAGTGTTGCCGAAAAACTTCAAGAACAAGAAGCTTATAGTTTTTTTGATAAGTATAACAGGTATAAAGACAGTACTGGAAAAATACCACAAAAAGTAGATTTATTAGAATTTTATTATATTCAAAAGAATCACGAGAATAACACAACAACCGTTTATTCAAGTGTTTTAAAAGAGGAAGATTTTGATATCACTTCTTCTATTTTTGGAAAAAAACTAGATAGTGTAAAATTTAAAAGTTTTAACTCTAAGCGAGTTACCGAAGTTTATAATACGAATAAAATTGATAATTCGAGTGTTCAGCAAGATATGACACCTGATGTCAAAACAACAAAAACAGGAAGTTTAGATGTTTTAGATAAAGCGCAATTTGAAATTTTCTTTAAGGATATTGCTTCCACAATGCCTTTACAAGAAAGAGTTTCAAAACAAGATTTAGAAAAGTTATTGAAGAAAGAATTAGTAAAATATGGTGTTAATACAAAATTTGAATTTGGAGTTTTTAGCAGTGGTTTAGCCACTAAAGTAAAATCGGATGGGTTTGTCTATGATGCAAATAATACCTATTCAATTCCAATATTTTCGGATAATGAAGGAAATAATAAATATCAATTATTAGTTTCATTTCCTAATAAAAAGAAATTTTTGCTTTCGGATTTGGTTGGTATAACATTGTTATCCATCATTTTTACGCTCATAATTATCATTGCTTACACAAGTGCATTGAATCAGTTAATTCGTCAGCGTCATATATCAGAGATAAAATCAGATTTTATTAATAATATGACTCATGAATTCAAAACACCAATTGCAACGATAAATTTGGCTTTGGATGCTATAAAAAATCCAAAAATCATTGGAAATGAGACTATGGTTCTCAAGTATCTTCAAATGATAAAAGATGAAAATAAACGCATGCATGCCCAAGTTGAAAATGTCTTGCGAATATCTAAATTAGAGAAAAAAGAATTGGACATTAGTAAAGAAACGGTTAATATTCAAGAAGTTATAGAGGATGCAATTGAACATGTTAATCTAATTTTAGAAGACAGACAAGGTAGTATTACTAAACATTTTAAAGCTGAAAGAACTAATGTATTGTTGAATGAAGTTCACTTTATTAATGTAATTGTGAATATTTTGGAAAATGCTATTAAGTATTCTCCAAATATTCCAAAAATTGACATCTTTACTGAAAACGTAAAAGAATTTTTGATCATTAAAATAAAAGATAATGGAATCGGAATGAGCAAAATAGCTCAAAAAAGAGTTTTTGAAAAATTTTATCGGGAGCATACAGGAGATTTACACGATGTAAAAGGTCACGGACTGGGTTTAGCGTATGTTAAGAAAATTATTGACGACCATAACGGTCAAATTTCTGTAGAAAGTGAAAAGGGAAAAGGAAGTACCTTTATAATAAAAATACCATTAATAAATTAAGATATGGAAAATGTAAACAAAAGAATACTTTTAGTAGAAGACGACCTGAATTTTGGGGCCGTTCTAAAAGATTATTTAATGCTAAATGACTTTGATGTCACTTTGGCCAAAAACGGAATGGAAGGCTTTGAAAAATTCAAAAAAGATAATTACGATTTGTGTATTTTGGATGTAATGATGCCTTACAAAGATGGCTATACTTTAGCAAAAGAAATTAGAGAAAAAAATCAAGAAGTGCCAATTATATTCCTAACAGCAAAATCTATGAAGGAAGATGTGCTAAAAGGATACAAAGCTGGAGCCGATGATTATTTGAACAAACCTTTTGATTCTGAGGTTTTGTTGATGAAAATCAGAGCCATAATTCAAAGAAAATCATCTGCAACTCAAGCGGAACCACTTCAGTTTGAATTTAATGTAGGGAAATTTCATTTGAATTCTAAATTGCGTTTCTTGTCTATTAATGAGGAAGAACCAGTAAAATTATCTCCAAAAGAGAACGAATTATTGAAAATGTTGATTCTTCACGAAAATGATTTGATGCCAAGAGAATTAGCATTAACCAAAATCTGGAGAGATGATAACTATTTTACTTCCAGAAGTATGGATGTTTATATCGCAAAATTGAGAAAATATCTTAAATTGGATCCAAACGTAGAAATCCTAAACATTCACGGTGAAGGATTTAGATTAGTAGTTAAAAAATAAAACCAATTGGTTTATAATAGAAAAGGCTTCGAGAAATTGAAGCCTTTTGTTTTTATTTCAAGTTCAGTTGTAAAGCAAAACAAGTTTTGTCGTCTTTTGTGATACTGAAAAGCGCAGAATCCGTATTCAGGTTTTCGTTAATGACCACTTTGTTTTTTAGCGATAATTCCTTTAAGAAATTCATTTCAAAACTTTCAATTTTTTGATTAAAAATCAATTTTTCGTCTAAGAAATCCAAACACCATTCCAAGTATTTCACATTATTCACGTGATTGACAATATCTAAATCGGATAATAAAACAGTTTTTTCAAATAGAAATTCCTTTTCATTGTTTAAATTTATTTTAGAAAAAGGTTTTTCTGTGGCTTTTTGCTCTGGATACAATTCAAAATGTTCGAAAGGCAAAGCCAAAGCTTCCGGTCGCCTGATTTTAGTATTGAAAACGGCCCAAAAAGTTTCGCAACCCACCATTTTATTTCCGTTGACATACAATTCCAAAGCACGAACGGAACGGGAATTTTCTAATGTGTTAATCCAAGTTTTTACGGTTACAATATCTTTCCATTTTGGTAATTCTGTAATTTCAACCCGCATTCTGCTCAAAACCCAAGCCTGATTGAATTCCTGCATATCCGAAAAACTGATGCCTCCAACCTCAGAATGAGCCGCAGCCGTCAATTGCAAAATGTTGCACAAATCGGTGTATTTTAAAAAACCATTGGGAAGACATTGGGTGAAATTAATCTCCCACTCTTTTATGAAAATGGACGTGAAGTCAGGTGAAATGGGCATTGTTTAGTTATTTTTTTAGTGAATTCTTGAAAAACAAAATATTCATAATTATAAAGATGAATAAAATAATTCCAATGTAAATATATGCTTCAGTACTTAAATTCTTCAAATTAGGATGGTCAATTTTATCTTTTAAACCTATTGAGTACATTGAAATTAAATACAAGGTAAATATTAAAAATAAATATCTGAAAATTGTTTTAATCGAATTTATCATAACTTTTCTTTTAAATATTCGATTATTTTTTTTCTATCCGTCAAATAATCAAACCACATTGTTTCTTCATTCCTTTTGAACCAAGTGAGCTGTCGTTTGGCAAATCGTCGGGTGTTTTTCTTGATTTCTTCGATGGCAAATTCCAAGGAGATTTCGTCTTCAAAATAGCGGAACAATTCTCTGTAACCAACGGTTTGCAAGGCATTCAAATCTTTGTGAGGAAATAACCCTTTGGCTTCCGCCAATAATCCTTCGTTAATCATAATGTCAACTCTTTGGTTGATTCTATCGTAAATCACGCTTCTTTCGGCTTCCAAACCAATGAGAATGGGAGTGAAGTTTCGTGTGTTTTTCTTTTGGTTTAAAAAAGAAGAGTAGGGTTTTTCAGAACCAATACAAACTTCCAATGCCCGCATCATTCGTTGTGGATTTTCTTTGGCAACGACTTCGAAATAATTCGGATCACGTTTTTCTAATTCGGTTTGCAAATATTCGATTCCCATTTTTTCATAATTTAGGGTCACTTCCTCTCGAACAGAAGCCTCAATTTCAGGGAAATCGTCAAAGCCTTTTAAAATGGCATCTACATACAAACCTGAACCGCCAACCAGAACTACATAATCATTGGTCAGGAATAATTCGTCCAGTTTGGCAATGGCTTCTTTCTCGAAATCGCCTACGGTATAATTCTCAAATATCGATTTGTTTTGAATGAAATGGTGTTGCGCTCCAGCCAATTCTTCGGTTGTGGGAACGGCGGTGCCAATGCGCATTTCTTTAAAAAATTGTCGGCTGTCGCAGGAAATAATGTCGCAATTGAAATGTTGTGCCAAAGCGATGCTCAAGGAAGTTTTTCCTATAGCTGTTGGTCCGACGATGGTAATTAAGTACTTCATATTTTTTAGCCCAGTCCCGATAGCTATCGGGAGAAACGGAAACCCCACAGTGGTGAAAGTTAGTTTTTCTTGGTGTAAAAGAGCGACCAATGGAAGCTCCTTTTATGCTTTAGAAAAACAACTTGAACAACGAGGAGTTGCATTGCACAGCTGGGAATAGCTCCTTACTATTTTAACGTTAGCGGATGTCCACAATGATAACAAAATTTTGCATTTGGATTATGATTAGCGACTCCGCAATTTTCGCAAGATTGTTTTTCAGGCTCCGTTTTGTTTGTATTTGATTTTGCAAATTCTGCCGTTACAATTCCTGTGGGAACAGCGATGATGCCGTATCCGAGAATCATAACCATAGATGCAATGAATTGCCCCAAAGGTGTTCCTGGAGAAATATCGCCATAGCCCACTGTTGTTAGGGTGACGATTGTCCAATAAATACTGGTTGGTATGCTGGTAAAACCATTTTCTTCGCCTTCGACAACGTACATAATTGAGCCGATGAGAATCGTGCTGATGAGTACAAAGTATAGAAAAACAGTGATTTTTCCTCGGCTGGCGTTCAATGCTTTTAGCAAATGTAGCGATTGTCCAGTGAATTTAGGATGGTTTAATATTTTGAATAATCGTAACAATCTAAGGGCTCGGACTATGGAAAAAACCTTTGATCCTACAAAGAAAAATGACAAATACATGGGTAAAATGGCTATCAAATCAATGATACCAAAGAAACTGAAAATGTATTTTCGAGGTGTATTTGTAGTATAGATTCTTAGGAAATATTCAAGCGTGAAAAAACCAGTGATTATCCATTCGAGAATGATGAGTTGATGATGGTATTTCACATCAAATCCTTTTACAGTTTCCAGCATCACCAAGAAAACACTTAGGAGAATTAGTCCCAAAAGAATGAGGTCAAATAGTCTTCCGGCTACAGTATTTGTGCCATGAATAATGATATGTATTTTTTGTCTAAGAAGATTTAGTTTTGATTTTTTCATTATCCAATATAAATTAAAAATTTATAATCTTGATTGTTTTTGACTTTCGAATATAACTTTGAATAATGTTCTTGGCATCACGATTGTTTTGCATCACAGTAAGAATGTTTTGCAAAATTGTGGGGTTTGTAATTTGGTAATTCAATTCATAAAAGGCAAATCCTTTGTATATACCATTTTCTATAAGCACAGCTGAGCGTTCGCTAATCGTTCGACCTTTGTCGATAACGATCATATTTTGAGTTTTGTAATTCCATTCTTCTAGAAATGTAAAAACTCTTTTGTTGTATTCTTCGGCAGAGACTTTTCCGATGCAAGCACCATCACATTCTTTGATACCGTATTGAAAACATTCCTTTTTAGTTTGGTATAATCCCGTTAATTTTTGACATAATTGATACTTTGTTGTAATATGAAAAAGGGTATTTTTTGCTTCTTGCAACGATGAAAATGAAGTAATTTCTTTTTTTCTTCCATCAAACTTTTGAATCTTTAGATTCAAATAGTCGTTTTTGTCTTTTTCAGCATACAAAGCCAATTGAAAAATGCTTTTGCGTTGGGCGCGATTTAGTATGGGTTTGTGAATTTTTATTTCTTCACTTTCTTTCAATAAAGCAATGAGTTCGCTGCCCGTTTCTTCATAAGTAACGTCAAAAACTTCATCTTGAATTCTTTTGCATTTGCTTGTATTTCCAGTGAAATGCTGATTAACTCGCTTTTTGATGTTGCGGCTTTTGCCAATATAAATCAAGTTGCCCTTATCATTATGGATGTAATAAACACCAGTTCTAGAAGGCATATTTTGAACAATGTCTAACAATTTTGGGGCAATTCCTTTTTTGATTTCCGTTTTGATTAATTCGGTCACAATTATTTTTTCGACATCTTTTTCGAGTAACAACTTGAAGAGCTTAACAGTCGCCAACGCATCGCCACTGGCGCGATGTCTGTCTGCCATTGGAATTCCCAGCGCACGAACTAATTTTCCCAAACTGTGCGAAGGTTGTTCTGGCAACAATCTTTTGGATAATTCGACAGTGCAAAGTGTTTTTATATTGAAATCATAACCCAAACGGCGAAATTCCGTGCGTAGAATTCGGTAATCGAAATCGGCATTGTGCGCCACTAGAACGCAATCGTTGGTCATTTCGATAATGCGTTTGGCTACTTCAAAAAACTTGGGTGCCGAGCGCAACATCGCATTGTTTATTCCAGTCAATTTGACCACAAAGGGCTGAATCGGGATTTCGGGATTGACCAAACTGATAAACTGATCTACGATTTCGTGACCGTCAAATTTATAGATGGCAATTTCCGTAATTCCTTCTTCGTTGAATTGTCCTCCGGTGGTTTCTATGTCGAGTATGGCGTACAAAATAAGTGTTCGGTCTTCAGTTCCGATAGCTATCGGAATTAGTGTTCAGTTTTCTAATCTGAATTCAAAAATCAAATTCGTCCCCCAAAGATACTACTTCCTATCCGAACCATCGTACTTCCGCATTCAATTGCGAGTTGATAATCACCAGACATTCCCATCGACAACGTAGAGACACAATGCATTGCGTCTCTACGTTGTCGTAATTTATCAAAAATCGATTTCAAATGCGTGAATTCTTTCTTGATTTGGTTTTGATTTTCTGTAAATGTTGCCATTCCCATTAATCCCACAATTCGAATGTTTTTCATTTCTTGAAATGTGGTGGAAGCCAGAATCTCATGGAGTTCTTCTTCATCCAAACCAAATTTAGTTTCTTCTTCGGCAATATATATTTGCAATAAACAATCGATAATTCTATCGTTTTTTTTGGCTTGTTTGTTGATTTCTTCCAAAAGTTTCAAACTATCAACTCCGTGAATCAAACTCACAAATGGCGCCATAAATTTAACTTTATTCGTCTGAACGTGACCAATCATATGCCATTCGATATCTTTAGGCATCGCTTCCCATTTATCGGCCATTTCCTGGATTTTGTTTTCACCAAAAATGCGTTGACCCGCATCATAAGCTTCCATCAAATCGGGAATAGGTTTAGTTTTAGAAACAGCAACAAGAGTTACTGTTGATGGTAAAGTGGATTTTATTTTGAGGAGGTTTTGTGCGATTGACATATTAAATAAACTATTTCGAGATTTTTTCTGCTTTTTTACTTTCACTATAATCATAAAAACCTTCACCAGATTTCACGCCCAATTTTCCAGCGCGAACCATATTGACCAATAAAGGACAAGGAGCATATTTTGGATTTTTGAAACCGTCGTACATCACGTTTAGTATTGCCAAACAAACATCCAATCCAATAAAATCAGCTAATTGCAAAGGTCCCATTGGATGTCCCATTCCAAGTTTCATCACGGTATCAATTTCATAAACACCAGCTACTTTGTTGTATAAAGTTTCGATGGCTTCGTTAATCATTGGCATCAAAATTCGGTTGGCAACAAAACCAGGATAATCGTTGACTTCAACAGGAGTTTTACCCAGTTTTTCGGATAAATTCATGATAATTTTGGTCACTTCGTCACTGGTATTATAGCCTCGAATAATTTCGACCAATTTCATAATGGGAACCGGATTCATAAAGTGCATTCCAATAACGCGTTCTGGATGAGCTACAACAGCACCAATTTGCGTGATGGAAATCGAAGAAGTATTCGTTGCCAAAATCGTATTATGCGAACAAACTTCATTCAATTGTTTGAAAATATTGAGTTTTAATTCGACGTTTTCGGTAGCAGCTTCAACAACTAAATCCACTCCTACAACACCGTCTTTGATGTCAGTATAAGTGATGATATTGTTGATGGTTTTGAATTTTTCTTCCTCGGTGATGGTTCCTTTGGCAACCATTCGATCCAAATTGGAAAAAATAGTAGTCATTCCTTTATCCAAAGATTTTTCGGAAACGTCTATTAGTTTTACAGTAAAACCACTTTGCGCAAAAGTATGTGCAATTCCGTTGCCCATTGTTCCTGCTCCAATTACGGCTATTATTTTCATGTTTTTTTCTCTATTTATTTTACTAAAATATGTAAAAATTCTGTTGTATTGCTTGCGGTATGATTTCTATTTTCGGTTTTGTCGGCTTTAAAACGTTGATAGTGCGTGGTCATCAAATCGTATTTTCCGTATTTGGACATAATCGTTCTAATCTCGTCTTCCGACATTAAACCTTCGTTGTTATAGCTTAGAAATATAGAACCGAAATTGGCATTTTTTATTAACTCTTCAAAGGATTTTCTAACATTTGTTTTGCTGCAATAATCCGAACGATTATAGTCTCTAAGACCTGTTTTTCCTTTCGGAATAAAAGTGTCGTATTTTGCTATTGTGTTTAATAAATGGTAATTAGAGCCATATTGTCGAGCATTATACGGTGGATCCAAATATAAAATATCACCTTCAATTTTTTGGATTAAGAGATTGCTATCTTCATTAAAAACTTCGTGTTCGTTGTCGTTCAAACTAAAAATAGCAGGTTCTAAAACAAGGTTTTTTTGAGCCGATTTCTTGATATGCTTTAAATAAGCACCATAAACCGAAGCTGTATTCGCCACTTTATCGGCACTTTCTAACAAGGAAGCCAAAAGGAAATAATAGGTTTTGGTATCGATACTTTTTTTAGTTTTCCAATGCTCTATTTGCTTCCGAATCACATCTATTTTTTTTCCGTTGTATTCAGAGAAATACAACCTGTTTTGATTTCCGTTTTCGGAATATTCGTGAAATATAAAACCTTCAATTCCTTCAAGTTGATTGAGTTTCTCAATTGTAGAATTAAAATCGATTGCCTCGTGGTTTTCAATGTAATTTTTGTTCAAAACATAGCTGTAATATTCTAAATCATTGCTAATGATTTTTTTTACATTGGGTTTAAAAGTTCTACCTACAATTCCAGTTCCGGCAAATAAATCGCAAAACGTTTTTTGAGACAAATCATCTCCAACCACCGAATTTACTGTAGTTTGAATAAAGGAAGATAACTTTTGTTTCGAGCCGATGTAGTTCATGTAATTTTAATTTTCAACCCAAATCAGGTCGGATAAAATGGGATTATTTTCAAGATTGAGTTGAATTAAAGCATCGCAATTAAATTTTTCGACATAAGAATCAATTGCAGTTTTTAACAAATTTATTTCGGATTTTAGTTTCCAATGTTCCTTATTTTTTTCAACCAAAACAATGAATAATCTGTTTTTCAAATGCTTTCTGCTTTCCTGACTTTGGTTCAAATACAACCATTGAATTAATTCGGCAGGATTGTTTTTAGCGTAAGCTACCGTTTGATTAAAACCCTTTGGGAAAACCGTAGTTTTATGGTCAAAACAAGTGGTGTTTATAGTAAAATCAATTAGTTTGTCGAATTTATTTATGTTTGGCGTTACTTTTTCGTGCAAAGAAAATAGGTTTTCAACAGCTTCGGCGGACCAAAAATTATACCATCTATTTAAGGCGTAATCGCGAATTTTTTCGTCAAATAAAGCTGTTTTTTCTACTAATTTTTCAAAAGTATAAGTCGAATAGATAAAACTGGTTTTTGCATCCCAATCATCAGATTGTTTTCGTCCCCATTTGTATGGATACATTAATCTTTTTTTTAATTCAGTTTCAACTCGTACTAAATCCATAATTTAAAATTGACTTTTTGAATTAAAGTTGAATTGATTCTTGAAAAACGAATAAGATTTTTTTATTTACTTCTTAAAACAATCAATAATTTGGTACGCCACTCTTAAAGCTTCTGTCGCTTGTTCCAAAGTAACCACTGGAGTAGTGTCATTATTGATGGCATCGGCAAAAGATTCCAATTCATCCAGAATGGCGTTGTTTTGCTCCACATCGGGATTCGAAAAGTAGATTTGTTTTTTTACACCTTCGGCATTTTGTAGAATAATATCAAAATCTCCAGGAATTTCGGGAGCATCTTTCATTTTTACAACCTCACATTTTTTCTCCAAGAAATCCACAGAAATATAAGCATCTTTCTGGAAGAAACGTGATTTACGCATATTTTTCAGGGAAATTCGACTAGCGGTTAAATTAGCAACACAGCCATTTTCGAACTCAATTCGAGCATTGGCAATATCAGGAGTTTCACTAATTACTGAAACTCCGCTGGCGTGAACGTCTTTTACTGGCGAATTTACAACGCTTAAAATTGCATCAATATCGTGAATCATTAAATCCAAAACCACAGGAACATCAGTGCCACGAGGATTGAATTCGGCCAAACGATGTGTTTCAATAAACATTGGGTTTTCAATCATATTTTTGGTCGCTTTGAAAGCAGGATTAAATCTTTCGACGTGACCTACTTGACCTTTTACGTTATATTCTTTGGCTAAAGCTATGATTTCTTCGGCTTCGGCAACAGTATTTGAAATGGGTTTTTCTATAAAAACATGTTTACCCGATTTGATGGAAACTTTGGCACATTTAAAATGCGAAAGTGTAGGCGTTACAATATCGATAACATCGACGGCGTGTATTAAAGTGGCGATTGTGGAGAATTGTTTGTATCCAAATTCCTTGGCTACTTTTTCTCCATTTTCTTGGTTTTCGTCATAAAAACCAACTAATTCATATTTTTCAGATTGTTGTAATAATCTTAAATGTATTTTTCCAAGATGTCCAGCACCTAAAACGCCAACTTTTAACATAAAAATGATTTTTAACAAATGTATAATTTATTTGTTTATTGTTTAAATTTTGTTCTTTAAAGTTTTGGAAATTGTTACTTGATTTTTGAAATTTTTAAGTTTATTTTTACCGAAATAAATCCCCACAAATTTTGAAAGATACTGCCAAACATCAAGGACTTCGTAATCAATTAGTAACCCTTTTGAAAGAAAAAGGAATTACCGATAAAGGTGTTTTGGAAGCAATTAATAAAATCCCAAGACATCTTTTTTTGAATTCTAGCTTTGCCGATTATGCTTATCAAGACAAAGCATTTCCTATTGGAGCAGGACAAACTATTTCGCAACCTTATACAGTTGCTTTTCAAAGTCAATTATTAGAAGTTAAAAAGGATCATAAAATCCTCGAAATTGGAACGGGTTCAGGTTATCAAACTGCTGTTTTGTGTTTGATGGGGGCCAAGGTTTACAGTGTTGAAAGGCAAAAAGAATTATTCAAACAAACATCGGCTTTATTGCCAAAATTAGGGATTAGACCTAAACATCTCTCTTTTGGCGATGGTTATAAAGGTTTGCCCAATCACGCACCTTTTGACAGTATTATCGTTACGGCTGGAGCGCCAATAATTCCGCAAGCTTTGATGGCGCAGCTAAAAATAGGAGGAAGGCTTGTAATTCCAGTGGGGGAAGACACACAAATCATGACACTTTTAATACGCAAAAATGAAACTCAATTTGAGAAACACGAATTTGGAGATTTTAAATTTGTGCCTTTGTTAGAAAATAAAAAATAAATTAAAATCCCATCAAGTTCTAAAAAAAACAAGGTGGAACTTTTTTATTGACCAATAATTTCAAGATAACGTTCTAGACTTTCTTTCTCGATTTGAGCAATAAACAAAAGAAAATCTTCTTTATTGTTTTTGGTTTGTGCAGTTTCAAGAGCATTGTAATAGCGCATTCTAGAATCATAATCTCCTTTTATATTGGCAATTACATAGCCATTTTGAAGCAAAATAAGATTCATAACTAAACGTGAAGTTCTGCCGTTTCCATCTATAAATGGATGAATAGTAACCAAACGTTCGTGAAGTTCTGCTGCCAAAACTATTGGATGTAAAGCATTTTTATTGGTCTCATACCAAATAAAGTAATCTTCCATTTCCTTAGAAACCATAAAAGGTTGAGGCGGCATATAAGAACTTCCTTTAATCATCACTTGAACTTTGCGGTAGCGACCCGCATCTTCAGGATTGATGCCACGCAAAATCAAATTGTGAATAGACAACACTTCTCGCTCATTCAAATTGGTGTTTTTGTCCATCAAATGTTTGATATAAGCAATAGCTTCCTGATGATTGATGACTTCAAGATGCTCACGCATACTTTTTCCAGAAATGGTCAAACCTTCATTGATAACCAAATCAGTTTCACGAAGTGTCATAGTATTTCCTTCGATGCGATTGCTTTCAAAAGTATATTCCAATTCCAAAGCTTGAGCAATTCTATAACTATCAAAGTGACGAAATTGATCTAGTTTTGTTTTCAAAAAATCTATTTCTTCAAGAATTACGGATAGGTTTTTAGAAAGTAATTTTTTACTACTAACATAACTGTTTTCGATATCTTCGCGCACCATATTCATAGCTTTCAGTGCAAATTCATCCTGACCAATTTCATAAAGAATTTTCTCTTTGAGCCAAGCAACCATCAAGATTTCAAAATCTATTCCTAGCAAAGAAGCCAATTTAGGCACTTGATCTTTGGTTGGTTTTCTGCTGCCATTTTCAAACTTGCTTATTAAAGCTTGATCTATTCCTAAAATTTGAGCCACTTCTCTAGTCTTTAATCCTTTTTGCTCTCTTGCATTTTTGAGTAGTGTTTTCATTTTTACATCATATAAATTGTCTTGACAAATTTAGTCATAAGTTTGAAGTAAAAAAAATAATACTTAAAAAAGATTAAGTATTATTTTTAATGGATAAATCTATTTAAAGATTTAATTATTTTTTGGGAACAAATCCATCTTTTTTCATTTCCTGCATCACAGTAGCAATAATACTATCTACCAATAAACCTACATCTGAACCACTTGATGATTTTGTAGTCCCTGTCCAAATTAATTTATCCGATTTTAATGAAAACACATTGGTTTCAACTAAATAAGAAGTGGTATCTTGGTAATAACCTGGATCATAATATACAAGAATACATTCCATACCAACCGCCAAAACCTCCATAAGCTCCGTAGCCGCCATACATTCCACCATAACCTCCATAATATATAGATGTATTTGTACCAGGAACATAATTTGTTTCTTTTACGGTATCAACTAAACGCATGGTTACTACAGCATCATAGTTTTCATCTTTAAGAATTTTTATTTTTTGATCTTTGGATAAATCTAAACTTGTTCCATTCAAAATAGCATATGAAGAATGAAATTTAGGTCCGATAGAAGCAATTCTATTTTCGGTGATTCTTCTAGTAGCTTCATTTTTTACTAATGCTACTACTAATATTTTTTTGAATTCTGTATTTGCATTGGTAGTTTCAGGATCTTTCCAACTGCTTACAATTGCTGTTCCACTGCTGCAACTTGCCAGAAAAACGAATGACATTGCAATAAAAAATTTCTTCATAATTTTATTTTGTTAAATATTAATTGCTGTAAAAATAGAAATAAAATCAGAAAATTCTTTTTAAAAACAAAATATTATATAAAAAAAATATTCTAAAAAGATTTTTTTATTCTATCGAGATCTCGCTTAGTGTCTTGTTCTTTAAGCGATTCGCGTTTGTCGTAGGTTTTCTTTCCTTTGCAAAGTCCAATTTCAAGTTTTGCCATCCCTTTTTCGTTGGTAAATAATTTCAAAGGGACAATAGTCAAACCTTTGGCTTGAACACTTCTTGCTAATCCTTTTAGTTCTCGTTTGTTCAGCAAAAGTTTTCGTTCGCTTCTTGCTTTGTGGTTGAATTGGTTACCAAAAGCATATTCTTCAATATAAGTATTGATTGCAAAAAGTTCTGTGCCACTAAATTCGCAAAAACTTTCAGTAATATTGGCTTTTCCTAACCGAATCGATTTTATTTCGGTTCCAGCCAATACTATTCCCGCCGTAAATTTTTCGATTATTTCATAGTCGAAACGGGCTCTTTTATTAAGTATGTTGATTGTTTTTAGCATCGGTTGGCAAATGTAGATACAATTGAATGAAACACCAAAGAATTATAGAAAAATGACCTAAATTTGCAATATGGAAAAGCCACAATCAAAAGATCCGCTTCACGGAATTACACTACAAAGAATTATGGAACAACTTGTCGAATATTATGGATTTGACACTTTGGGTGAATTGATAAAAATTAAATGTTTTACGGATAAACCGAGTATAAAATCGAGTTTAACTTTTTTAAGAAAAACCGAGTGGGCTAGAAAAAAGGTAGAGGATTTGTTTATAAAAACGATTCCGAAGTTTAAAGTCTAATTTAAACGATAGGAAATCATAATTCCACCTCTATAAGGCAACCAATCGCCACTTATAT
>Ga0075152_10001897_pt1 | contig 15029 bp, 9 predicted proteins | sample JI61114C2DNA_FD_70964 | JGI IMG/M metagenome (GOLD analysis project Ga0075152, IMG submission 70964) | Wastewater effluent complex algal communities from Wisconsin, to seasonally profile nutrient transformation and Carbon sequestration -... | ecosystem: Engineered > WWTP > Effluent > Algae...
GGCCTCGATCTGGCGGATGCGCTCGCGCGTCACGTCGAACTGCTTGCCGACTTCTTCCAGTGTGTGGTCGGTGGACATCTCGATGCCGAAGCGCATGCGCAGCACCTTGGCTTCGCGTGGCGTGAGGCTGTCCAGGATGTCCTTCACCACATCGCGCAAGCCGGCCTGCATGGCGGCATCGACCGGGGCCACGTTGTTCGTGTCCTCGATGAAGTCGCCCAGGTGGCTGTCGTCGTCGTCGCCGATCGGCGTTTCCATGGAGATCGGCTCTTTGGCGATCTTCATGATCTTGCGGATCTTGTCCTCGGGGATCTCCATCTTCTCGGCCAGCGTGGGCGCGTCGGGCTCGTAGCCAAACTCTTGAAGATGTTGCCTCGAGATGCGGTTCATCTTGTTGATCGTCTCGATCATGTGCACCGGGATGCGGATGGTGCGCGCCTGGTCGGCGATCGAGCGGGTGATGGCCTGGCGGATCCACCAGGTGGCGTAGGTCGAGAACTTGTAGCCGCGGCGGTACTCGAACTTGTCCACCGCCTTCATCAGGCCGATGTTGCCTTCCTGAATCAGGTCGAGGAACTGAAGACCGCGGTTCGTGTACTTCTTCGCGATCGAGACCACGAGTCGGAGGTTGGCCTCGACCAGCTCCTTCTTGGCCTGCTCGGCCTGGTACTCGCCGCGAAGGATCGTGTCGAGGGTGTTCTTCAGGTCGACCGGTTCCTGCTCGAGCGAGTCGGTGGTCGCCTTCAGCCGGAGCTTCTGCTCCTTGTACTGACGGGTGAGGTTCTTCTTGTCCTCTTCCTTCAGCTTGTGCTTCTTGTTCTTCGGGTTCAGCAGGCGGTCGATGCCTTCGATCTCGCGCTGGATCGCCTTCACACCCTCGACCGCTTCCTTCATCTCGTCGATGAGGCGGCGCTTGACCGATTCGGTGAACTCGATCTCGCGGATGCGCTGGCTCACCTCGATGCGGGCGCGCATCGCGGCCCAGTGGGCCTTCCGGTACTTCTTCTTGTCCTTGGTCGTGACCCCCTTCGGGGTCTCGCCGAGCTTCTCGAACAGCTTCTCGGCGTTGACGTTCGCCTTGCGGACGTTCTCGATCTGCTTCTGGACCTGGCGCGAGCGTTCGGCGATGCGCTCGTCGGTGATTTCCTCGTCGTTGAAGATCACCAGTTCACGGATGGTGCGGTCGCCCGTGTGCAGCGCATCTCCGAGCTGGATGACCTTCTTGGCCACGAGCGGCGTGCGGGAAATCGACTTGATGACCGCCAGCTTGCCGCGCTCGATGCGGCGGGCGATCTCGACTTCGCCCTCGCGGGTGAGCAGCGGGACCGTGCCCATCTCGCGCAGGTACATGCGCACCGGGTCGTTCGTCTTGTCGAGCGCCCCCGGGGTGAGATCGAGCTCCAGCTCCTCGGAGCCCTCAGCCGTGCGGTCGATCGGCTTGTCGTCCCGCATGTACTTCTGGTCGGAATCGATGACCTCGATGCCGGCGCTGCCGAACGTGTTGAACAGGTCGTCGAGCTCGTCTGACGAGGTGATCTCCGACGGCAGGAGTTCGTTGACCTCGTCGTACAGGAGGTAACCCTTCTCCTTGCCGATGTTGATGAGCTGTCGTACCTCGTCGTACTTTTCTTCGATCGACATTTAATTCAGCCTCGTCCTACGTCAGTTGCTCGATTCGCAGCCCTAAATCATTCTTCTTCCGCAGCAGAACGTCAATTTCCGGGTTGTCGCCCCCGGAGCCGCGCTGCTGCAGCCGGTCGATTTCTCGCTGGATATCCGCGCGTTCGCGCTGCCAGCGCAGTCGCTTGATGGTCCTGGCGCACTCCATCGGCGACAGGGCCGGCGCCGAGTCGATGGCCGCGATGGCCGTGAAAACCCTTGCGTTCTCCGTACTTAGACGCTGGAGGAGCGCGGATGGTAGGCCCTCGGCGGGCGTGGATCCCTGAAGCGCACGGACCGCCTCGAAGATGGGTCGCGCGGCCAATTGGGCCAGATCGTCCTCGTCCAGCTCATCCAGGGCGCTCAGCCCCTGCCTACTATTATGTACGAGCGCCCACAGAAGACCCTTCTCCGCAGGCTTCAGCGTGCCGGATACCGGCATTTCGCGGACGGTGACCTCGGTCCGCTTCTGCACTGCCGCCTTCCGGATCTCGCTCCGGACCACGTCCTCGGTGACCCGCGCCCTGAAGGCGATCCGGTCGGCGAACTGGTCGCGGGCGGCTGCCTCCGGAATTTTCGCGGCGACCGTGAGCATTTTCGAGAGGAACTGCCGCCGGGCGTCGTCGTGGGTGAAGTCCACGCCGACGGCGGCCTGTTCGAGCAGGTACTCCAGGTAGGGCCTCGAGGTCTTGAGCCGCTCCCGGTACGCCTCCGGGCCATTTCGCCTGATGAAGGTATCGGGATCTTCCCCCTTGTTCAGCACCAGGACGTTGACGTCGAACCCCTCCGCCACCAGGAGGTCGCTGGACCGGACCGCAGCGCCCTGCCCGGCCGAGTCGGGGTCGAAACTCAGGACGACCCGCGTGGTGAAGCGGCGGAGCAGCTGGACCTGCGACGGGGTCAATGCCGTGCCGCAGGTGGCGACCACCGGCGCGGCCTGTGACTGGTGCACCTGGGCATAGTCGAAATAGCCCTCCACCATCACGGCGTATCCGAGCTTGCGGATCGCGGCTTTCGACAGGTTCAGCCCGTACAGCGTCCTCGACTTCGAGTAGATCGGCGTCTCAGGCGAGTTCAGGTACTTCGGCACCTGGTCGGCGTCCATCGAGCGGCCGCCGAAGGCGATGATCGAACCCGTATCCCGACAGATCGGGATCATCAGGCGGTTCCTGAACCGGTCGATGATCTCGCCGGAATCGCGCTGGACCACCAGTCCGCTCTGGAGCAGCAGCCCCTGGCTGAAGCCCTGCTTCAACAGGCGCCCCTTGAGCCCGTCCCGCGACTGCGGGGCGTAGCCGAGTCCGAGCTGCTCGATGGTCGGCGCGCTGACGTCCCGGTCTCGAAGCTGCTGCCGGGCTCTCCCGCCGGCCGGTCCGGCCAGCTGCTCGCTGAAGTACGCCGCGGCCATCTCATGGATCTTGAGGAGCGCTTCCCGCAGGGCCGCGTCCTGCCGCGCCGCCGGGTCGTTCTCGGTCGGCTCCGGCATCGACATGCCGGTCTTCTGCGCGAGCATCTTCACGGCATCGGCGAAGCCGACCTTCTCCTGCAGCTCGATGAACTTCAGGACGTCGCCGCCGACGTTGCACCCGAAGCAGTGGAAGAAGCCCTTCTCGGCGTCCACATGGAACGACGGCGTCTTCTCCCCGTGAAACGGGCAGAGCCCCTTGTAGGTGCGCCCCACGCGCTTCAGCGACACGTACTCCTGGATGATCTGCACGATGTTCGCGTGCAGCTTCAGGTCGTCGATGAACGACTGCGGAAACAGCGCCATCAGTCCTTCAGCTCCGCCACGGTCACGCCGCCGCCGCCCTGGTTCGGGGGTGCGGGCGCGATGCTGGCCACCAGCGGATGCTGCTGCAGGAACTTGCCGATCGCCTTCTTCAACTGCCCGGTGCCGTGACCATGCACGAAGCGCAGCACGCGCTGATCGGTCAGCAGCGACTCGTCCAGGAACCGCTCTGCTCGGGTCAGCGCCTCGTCCACCGTGCAGCCGATGACATTCAGCTCGGTCGGGCTGGTATCCCGCGACACCAGGTCGACATGCACGTTGATCTTCGCCGCTGCCGGTGCCGCGGCGGCGCCGGTCACGCGGAGGTCGCGCACCTGGGCCCGCATCCGCTTGCCACGCACGTCCACGTCTGCCGTGTCGCCATGCAGCGCCGTCACGATCCCCTCGAGGCCGAGGCCGCCGAGGGTCACCTTCGCGCCGACCGTCACCGGTCGGGGCGGGCCTGCCGGCACGAGGTCCGCAGGGCTCGACGGCTCCACAATCCGGGCGACGACGGCGTCGAGTTCGTCACGTGCGGCGACGCGCGCCGCACCGCTCGCGCCGGTGTTGAACGTGCGCCGGGCCGCTTCGTCCGCCAGCGCCTGCGTCTTCTGCTTCAACTTCGCGATGACACCGTCGATCTGCTTCCGTGCCTCGCGTACCTGCGTATCGAGCAGCTCCGCCAGCCGCTTCTTCGACGCTTCCTCCCGCTGCCGCAGCGCCTCCTCACGCTGGCGCATCCGCTCAGCGGTGGCGTCCAGCGTCTCCCGCTCGCGGGCAGCCAGGCGGCGGTCGTGCTCGAGCGCCCGCATGTCGTGGTCGATGCGCGCCAGATGCTCGGCGAGCTGCGCCTCGCGCGCCGTGAGGTTGTTTCTCGCGGCCGCGATCACCGACGGGCTCAGGCCCAGGCGGCCCGCGATTTCGAGGGCCAGGCTGCGGCCGGGTGAACCGTAGAGCAGCTCGTAGGTCGGCGCAAACGTCTGCGGGTTGAAGCCGAACGCACCGGACTGGACCCCCTCCGTCGTGGAGGCGTACGACTTGAGCTGGTCGTAGTGGCTGGTCGCCATCAGCGTGGCGCCGCGCCGGCGGAAGTGGTCGATGATCGCCACGCCGAGCGCGCCACCCTCGACCGGGTCGGTGCCCGATCCGACCTCGTCCAGCAGCACGAGTCCGGGCACCTCGAGGTCGCGATCCATCGAGGCGATGTTCGTGATGTGCGCAGAGAACGTGCTGAGGCTCGCCTCGATCGACTGCTCGTCACCGATGTCCGCGAACACCGTCCTGAAGACCGGCAGCCGCGATCCGACTGCGGCCGGGATGCGCAGGCCGGACTGCGCCATCAGCGCCAGCAGGCCCGCCGTCTTGAGCGCGACGGTCTTGCCGCCGGTGTTCGGTCCCGTGATGAGGAGCACCGTCGCCGGGGGAATGATCTTGATCGTTACCGGCACCGGCGCCTTCAGGAGCGGATGCCTCGCGGCCTGCAACTCGAATGCGCCGTCCGTCGACAGCTTCGGCTCGATGCCGTCGATCGATTCAGAGAACCGGGCGCGCGCCTGCAGCACGTCGAGCGCGGCCGCCGCGTCCACGGTGCGCGCGATGTCCTCGGGCCGGCTCCTGAACGCCTCGGTCAACTCCAGCAGGATGCGGTGGACCTCTTCCGACTCCTGCTCATCGAGTGCGACGATGTCGTTGTTGATGTCGACGGTGCTGAGCGGCTCGAGATACAGGCTCGCGCCACTCGTCGATGCGCCGTGCACGATGCCGGGAATGCCGCTCCGATGCTCGGCTTTCACCACCAGGACGTACCGGCCGTTCCGCTCGGTGACCACGAGGTCCTGCAGGAACTTCGACGTCTCCTTGCCGCGCAGGTAGGACTCGAGCGTGCCGCGCAGCCGGCTCTTCTGCCGGCGCAGGCGGTCCCTGATGCTTCGCAGCTGCGGACTCGCATCGTCGACCACGTCGCCCGTGGGGTCGATGGCGGCACGGGTCCGTGCGATCTCGCCCTTGAACGAGGCGGCGCCGGCGCCCGCGCGGTCGACGAGTGGAAACTCGGCGGCGACGCGATGAATCGCGCCTCGCGTGTCTTCGACCGAGTCCAGGAACGTGGCGAGGGCCAGGAGGCGCGGCGCTTCGAGCGCCCGGCCCTCCACGCCAACCGCTTCGAGGATTGCGGGCAACTCGGCGACCGCCCGCAGGGCAAAGCTCCCGTGCCTGGTGATGTACTGCGCCGTCTGCGTGGTGGACGCGAGCAACTGCGCGACTTCCCTCGCATCGCTCGACGGCTCGAGATGCTCGAGGCGCTCGTCACCCATCGGCGTGAGCGCGAACCCACGCACGGCGTCGACGATGCGATCGAATTCGAGCGCCCGGAGGGCGGCAGCATGCATATTTCAGAAACGCGTCAGGGAGCCTGCGAACTGCGCCGCGGGAGGAACGGGGATTTTACCGTACGACGTGCGGCGAACCGGAGGTGTGTGACCCCCGGTTCGACAGGTGCGGACTGTGGCTCAGTTCAGCCGGAAACCACCGAGGACAGCGAACGACCGGGTCTTCAGCGCGTTGCCGGGCCCCTGGAGCACGTTCGAGAGCCCCCAGTTGAAGCGCGCCTCCACGATCAACCGCGAAATCTCGATCCCGCCGCCACCGATGACGTTCCAGTCGATGTCCGTGTACTGGTTCTTGATGTCGATCCCGCTGAGCTGAGCCTTGAGCAGGATGTCGGCCGCGGGGCCGGCGATGAAGTAGACGATCGCGCCGGTGTCTTTGTTGTCGGACCCGATGTTCTGGCGCAGCAGAAGGGGAATCTCGAGGTAGTACGTGTCGGTGGCGAGCGAGCCGGACTTGGCCCCCTTCTTCGCGTAGGTCAGCTCCGTCATGAGGCCGAGCGACCCCGAGCGGTTGCCGCCCAGGAACAGCGTGCCCTGCCAGCCCGTGCTGTTCTTGTAGTCAGCCCGCGCTTCGCGGAAGGACGAGAAGAGGACGCCGCCCTTGAGGCCGATGCCGATGCCGCCGGTGCGTGGGCGAGCCGCCGCCTGGGACTGGGCGGCGCCGACTCCGGCGACCAGGAAACTGGCGGTGTCAGGCAGGTTCAGCGTCTGGGCGGAGGCCAGCGTCGGCATGGCCAGTGCGGCAGCCGCGAGGGCCGCGCAGATGAACGGGGTACGGATACGCATCATGAGACTCCTTGTCGACCAGCGAGCAGGCACGGCGACGGCTGCCGTCCGCTGCAAGTATGGATGAGACCGGCCCTGTCCCGTCTAGAGGTGATTGATCAGGCTCGCGATGTTGGCGGCACCGAATCCGTTGTCGATGTTGACCACGGAGACGCCGGACGAACAGCTGTTGAGCATGCCGAGCAGGGCTGCGATTCCCCCGAAGCTGGCACCGTAGCCGATGGAGGTCGGCACGGCAATCACCGGCACGGAGACCAGGCCAGAGACGACGCTCGGCAGGGCGCCCTCCATGCCGGCCACCACGATAATGACGCGGGCGGTGTGGAGCCGGTGCCGTTCGGTGAGCAACCGGTGAAGACCGGCGACGCCGACGTCGTAGAGCCGCCCGACGTCGTTACCCATCAGTTCGGCGGTGCAGGCGGCCTCCTCGGCGACCGGCATGTCCGAGGTGCCGGCGGCCACGACCAGGATCTGCCCGGTCCCGCGTGCGATGTCCTGCTGCTGCAACGTGATGAGCCGTGCGGTGGCCAGGTACTGCGCATCGGGCACGATGGCCTTGACCGCCTCGTAGGTCTCGAACGTCGCCCGGGTCACCAGCAGCGTCGAGCCGCGGCCGACGATCTCCTTGGCAATGGCGGCCACCTGGGCCGGCGTCTTTCCCAGGCCGAGCACCACCTCGGGGAAGCCCTGGCGGACGGCCCGGTGATGGTCGACCCGGGCAAATCCCAGGTCTTCGAACGGCTGTTCGCGCATGGCGTCGACGAGTTGACGTTCGGCGGCGGCCGTATCGAGCTGGCCGGACGCAACCCGTTCGAGCAGCGATTTCAGGTGGGCGGTGTGCATCAGTTGCCGTGGCGGGGAAGGCTCGGTTTTCTTGCCTCGATCCGAGCGCGTCGCTAATATAATCGATTCTTGCTAAATGACGCTCGCTGAAACTCTTATCCTCGCTTCGTACTTCTTCGTCCTCATCATTCTCGCCTTCTACGGATGGCACCGGTACTACCTCGTGTACATGTACATGAGGAACCGCGACAAGCAGCCCAGGGCGGGCGCGCAACTGTCGCCGCTGCCGGTGGTCACCATCCAGCTTCCGCTTTACAACGAGATGTACGTGGCGGATCGGCTGGTGGCGTCGGTATGCGAGATCGACTACCCACGGGAGCTCCTCGAAATTCAGGTGCTCGACGACTCGACCGACGAGACCCGCGGGATTGCCGAGGCCACGGTTCGCCGCTTTGCGAGCCAGGGCTTCGACATCAAGTACTACCACCGCACTGACCGCACGGGGTACAAGGCCGGCGCGCTCGAAGCGGGGCTCAAGCACGCGCGCGGCGAGTTCGTCGCGATCTTCGACGCCGACTTCCTGCCCGGCGCCGACTTCCTGCTTCGGCTGATGCCGCACTTCGCCGACCCGAAGGTCGGCATGGTGCAGGCGCGCTGGGGCCACATCAATCAGGACTACTCGCTCCTCACGAAGATCCAGTCGATTCTGCTCGATGGTCATTTCGTCCTCGAGCACGGCGGCCGCAACCGCGCCGGCTGCTTCTTCAACTTCAATGGCACGGCCGGCGTGTGGCGCCGCGCGGTCATCGAAGATGCCGGCGGCTGGCAGCACGACACGCTGACCGAGGACCTGGACCTGAGCTACCGCGCGCAGCTGCGCGGCTGGAAGTTCATCTTCGTGCCCGACGTCGTGGCGCCGGCTGAAGTCCCGGTCGAGATGAACGCGTTCAAGTCGCAGCAGCACCGCTGGGCGAAGGGGTCCATCCAGACCTGCCGCAAGCTCCTGCCGCAGATCCTCGCGGCGGACGTGCCCTTCGGCGTCAAGGCCGAAGCGTTCTTCCACCTCACGGCGAACTTCAACTACCCGTTGATGGTGATCCTGTCGATCCTGATGTTCCCGTCCATGGTCATCCGCTACAACATGGGCTGGTACGAAATGATGCTGATCGACGTGCCGCTGTTCTTCGCAGCCACGTTCTCGGTCTGCAACTTCTACATGGTCTGCCAGCGCGAAATTCATTCGGACTGGAAGACTCGCATCAAGTACCTGCCGTTCCTGATGTCGATCGGCATCGGCCTCTGCATCAACAACACGAAGGCCGTGTTCGAAGCGCTCCTGAACAAGCAGAGCGAGTTCGCGCGCACGCCGAAGTACCGCATCGAGGACGGCACCGACGAGTGGGTGGGCAAGAAGTACCGCCAGTCTGTGGCGGTGCAGCCGCTCATCGAGCTGGCGCTCGGCCTCTACTTCACGGCCACGGTCTTCTACGCCCTGGCGAACGGGATCTACGGCACCGTGCCGTTCCTGGTCCTCTTCCAGATCGGCTTCCTCTACACCGGCCTCCTCTCGGTCGTGCAGCAGTACGCCGGCGAACCGGTCTCCGTTCCGAAGTTGGAAGCGAGAACGTAGAAGTCAGAAGTTCGGACAGAACGCAGGAAAGGGCGGGTCACCTCACGGTGCACCCGCCCTTTTCGTTTTGCATGGACAGCGCCCTGGCCACGCGGTCGTTCAAGGTTCGGAACGTTGATGCAGCCCCGTCTTCAGTTCTGCCTTCTGAGTTCGGCCTTCTAACTTCGGAACGAGAGGAACGATCAGAATCCGATCTTCCGCATGACGAATCGCGGAAGGTTCCGAATCACCAGCATGACCAGGCCCCAGATGGGCGGGGCGTAGATGAGCGGCGTCCCGGCATCGATCGCCTTCACCACCGCTGCGGCCACCTGGTCCGGGTCCGCTGCGAAGGGCGGCTCGGGCAACCCGTCGGTCATGGCGGTGCGGACGAAGCCCGGCTTCACGCAGATGGTCCTGAGGCCTGCCGCGCGGAACTTGTGGTCGAGTCCTTCGAGATAGGCCGAGAGTCCGGCCTTGCTCGAGCCGTAGAGGATGACCGGCTTCCGGCCCCTGTCGCCCGCAACCGAACTGAAGGCGCAGAGTGTGCCGCCACCCTTGCCGAGCAGGTAGGTCCTGAAGTGCTCGCACAGCAGGACCGTGTTGGCGTAGTTGACGGTGAGCAGGCGCCGGGTGAAGGCCAGGTCCTCCTCGAGTTTCGGCTGCGTCGCGAACAACCCTGCGGTGATGATCGCCGTGTCGAAGCCGCCGAGGGCACGGTCCGCCTCGATGAGCGCGGCCGCGAACCCGTCAGGCTCTTCGAGGTCGCAGTGCGAGAACGTGACAGGCGCGGGAGCGGGCATCCGGGCCTGCAGATCTGCGGCACACTTGCCGAGCTCCTCGAGATCCCGCCCGAGCAGGTGCAGGCGGTCGCCACGCGCCGCCAGCCGGCGCGCCAGTGCGCGGCCGATGCCCTTCGTTCCACCCAGCAGCACAACCTTCGAGGCCATCGTCACCAGCCAAACAGTCGGAGGGATTGGGCGCTGCGAAGGCGCCCCTGCGGGTCCCACGTCCGACGTACGTCGAGGAACCGGTCGAGACGCGGTTCCATGGCCCGGAAGTGCTCCGGCCTGGTCAACGCGTCCTTGGCGAGATAGATGCGTCCGCCCTCGGCGATGACGCGTTCGTTCATCTGGTCGATCAGCGCCTGCGTGTCGTCACGCATGGCGAGATCGAGCGCGATGGAGGTACCGGGTTTCGGAAAGGACAGGAGCCCCTCGCCCTCGGCGCCGCAGTCCTTGATCACGCACAGGAAGGAGGCGCCGCCGCCGCGCGTGACCACCTCCATGAAGCGCCGTACCGCCGCGTGGCCGCCAGCCGACGGGAGCACGCACTGGTACTGCGTGAACCCGCGCGGCCCGTACATGCGGTGCCAGTCGCGCGCGACGTCGAGCGGATAGAAGAACGGCACCGGGTGGACCACCGCCTTGTGCGGACGAGGCAGGCGGTAATAGACCGCGTTGAACGCCTTGACCGTCGGCAGCCCCAGCACGCCGTTCGGGAACATGAATGGGACCGGCAACTGTCCGCCGAGCGAGGGGAAGGTCGGTTTGGCTTCTTCGCGTTCGGCCCAGCGGCCCTTGATCAGGACGCCGCGGCCGAGCGACGCGCCCTTCGAGAGACAGTCGATCCATCCGACCGTCATCGGCCAGCCCGCCGCAGACGCCTTCAGCGCGTCCATGAACGCGTCGATGTTCGGGACGCGCTCGACTTCCTGGTAGATCCACGGCGAGGGGACACGCGCCAGCCGGAACGTCACCTCGAGGATGTGCCCCGTCAGCCCCATCCCGCCGATGGTGGCGACGAAGAGATCGGGATGAGTGTCGCGCGAGCAGCGGATGATCCGGCCGTCGGCGACCCGCAGCGTGATGGCGACCACGTGCCGGCCGAAGCAGCCGTCGACATGGTGGTTCTTGCCGTGGACGTCCGAGGCGACCATTCCTCCGAGCGTGACGAAGCGGGTGCCCGGAGTGACGGGAGTGAACCAGCCCTTCGGGAGGAAGGCCCGGTACAGTTCGTCGAGCGACAAGCCGGCCTCGGCCGTCATCTCGCCGGTGTCCGCGTCGAAGGCGAGGACGCGGTCCGCCAGCGTGCTCCCGGCCACCCGGAGGTCGCCTGGAGCGGGGAGTGCCGCATCGCCGTAGGCGCGACCGAGGCCGCGGGTCAGCGGGACATCGACCGTGACGGCCGCCAGGTCTTCCGAGCGCAGCTCATAGCCGGGAACGACAGGCGCACGGCCCCACCCGGCGAGCCGGCGGTCGGTTGCTGCTGCTCCTGAGGTGGCCACAGCCTTTCATTCTGTCATGAGGGGAGGCGCGCCGGGAGGGGAGCCCTGCCGGCGCGGCCGACACGGCTGGTATGATCCAGCGTCATGAGCACATCGGACGGCAAGCCCAAGGCAGGTCTCGAAGATACCGTCGCCACCTCCTCGGCCATCTGCTTCATCGATGGCGACCGGGGCGTCCTGTCCTACTGCGGCTACGACATCCACGAACTGGCCCGGCACGCCACCTTCGAGGAGGTCTGCTTCCTCCTCTGGCATCGCCGCCTGCCGAGCCGTGCGGAACTCGGCGACCTGCAGTCGCAGCTCGTGGCGGCACGGCCGCTGCCAGAAGGGGTCATCCGCGCGATGCGCATGCTGCCGCCCGGCGACAGCATGGATACCCTGCGCACGTTGACGTCGATCCTCGCGCATTACGATCCCGACGCCACGAACCAGACGCCGCAGGCCAACTATCGCAAGGCGATCCGCCTGACGTCGCAGCTGAGCTCGCTCGTCGCAACGATGGGCAGGATGAACGCCGGCGGTGGACCGATTGCGCCGGACCCGGTGCTGGGGCATGCGGCGAACTTCCTCTACATGCTGACCGGCGACCGTCCGAGCAGCCTCGCCACCCGCGCTTTCGACGTGGCGCTGATCCTCCACGCGGACCACGAGCTGAATGCCTCGACCTTCGCGGCGCGTGTCATCGCGGCGACGCTCTCCGACATCCACTCCGCAGTCGTTGGTGGCATCGGCGCGCTGAAGGGGCCGCTGCACGGCGGCGCCAATGCCGAAGTGATGAAGATGCTGCTCGACATCGGCAAGGACGGGCCGGTCGAGAAGGCCGAAGAAGTCGTGCGGGCGAAGCTCGCGCGCAAGGAGAAGATTCCCGGCTTCGGCCACCGCGTCTACCACACGGAAGACCCGCGTGCGACGCACCTGCGTCAGATGTCGAAGGACCTGGGGCAGCGGTCGGGCCAGACCATCTGGTACGAGATGTCCCAGCGGATCGAGGCGCTGGTGAAGGCGGACAAGAAGCTGAACCCGAACGTGGACTTCTATTCCGCGTCCACGTATCACGCGCTGGGGATTGCGACCGATCTCTTCACGCCGATCTTCGCGGTGAGCCGCATTTCCGGGTGGACCGCCCACGTGCTCGAGCAGTACTCGAACAACCGGTTGATCCGCCCGCGTGCGGACTACATCGGCCCCGAGTACCCGCAGCGGTGGGTGCCGGTCGAGAATCGCTGACGCCTACTGCGGACGATCGAGCAGCGCGAACCGCACCTGCGCCATCACGTCTCTCCAGACCTCGGCCGACAGGCGGAACGCCTGCCTGTCCCAGTGGACGCCGTCTCCCGCAAGGAACGTGTGCCGGTCCGGCTGCTGCTGCAGCGCTTCGAAGAGGTAGGCCACCGGCGTCCGCGCCGCGCGGAACGTCGACACCAGCGTGTCGTTGTACTCGGCCTCCGGCCTGGAGGCGTGGTCGGTGAAGCCTTTTGGCGGGATCGTGGCCACCACGGGCACGGCTCCAGCCGCTGCGCATGCTGAGGTCATCGCACGGAGGTCGTCCATGGCGGCCCTGTTCGCGCCCTTGCCCTTGCCGTTGTTCGTGCCGTACAGGATGAGGCAGAACTCGGGCGTCAGCTCGCGCAGATCCTGTTCGATGACACCGCGTCCCTGCAGTGTCGTCCATCCTGCGCGACCTCTCGCCTCGACCGTGTAGCGCCCGAGCGCCGCTTCGGCCTCGAGCTGGTACAGGGCCGCACCCGACAGCGAGTCTCCGAACTGCAGCACGCGTCCGCGCACGACTTTGCCTGCGCCGAGATCGTGGATCCGGCGGATCTCCGCCGCGTACTCGAGCCGGTCCCGCTCGTACTGGGTCAGTGCCGGGGCCGGACCCCCGGGGGCTGAAGCGGACACGGGCGTCGACCACGCCGACAGGTTGTCCTGGAAGTCGACTGCCAGCACACGGTAGGTACTGGCGCCGGCTGGGGCATGCGTGTCGAGGAACGCGGGCTCGGCGGTCTCCGCGATCTTCGTGAAGCGGCCGTCGGCGCCGGCCCTGCTGACGGCGTAGAGCGCGACGCCCACGTTGTCCCGGGGTTCACTCCAGGTCAGCCGGATGCCGGTGCCCTCCACGACGGCGGTCGGTGCGGCAGGGGCTGATGGCGGCTCCACGTCCTCCCCTCGATAGAGCACGAGGTTTCGCACGAACAGCACCCCTTGCTGTCCCGGTGTCGGTGGACCGTGGAAGCGGACGTTCTCGAATGCGGTCTCCGCTGCGAGGCGCGAATCCAGAGTGCCGCCGTTGTACCGGAAACGATCGACACGGTAGAGGATCGGCCGCCACGTCTCGTCCACCCAGGCGTAGGAGAGTGCGGTCGTGTTGTCCTGCGCCCGCGCATCGAACATGTTGAGCGGGACTCTGGTGATCCCGCCGACGGCCCGTGCGACGAAGGCGAGCTTCAGCCCCTTCGACCCGGCGATCGTGAGCGGAATCGTCGCCGCGGGGCCGCGCCCCGTGTCACGCACCTCGAGTTCGGCAACCCGGTGATACACGGTGACGGCGCTGCGCGCCGCCGGCTGAGCCGCCGCGCTGCTCGCGTGGAGGGCGACCAGGCAGGCGCTCAGAGCGAACCGAAGGGTGGTGGGCATCGTTCCTCCGCGGGTCCCTCGGCCTGTCACGCCAGGGCCCTGCCTCATTGTCGGCCCGAAACAGGGCGTGCCGACCGGGATCGTTCGTGGAGGCCGCTGCCCGGGACTGCGCGCCCGAGACAGCTTTTTCCCTATCTGTCGAACGCGCCGGTGCCGATACGCCCCGTAGCGCCAGTCCCATGTCTGCCCATCACCAGAGCCCACCCTCACTGCCGACACCGCTCTTGCCAGCTGGCCTCGGCGCTGGCGAGCAGTACTGGCTGGTTGGGGACCCGGCGGATGGGCTGACCCGCGAGGTCGCGTCGCTGCTGGCGTGGGCGTCCCCAGCGGCTACCCTGACCGGCGCGGGCCATCAGCCACCGCCCGGCACGACCGCGGTCCTGTTCCGCCACGACAGTCTCGACCAGGCCGCGCGGCTTGCAGCGTCAGGCACCCGGGTCGGCCCTCTGCGCTTCATGCCGATTCCGTTCGGCTACCCCTGGGCGTTCTGGGACACCTGGATGCACTTCGCCGATCGGCCGGACCTGTGGCATTGCCTGCCCGCGTTCGAGTCCTACCGGCACTTCTTCGTCAGGTCGCCCTACCTCGGCGGTGAGGCACACGCGCACATCAACAGGTGGGACAGCCTCAGGGACTCAGCCCTCTACTGGACCGCCGCGCGTCCGCACTTCGACGCGCATGCGCGCGAACTGACCATCGTCCGTGCGGGGCTGGCCGATGACAGGTCGCGTGCGACGTTCGACATGGTGCTCGCGTCCGAGCCGCGGCAGCTCTGGCACCACTACCTCGCCACCATCTTCGCGACAACCGACTACCTGGACGACGACGTTCCTGTGCCGGGCGAGCATGTGCTGAACCTCGGTGTCTTCACCGGCCACGAGCTGCCATATTTCTCGGCCCTCATGGGCGAGTCGGGTGTAGTGCACTGCATCGATCCGGTCGGACTCGATCTGCTCAGCGACTACGCGCGACGGCACCTCGCCAGCCGTTCGGTCAGGACGGTCGAGGCACGGTTCGCCGCGTCCGCGACTGCGGGGACGGCCAGGTTCCGCAGCTATCCCGATGGTCAGGTCTGCCTGGACGATGGCGGCGAGCCGGGCGCGCGCGAGTTCGTGA
>Ga0075152_10001900_pt1 | contig 15013 bp, 20 predicted proteins | sample JI61114C2DNA_FD_70964 | JGI IMG/M metagenome (GOLD analysis project Ga0075152, IMG submission 70964) | Wastewater effluent complex algal communities from Wisconsin, to seasonally profile nutrient transformation and Carbon sequestration -... | ecosystem: Engineered > WWTP > Effluent > Algae...
TCATTCTTCTCATCACTGGTATAGGGGAAGCACGCAGGATAGGAGAAGGGATGCCACCTGATATGTTTCGAGAGCTCGTGGGAGGAGATATCTCAGGCTTTATCCGAAGAGCCGGACTTAGCAGAGACACATAAGGAATGAGCGACCGGCTTGGGGTCGATAACTTACTGGGAGGAAGTGAAGATCAAAACGACGATAGTGGAACCTTCAAGTTGTCGGCAGCCTTAGCCTCAGGAAGGCATAGCAAAGATGCTGCTGGAAATTTGAAGAGTATGATCAACGAACGTCGGTATATTCCATCTTCCGCACTGGAACAGGATACACCAGTTGCTAAGTTTATAGAAACCCTAAAACCAATGGCAGTGTCGTCTATTGACGAAGGAAAAGCCTTGCCTCCAAGCCCATCGACTACTGATTCAGCAACTGACTAATCAAGCCAAAGATAGTCATCAAATTAGACGGTCAGCAAACGAGAGCTAGGAGAAGGCAAGTCCATTTAGCTACCCAAGTCAAAATGATGTTTCTATAAATCCTGATTGAATCCAGAGACGTTGACCCCCATCGTAGAAGGCATAAATCATAATACATTTAGGTACACTTCTATCAACGAGCGGCTAATCTCTTGCGGTCGTTGTTTTCCCTTATCTTTTCAGACCAGTCATATTTGAATTCGACGGAGTTTGCGAAGAACATTGCCAAACCGCTGAAAATGACTTCGAGCCAGAAGATGGGCTGGTAGCCATACGACGGTTTTACCGTTCGGAGCAGTATAAATTGAATGAGATTGCTGGTTGCAAACCCTTGGAATAGTAGTCCGTAGATCTGTGTCCCATTTCGCACTCCGAACACTTGGGAGGTAATGGCAGGGAACATGCCCAGATGCCCTCCATAGCAGACATAGGTGAGCAGTACATACACTAGATACACTTGTGGAATGGTAACTGCATAGCTGACAGTGAGTGCAAGCACTCCGTTGAGTACCAACAGGGCAGAATAAAGACATTTGAACTCAAATCGATCAAGCATAGCAGCCCAGAAGAATCGACTGAGCCCATTGCCCATAGAACCAATGGCTCCGATGAGAGAGAGAAACTTATCATCATGAATGTACTTCTTCCCAAAGCTTTTGTAGGATCCGCTCATGAGCAGCCCATAGTTTGCACCTAAGTTGACCCCGAAGCTTACCGAGCATCATGCACAAGAAGATCATCCAGAAGATTTTAACAGTAGGAGCATCACGGACTCTAGGACATTCGTTGAGGTTGGTGGCTTTTAGTGGGTCGTGGGCTGCTTCCGTAGGCTTGGCTTCTATCGTTTTCTTCTCCTTGTATTGATTGGGTGGCACATATCCGAATTCTTTGTTGCCTGCGTAACCCTGGTAATTTGTGTTTTACCACACCCAAAATCCATTCTGGGAATTCTGCCCATAAATCTGCTCTCCTCCTTGGTAATTGTTCATAATTCCCATCTCTATATTACCACTTCCGAAGGGGTTCTTGTTTTTCTCTTCGTCTTCATCTTAAGGTAAGAGAAATTATGTTTCCATCAGATGTACAATCGATTTCTTTCGCTCTTCCTTTGGTTCATCGTGTTTGTGAGCCTCAGCATAGGGATCCATTCCAGGAAGCAAGTCCAACAACAAAAAAGAGCCTCCAACGATAGCCACCATGCAGATTATCGCCAACTGGCGGAGGAAGATGGGTACATTGAGTGCGACCGCGTCTCCATAATAGTCACCTTGGAGAGGGACGTTGTTAGGGTTGATTGCGTGAACTGCGACCAGACTAAATAAGAATGTGCCAAATCCGCTCCCAGCAACGATGATTCCGCTGACTGTGCCTTTTTTCTTTGGGAAATACTTGTAGCAATGCGCCACTGGAATCATGTATAGGAACCCGATGATTGAGCCTCCACCGATTCCAAAGATCAGCGCAAATGGGATGAAGGTTGTGCAGTAGCTCGATATGTAGACAAGAAAGCCCATGCTGAATCCAGCAACGATACAACAGGTCTTTGCATTTACCTTTTTCATGATCTTAACGCCAATGGGCATTGCAGTTGCCTTCATATTCAGAGAATGTACCTGCCCAAAGAACATAAAGGGGAACACCAAAGCAGTTGTCTCGCTCGTGAGAGTAAGGTCGCCGACAACTCGGAAGTAGCTGGTAATGTAGAGACTGATGATGCCCCAGAGGTAGGTTGCACCTATCACAAGCGCGATGAGGAAGCCTCCGATAATGGAGGTGACGCCTCGCGAAGTGATCGTATCGAACATTCAAAATTATATATAGGCCCTGTGAAATCACATGATGAAAATGAGAAGCAGGAGGGCCAGGACGAATGTGGCATGCAATGCTTGTTTTGGTTTTTCTACAACAGCAATGACATTCTGCTTGACCTCGTTTACAGCCTCGTCCATGATCACATATCGAGGGAATTAGTTGGCAGTGGCATAATACAGCCTATAGTCAGTGTTTGCCTTTAAGTTCTAGAATTTGAAGCTGGCAGTCTAAGTATAAGACGAAGTAGTACCGAGCTTGGGGTTGTGAAGACGATTCTTGTGCAGTTCGCAGCAGTCACATTGTCAGCGTTTCGACAGTTCACAATTCTCTCGGCCGTCGGTTGTCGCAACGAGGCTTCTCCAGAATTATTGCTGACCAGCACAAAATAGACAGTCCCAACCAGACTTGATTTAACATTCTAAATGCTGACTTGTTTGCTATCCCTCGTTGCGCTTTCAACGGAAACTTTGAGTTGGACCGGGAACGGCTTACGACGCGATAGCAGAGTACTGATGGTCACTGGATCCAACAGCATGGATTCCTTAATGTAGTTGATTCCGATTTCGGCCATAGCATTCACGGCATCCTTTGTCAAGTTGTGATACTCACGACTGAACATGCTCTCGAACACCGTTGATGGGACCATGATATGATCATTCCCTGGTGAGAGGATATAGATTATTGTTGCATTCGCTGCCATCAACGTCTTCCCTTCGTAGTTGTAACGATAGTTTGTAGGGTGCTTACCGTTCGGATTGCATGACTCGCCTGTAATGGTCATGACATAGATTATCTGAGAGTTGGTAAAGCTGACGATATAGCACAACAGTCTGTTAAGCTCGGCTGGATCTATCTTGCGAGTGAAGTTAAAGATTGCCTTGGTCAGGCTACCGTCTTGTGTTGTGACAGTAGCGCAAGTCGGAGAACTATACGAACTATTTGTCGCTTAGAAGAAGACGCATAATGTGTAGTTACTTGATGGAGTAAGATCATCGAAGGAGATATCCGCAGTTCCGCCGCGAGCCATTACATAGTTCGCCCAAAAATCTGATGGGTGTCTTCCAATCCACTTAGGTTTGTCGCCCATCCCTGTATCTGACTGTGCTCGTTGCTTTATTATCGCAAAGTCATACGAATCCTCCCTCATCGCCTAGTCCCAGACCCCATAGTACACGTTTCCTTATCCACTTGCGGTTGCCTTATATGTGCCAGAGGTTTTTGTGGTTGAGCCCAAGGTAATAATAACGGCTGCCGGCCCCGGTAGGATCCTTTTGACAATAAAGACCATTAGTGCTCCACCATTGATGAGCTTGTACTCTTCTTGACTGTTGTTTTCAATCTTCATGGTAATTGGAAACTCACCCTGTTACTCCTCGCTTCGAGAGCAAAGAACTAAGCTTTGTTCATTGTCTGGTCCGGAGAACACGAGTGACTTGGTGGAGATATTGAATCTTGAAGGAATATTTCCCATTTGGAACGAAATCGTAAGATTGTTTGGGCTTCCTGGGATACTGATCTTGAGCGTTGCACAGTCCTTCTGAGGTACCGAGAATCTTGATGGCACATCGATCAGTATGGGTTTAGCCATGACCACCGCCATCAAAGCCAGTAGCAGAACAAGTTTGGAAAGAACCATGTCGAAGTGTTTATATAATATAAAAGCGTTCGTGTCGCACACTCAACATCCCCGGTGAATGGGAGAGGCTTCTGTTTGAAGCGAAAGCAGTGCCGCTCGAAGAACTGCAGCAAAACTATGAATCGAACTTGAAAGGACTCTTGGAAGTTGTGGTTAGCATGAAACCTCGACTTCAGTAACCATTATGGAATATATTGTTCGCAACAATAAACTCATATCCCTTTTATGAGCTCATCTTCCATACATTCCCAACAAAGAGTCACTCGGCCTGAAGGAACTATATCCACCCCAACATCCTCACCTGTCAAGGTCACCTTCAACTATGCGGGGCAGTCCAGTCTCAGCAAGCAGCCCGCTTAACCTATAAGAATTCCTCATTTGGAACAGAGAACAATCCGCAGCTCAATTCTGCCGGTCAGGAGTGCTCCGTCTCAGAACAGTCCAGGCTCCAGTATCATCCGAACAGGTCAGCAACCGCAGGTGTTGAACTCGGGAATCCGTATGGTGCGACCTCAGGTCAGCAGTATTGTCGGAGGGCGACGACCATTCGCTAGCCCAGTTCTCCTCAACCAGGTATTTGGGATACAATGCAGCTTCCTGTCATCAACGAAGAACGATAGTCAAACTACCAAATGAGCGACAATGCCAGCGTTCTTAAGCTAACCGGATAGATATCTTCTGCACAGAAGACTACCCCCACCGCAATAAGCAGCTTTGGTGCTCCGAATGCTCGAAGAGTGTTGAATTACAGCAATGAGGAAATTATCGAGGAGGAGGTTTATGAACAGGAGCAGACAAACGGCAGATGGTCGTGGTGCAGCTGGTGCTGGCCCAATAGAAGTGTGGAAGACAGCAGTTACGTTTATCCCAGAGAAAAATTAAGGCTGAAATGATTGTTTGCGCTGCTTCTGCATATTCCAGAAATCGCATATCGGAATCGACCAAAACTAGATCCAAACCGTAGTTCGCCACCCCAACGAAAGGTATAGGGGCAAGCCCGAATGCTGGTGCAGTCCAGTCGGTCGAAAGAACCAATAGCTTCCCTAGATTTAACCTGCTATCTCTATTTAGAGGATTTTCACAGAAAAGAATTGAGTTGGAACAAAGGAAACGCTGGCTAGCAAATGCGATAGAGGCGGCAAACCAAATTTAAATCGTTAAAAGCCTCGGGATGGCCCCAGTTATTAATTAACTCGATGAATTTGAATAGCGAAGTTATAGCGGGAACCCCGAAACCCCATCTCAACCCAGAAAATTCTGAAAGCGAGGGGTGCTCCTCGTTATTTACTATTGAGGGCAACATCGGCTGCGGCAAGTCCACTTTCCTGAACATTCTCCGGGAATACTTTGAAGATGTCAAGCTCATCGAGGAACCTGTTGCCGAATGGCAGAACGTCGAGGGCAAGGGCCTTAACATCCTTTAAAAGTACTATAAAGAGCCCAAGCGGTGGGGTCTGACCTTCCTGAACTATGCTGCTTTCACCCGAGTGCGCAAGTGGAAGGAGTGCTAACGGAAGAATCCCAACACAGTGAAGATCACGTAAAGAAGCATCCTCGCCGACAAACATGTCTTTGGCGAGTTGATGAAGGATCTTGGGTTCATAGAGGAAGTTGAGTATGCTGTCTTCAAGGAGATGTACAAAAACTTCAGTGATATGCTTGACAGGCAGTCGCCGTGGATCATCTACCTCAGGTGCGAGCCAGAAGTCTGCTTCGAGAGGACAAAGAAACGTTGTCGGAATGAATAGGATGCCATTCCTCTGGATTACTTACAACGGATTCATGACAAGCACGAGGCATGGATTAAACAGGAACGACCTGCCAATGTCTTAGTGTTGGACACTACAGAAGAATTCGAGGGAAAGCCTGAAAGAGTAGCAGATATGGTGACCCGACTTCGCGAATTCCTCAAGAAAGGCACGAAGAACTGATTGATGTCTTCGTTTCCCTTCGTGTTTTCATAAGCTCTCGCCTGATAATACTCATCTCACTAATAAACGAGAGAACCTTCCAACCGGTTCGTTCCAATCAAGAACTAAGAGCAGCTCGAGGCGCACAGAGGATTGCAATCTTCAGCAGTCGATAACTGCTCGCTTAATCCCTCTGAACATGCAATATTTCACTACAAATTACCAAGGGCTCGAAAAGACTGTCGTGGAAAGAGACATGGGGGCGTTTTGGTATAAGTGTTCTTTCGGAAGGTCAGCCACAAGACTGGTTACCTCCAGCAAAATCGATAAACCTACCTTTGGCACAAACGTCCATAAATCATCTTCGCCAACTTAAAAAAAAATCATAAAGACTGCTGATGGCTAACTGGAAGAGGCTGAGATGCTGCCAACACACTGATCGAGGAGCCGCTGCTACAATAAATTTGGTGGCTCATTATCAATATATGCTGAATGGAGAACCTCAAGAGGCAGTAAAAGCATTGCTCGGCAACCGGCTACAAAGACTCACCAATACCAGGCCAGGCCGTTAAATGTTGTTCAGAGTTAGGTAAGTGACCTTGGTTAGTTGGATTCTTTGGTTTGCATGTCAATCTAATTATCCCAGGAAACAGGAGAGTCCTGTTCGGGAGCCTCAAATCAATCATACTACACTGTAAGTTTGGCTGGAGAAACAAACTAGGGATTGGTTCGAGTCCGGCAGGTGGTGCAACTGAGTGGCGAACGATAAGATGTTGATTCCCCTCTCAAATAAGCACAATGATTGACAATGGAAAGTGGAAGCAAAATCACAACTGGACGTTTGTAACTTCCAAGATCTGAGAAAGCCTCAGTTCTTTCTTATTATACTCCCGCACGTCCTCAACCGTGCTCAGCGACTCGAGATAGCTCTCAAGAAACATGAGCTCGTAGTCGTGCGGGTCTTTGGTGAAACTGCTGATAGGAACACCGTTATTCAAGAGGCTTCCGAAGCAGTGCGCCGAGTTGTCTAACAGCACCATATCCTTGAGATGACGGTTCTGTACAATACGGAGATCCTTAAAATATACTCCCTTGTATATGTGAACACAGTTTTCACGGGATAGTAGTTCAGAGATGGCCCCATCCGACCGAAGGTTGAAGTAGTTGAAGAAGGCCTCTGCGTAGCTCCTTTCAGCGGCTGTGAACATTACGATTTCGTAGAGTTTCCCCATGTTCTTCAGAAATTCAAAGGCATGCGGACGAACATTAAACCAAACCGTCCTGCTCTCGATCTCCAGGCAGTTTACGAATTCGGCGCCCTCAGTAAAGGAGGTGTGCACCAGAGTCTCATCCAGGTCAACGAAGAGGGTTTTCTTGAGCTTGTTCTTGTGGTTGAGCCCCTGAAGCATAATTGACTTTCCCAAAGCCCTTTGGTCCACCAAGTTCTTGACCGATGACGACAGTCCGGAAATGAAGTAGACGGCATCGTATACACTCTTACAGTGCTCAACGACCTTCTTCAGATTCTTTTGAGGGTTGAAGATGAGATGGCTGTAGGGCACCGTACACATCGCAGCTTTGGGCGGGTCAACTGAAACGCCTGCTGGTTCGTCCAAATTAGTTGTGAGAAGGCAACTGGGGATAGTTGCTGTTTCCATTATTTATAGAGTGGTGACGAAATTATTAATAATAATCAGGGAATTGCTGGACTTTTAATAAGCCGCAGTTGAGGGCTCCTCAGTGAATGCTGTCTTTAAAAGTTATTTCATGTCGCAGCGACGAATATCCCTGCTTTGTATTTTTTTGCTGTGAATTAATCACGCTGGCTTCTACTATATTCGGAAAGGTTCTCGTCCAATGCTGAGCCCATCCTAAAAACACGCCCAAGCTGTTATAGTCTCCCATCAAGCCTACAGCGTCTCTTAGTGTTTTTCAGTCCTCCCAGACCACTATTTCGAAGTTTACTCTGACCATTCGGGTTTGCAGGAGAATCCAGCTCATCAAGGCGATGAGGCTTGCGTCACCTTCTATCACCCACCAGCAGCAACTCTTGTTTGACTGTCAATGGTCCTTTTGCTTTTCACTGAAAAATTTGAATTCCTTGAGATGTGTAAGGTATTGGGGTATGCTCACAATAGAAACTTACCATGTGGACAATCAAACGTAAACTGAGTTTCTGAGGTACTTTAGAAGAAAAATTCAGGCATATGGTGACTGACGTCAGCTTCCCCTGCCTGAAACTCTGTTAACATTTTATTGAAGCGCTTTGAACCATTCTAAAACTCCTTTTTCTCGAAGAGTTGCAGATGCGCCTCCAGTTTGATATGAAGAAATAGCCCTTTTTATAATGCAGGTGTAGAACAGCCAACCTCGAATAGAGAAGGAGTTACAGGGCAAGGTTGATGAGCTGAGAGTTCGGAAGCAGCAAACACTCGCAACTCGAAAGGCTTTACTGGACAAGATGCCTGACCCTGGAATATCGGCAGAGTAGCATCCGAAGATCGTGGCAAAATTCAATGGCTACATGACGCTTTTGCAGAAGAAAATGGAGAAAGAGGGAGTTACTTCAATGTAGGACTACTACAGCTCAAGCTACTTTACCGATCTGAAGGAAAAGCGCAACATTTCATTCAGTCAGGACATCCTGGAAAAGATGTATAAGCAATACTGCATCGAGGAATATAGCAGCAACATGAGCAGGGGGATCTTTGACCCAACAGCGCCTATCTTAGAAGATGAGTACTATGAGGCACTTGATCGGAGAGCAGGAGATAAACTAAGGAAGTGAACTACATATGTTGTCTGAAATAGATGAAATAGAGGGCGTCCATCCGCAACAACAAATCAATCAGAGCTGGTATTCGCTGGTCACTCCATAGCCCTTCATATTGTTCAGGACCGAACGATAGCGTTAGATTTTGGATCCTCCAGCTGGCTCAGCAGACTCATAGCGTTCGTAGCTCTCGGTACTTGTTGGCTAAGCTAACTTCAAACAGTACGTAGTTAAAGCGAGGCTCGGCAGCTGCTTGGCCAGTTCTCGATCGCAACTGTCTGTTTTCGTTTTCTAATTGAGCGAAGCGCTTTTTGTAGCTGTCCATATCCGCGATGAACTGGCGTTTAGCAGCATTCTCGTTCTCGATTGTTTCGTGCAGCCTCATTATCTCCTCATGGAGCTGCTGAGTCTCCTCACTCCCTCCTGTTTACTTCTTTTTCAGCAAACGAATCGTCTCGACGCGCAGCTCCTAGTTTTGTTGCTTGAGCGTCGCTAATTGTCCCTTTAGGTCTCCTGCCTGCTGCAAGGAGTCTTCAAGGCTTGCTATTTTATTCTCTGCTTTTCGTAAAGCATCACTGAGCCGATCAGCATCCTTTCGATCAGGAACGCGGCGTGAACCACCTTCTCGCTCCCATCGGGCAAGCTCTGACTCTGCCCTCTCAAGCTTATCCTTCAACTATTGGATTGTCTCGTAAGCTTGGGCAAGCTCTTCTCGAAGTCTGGCATTTTAACTTTCCAAAGATTCTCTTTGCCTGACAGGCTGACCTTCGTTATAGTAAGTCCTTCCCACGGGTTATCGATGCTTTCCATAGTCCTCAGTGACTCGAGCTCTTGGTGGATCTTGCGCAACCTTGTTGATGAAGGATTACCCTTCGTTTGAACTTTAATCTAGCTTTGCTCGTTTAGTCAGTCTCTCGTACTCTCGTTTAATCTTCGCATAGTCAGCCTCGAGTGATTTGTAGTCATGAGCTAGTTTATTTCCAGTGCGGATCTCATCGTTGAGTTCATTCATAAGGCTGATCTTCTCCTAACGAAGATTAGCGACTTCACTAGCTGTCCGGGGATCCGAATATGCAGGCGCCTCTGCATAGTCTCGTGGTTCATGTGTGTTTCGACTGTATGGCTCGTAAGTGTCGCGTCCAGCCGGTGCATAGTAGGTGCGTTCTTCGTCCTCTTCTGGAACGTCTCGGATTTCGTCGAGTACGTCCAGCTGGTAGTTTTTTATCATCTGCAATCCGTTCCTGACCTCCTTGCTTTCTATACTGCAATCGTTGATGATGTGATCAACCAGCGATCGGAGCTCGAGTATGCGTTCATAGCTCCGCCCTCTACCTGCTGCGCGTCTTCCCGCTGCATGACCAGTCCTTTGCGAGGCGTAGGACGACATACAAGCTAACGGATATTATTAATAAGCCTTGGAATGATACGCCGATTTATACGGTGAGTAGTCGCGTCTACTTCCTTCTTCAGGTTCCATTATTAATCTAAGGAGAACAGATTATCCAAAGAAGTGTATTAGGAGGGACAGTTGCTGCTTGGCATAGCTACATCGCAACAGATAATATTCCAGATTTATTATGGGTGGCGAGCAAAGTTGTTTGGACTGGGACTACAACAGATACAACGCAATGTGGGGGAGACGCCACTTCTTCAACCCGTATACCTCTACTGCCCAGGAAACGCTGAGCGTTGGTGGAAATTCTATGGAGGGATCTCAAGGAGTTCAGCCAATTGCTCTGGGTCCCAACATTTTCGCTTCAGGAATGACTCGACCGCCAGTTGTGTCGAACAGCTTTGTGCCACCTGCTATCTATCGCTGACAATGTCGTTCTCAGATCATCTGTATAATTTTTTCGCATGTTTGACTGGTCAGTCAAGGATATTGGCGCCGTGTAATGATGGTAAGAATGGAAAGTATCAACGTGAGTCGTTCTTCGTAGCCACGTTCGGCGTTTATTAACCATAATAATCAAACAAAAGAAGAATGGGCCAAGTGTGTTCAGACTGCTACGGGCCATCATATCCTGGTGGATGGCATGGCGGGGTAAGCGTCCCATCGCAAGGACAATACCAAATATCGAATATTCCACCTATGCCAGCTGCCAACGGTCAATCGTATGGTTCCACCATACCACAACCGAAGGTAGCAGTTGACCCTCTTACTGCCATTCAAGTAGGTCCTGATCCCATGCCGCATGTTGCATCGAACTTCCATTCGGTGCTGCCTCGAACTGACGTTGAGTAGCATTTTACCCGCACACACTCAGTAACAATAGCCGGGACCAAGAAGCCTGAGACTAACAACAGCACCACAATGACTAAATCTAAGACCTCAACCACCATCTTCGGTCCGCAAGACGACGATGCCTTCAATAAGTCAAAATACCCTGCTGCTGCTCCTCCAACACCAACGGCGTCACTTTACGAAGCGCCAAATCCAGCTCAACTAAGAAGCGCAAACTTCGGCTACTCACCGACGAGGAACAGTATACCTGGGGTTCCACCAGGGCTGGTGAATCGCCCATCAGCCTACTTTCAGCAAATGCCGCCACCAGGCTTTCCCACCAGTTCGTTCAGAGCATGATATGCAGCTGTTTATAAGTTAATCGAAAGGGTTGTGAGTTGAGGTAAGCTGGTTTACTGACGTCTAGAGCAATTTTCTAGGTCAAAATGGAATTTTCGATCGTTCACTCCAATCGTAGGGCCAAATATGAACTCGTGGACTTTGATGCTGAAATGAGATGACGTCCCAACTCGTATAAAAGCTTCAGAACATATCCAGTTTATAAATATTATTTCAAGCCGATCACATGGGAGCTACCTGCTGTCCAGGACTTTGCTATGATCCAGTTTACGGCCAGTTCGGCCAGGGTGCCTACGGCCAACAGCAATTCAACGCCTATGGTCAACCATGTGTCGGAGGAGTCTGCCCGCCAGGAGGATACCCAGGCCAACAATATGGAGGAGTGCAGGTCCAACCTGGCTACGGTTTCCAACAACCAAGGCTCATTTGATCATTCCATAACCAAAACAACTTGGGGAAAGAGATGCAGACACACTTTGAATTATAACGGGATCTCCGTTAGCCTCTCCCGGACGATCGTCAGCAGATGGCCGCAGAAAACTGCTGTTGTACCAATCGGTTTGAAGTCCGAGTATGTAATCAAGTTGAAATATGAGAAGCGAAGTTTTAGCTTATGTCCAAAGCAACTACGGAGGAATTTCTTAGTCGCTGTCCAACATTAGACACTTTGAACTTCGCGGAAAGAAACCAACCACTCATAAGAGATCGGGCTTGACTCCACACTATCATTTGTTCACCTCAGGTACTGCTCCCTTTGGCGAATGACGCGGCGCATCTTGAACCTGGCGTCGCGAGGGCCATTCACTATCTCTCCCAACTCGATCTGCACCAAGGAATTGTTGCTGGCTGCCTCCTCTTTCACATCATCGTTCACGAAGATGTAGTCCTCGTTTTCCTCATGCTGGGCCAGATGCTCGGAGAAGGTCTCTGCCTTTCGTGCACGGGTTCGAGCCTTCTTCACATACCTTCCTTTTTCCTGGGAATACCTTGGCTTGCCGTGTTTGAGGGTCAGTCGGAGATATTCTGGATTGCGGTTCCCAAATCTCTCGAACCATCCCTTACTTCCAGTGAAGTCCTCCTCGGGGTAAAGCCTTCGCTGGATCTCTCTTGCCTTCTTGATGATGTTGTATTGAGTGAGGCACTCGTATCGTCTATCTTCGTGACACATGCTAATCCACTGACATAGCTCCTTTTCCATTTCAGGAAACTTCGTGGGACGACCGCTTGGGATCCTCTTCAGTTTCTCTGGCTCAGTATATTGGCTCTCGAAGGATTTTCCCTGTTCAGGCTAGACAGCCTTAGATGTGTCCTCCTAGATGATAGCCGGCAAGCTTAAGCTTCCGTTTGGGGTTTCGGTGTGTTCAGCCTTGACAGTCAAGTTTACTCCTTTGAAGACCCTGAGTCAATCCATGTGGTACTCATCTTCTGATATGGTCGCCGGGATTGAGGGTGTGTCGGCAGCACCACTTGTGTAGACTCGTTGCAGCCACTCGTAAATCCATACCTCTAAGTCCTCGACTAGTTTAGCATCGAGCTTACCGTAGGGCAGATAGCGACGCAGACTGCTTTGCGGAAGGAGCCTCGTCGTGCGAAGAAGAGTGTGAGCATCGTTCACAAGTCCCTGCATATGTGGGTTCATGCGCGTGAGATGGTCAATTAACGATTATTAGCAGGCAGGGCGGTCAGGCTTGGCTGTCAATTTTACGAGTCATCCGTAGATTCGATAGAATTTACTATTAATCCTGATGAATTTATTGGAGAAAATGGCAGAACAGCTTGCCGTGACTCAAGCCTAGCCTCCCAGAGCTGTCCAGTCAGGTTACTGTACATTACAACAGGTCTTTGCGAATTATTTTATATAGTAAGTCCAATTGCTAAATTGCCGCATTGCACTGGCATCCTTTCGGAAATGGATCAGAGCCGATCCGATCGTGCCGAATCGACTGGCGAGCACAGGGTAATATAATTTACGTGCCTGCGGAATAAAATTTATGAAGGATTTGCCGATTAAAAGCATTAATATTAACGCGTTGAATGCATTAATTTTATTAAAGATTCATGACGGACATCCAGAACCTCGCAGCTGACTCTCCCTTCCTCCAGAAGGCTAGAGACTGTTACTTGAACCGCCGTCGCCATAGCAAGAAGATCAGAAAGCTTGTAGCCTCATTCAGCAAGGCAACTACTAGCGGAGCAGCGGGTCGACGATAACGCACCAATCGTGATCCTGACAGCAGCGCAGTCATCAATTTACTCAACGGCAGGAATATTCCACCCATGCTTCTCGAACTCCTCCGAAAGAAGAGAATATGGAATATTGGCTGCATCCGCAAGATGGGTTTCAGTCCCAACGGAGATGATGACTTGCTGAACTGCCCTGACTTCATTGGGAAGGAACGCAGGCGTCAGGAGGACGAACTCCAGGATATTCTCCAGGAGAATGAGGCGAGGTTTGAGGAGAGGAGAAAAATGGCAGCAGCTCTTAGGCTAACCCGCAAAATGACAGTCACAACTGCCGCCGAAGCCAATTCAAGCACACTCAGCCTCGACGACAGCAAGAGCTCAGGTTCCCACGTTGAGCAGTTGAGCTATCTTGGCGAGATGGACGGATACTCCCAATCGATGGAAAGCCAACCCCATAATCCATTTGAGTTCGAAGGTCCACTCGACTTTATGGCTCGAGACCTTGACCAGGACAACCTCTTCGTTGAGATGTTCTGACAGTGCATACTACTACTTCATTTCAAAGATATCCCAATGAAATGGAAACATCATTAAGTTCAGAAGACACCCAATCGGGTTGCTTCAGTGTCAGTGCTGTAGATCTTGCGGAGGGGCAGTCCAATGGCTGTTTCAGGACGCAATCGACTTTCCCGGAGGGAGTCCATGCCTGAGAGTCCGTAGGTACGATCGAATGGCCGGTCTGTCTGTCCTGTGCTGAGCAGAGGTGGTCTATAATGTTCAAACCTCAAATGCTTTGCTCGTTCGTCCTTGTCATAGTAAGAGTGTGCATAGCGACTTCTGTAGCGGTAGGAGTCATTTGAGGGCAAGTCGATCGTCGTGTTTTGATAGCGTTTTGCTGGACTCATCGTATTACTTAAATCCGTGTATTTCTTTCGGATTTCTTCGATCTTTTGGTCAAGCTCCTCCTCATTGTTGTAGTTGTATTCCTTACTGACTGCTACTGATTTCTTGAGAGTCGAATAAGAAGCATTTCGAGGGTGCTCTGATCCGTTACGAGGTCCCGCAAGACTACTCTCTCGAAGTGTGGCATAGTTGTTTGCTGATGTGGGATGTCGACGAGTTTGTGGGGTTTGGTATCGTCGATTCGGTTCGTCATATCGTTTTTCAGGAGACTGTGATGCCCTTCGGTTTCGTACTTCCTTTTCATAGGTCTTCAATTGTTGGATAAAACCATCGTTCGGATGAATCTGCTTTACTTTGAAAGTGTACAATCTTCCGTCGGGCCTTCACAAGGCTGAATGCAGACTGGTAGTCCATGCCGCGATTTTTTATTAGATAGGCGATGACTAACGTTACGGAACGGGAGATGCCAGCCATGCAATGTACGAGAACCTATTTTAGTCTTTTGCAGTACATTAGTCTTGGGGAGGTGCTCCTACATGAACTTGATTGCGTCCTCAAAGTAACGTGAAAGATCATAGCGCTAATGATCCTCGCCTGGTATGTACTTGTAGTGGGGCACTTCACTGCGGCTGTGATTCAATGTGGCTCCACTGGCAGCTGTGATAACTGCTTTGATGGAGTGCCGACTTAGGGTTCGCGGGTTCTGGGCCGCCTCCAAATTGCTGATGTATATGCCGCCTG
>Ga0075152_10001901_pt1 | contig 14998 bp, 15 predicted proteins | sample JI61114C2DNA_FD_70964 | JGI IMG/M metagenome (GOLD analysis project Ga0075152, IMG submission 70964) | Wastewater effluent complex algal communities from Wisconsin, to seasonally profile nutrient transformation and Carbon sequestration -... | ecosystem: Engineered > WWTP > Effluent > Algae...
TTGCCGGCCCTCGATCGCAGCCTCGCCTCGGTGGTCGTCGGCATGGTCCGCCACCTCGGCAGCCCGCGCCTCGCCGCGCCGAAGGGGGCCGGCGCCGTCGACCTGCTCGGCCGGGCCGGCGAGCGCGTGGCCGCGGTGCTCGCCGAGCGAGCCCGGGCCCAGCCCGACGCCGTCGGCACCACGCTCGACCGCTTCGTCGCCGATCGCAGCAAGAATATCCTCGACAAGTGGCGCACCATCGTGACGCCGACCGCCCATAGCCGCGGTTCGTCGGTCTCCCACTGTTATTCGCCCTTCGAGGAGAAGCGAGCCCGGGCCACCGCGCTGCTGCGCACGCCCGAGAACGACGCGACCCTCGACATCGAGATCCCGCGCACCGATCCCCACTATCCCTTCGTCGCGCCGACCTCGATGCGGGACGTCGAGCCGAGCGTGGCGATCTGGGTCCGCCGCCGCCCGCAGGAAGATCAGGAGTAGGTCTCATGGCCAAACCAACCAAGCCATCCAGCGGCAAGCCGCGCCCCGACGGCGAGCTGCGCCAGAGCCAGATGATCACCACCTACGGGCCCGGCGCCCTGGTCGACCTCATCAACGACGCGATCCTGATCCCGGGCCTCGAGTACTGGTCCTATCGCGGCGCCACCGGCTACGAGGTCGCCGCCCCCGAGCTCGCGCGCAGCCTGAAGAAGCGCGGCTTCAAGCTGTCGGCCACGGCCCCGTTTCGCACGCCGCCGGTCACCAGCAGCGACGAGCAGAACACCGGCTGCGGCGTCCGGTCGATCGAGTTCCCGAGCTGGTTTCTGTGCCCCAACAAGAGCTGCGAGCGCCTGATCCACAAGCGCGACACCGAGTATAAAAACGGCGAGCGGCGCCACCGCTGCGCCAGCGCCGACAAGGCGCGCAAGCTGGTGCCCGTGCGCTTCGCCACCGCCTGCGAGCGCGGCCACCTGGACGACTTCCCCTGGGAATGGTTCGTCCACGCCGAGCAGGGCCGCTGCGACGCGCCCGAGCTGCGGCTGATCGACCGCGGAAGCGGCGACCTGAGCGACGTGGTCGTTCGTTGCGAGAACTGTGGAGTGGAGCGTCCGATGGCCAAGGCCCGCGGCGAGCATTCTCTGCCCAAATGCCACGGTCACCGCCCCTGGCTCGGCGCCTACGTCGGCGACCCTCACGTCGCCGAGGAGTGCGGCATCGACCAGCGCCTGCTCGTGCGCACCGCCAGCGGCGGCTATTCGTCGCAGGTCGAGAGCGCCCTGACGATCCCCGCGAACAACACGCCCAGCGAGGTGCGCGAATTCCTGGTCCGCCACGACAAGCGCGACCTCGCCAACATCGGCTCGGTCGCCGACCTGCCGATGGCCCGCAAGTTCATCACCGTCCTGCAAAGCCCGCCGCCGCCGATCGCCCGGCTCTCTGACGCCGAGCTGTGGCAGGCGATCGAGAGCTATCGCGAGGAGAGCGCCAGCGACGATAGTGAGGCCCGCCCGGTGCGCGAGGCCGAATATGCGACGATGACGAGGGCGCCGATCGAGCAGGGCGACCATCTCTACAGCAAGGGCGCCGCGGTCCTCGACCAGGACTTCTACGCGGTCAAGCCGCCCCGCAGCAGCAGTCCGCTGCCCGACGGCCTCGACGACCTCGTGCTCGTCGAGCGCCTGCGCGAGGTCCGGGTGCTCACCGGCTTCACGCGCCTCGACGCCCCCACCGCGAATATCTACGGCGAGTTCGACGCCACCAACCGCGCCGCGCTCGCCCTCACGGCCGACTGGCTGCCGGCCTCGGAGATCCGCGGCGAGGGCTTCCTGATCACGCTCAATATCAAAGCGCTAGAGGACTGGGAGCTCCTGAAACCGGTCGAGGACCGCGAGAAGGAGCTCGAGGCGGGCTGGAAGCTGCGCTTCCCCAGGCACGCCCAGCAGGGCATGACATTCCCCGGCGCCCGCTTCTATCTGCTGCACACGCTCGCGCATATGCTCATCACGCAGGTCTCGCTCGAGTGCGGCTACGCGGCCTCGGCGATCCGCGAGCGGATCTACTGCAGCCCGAAGGGGGAGCAGAGCGCGTTGCCGATGGCGGCGATCTTGCTCTCGACCGGCAGCAGCGGCAGCGAGGGCACCCTCGGCGGCCTGGTCCTGCAGGGCCGCAGGATCAAGCATCACCTCCACGAGGCCCTGCGCCGGGCCAAGCTCTGCTCGCACGACCCCGTGTGCGGGCGCCAGCACGCCCACGACGGCACCCCCGGTCGCGCGTTGCTCGGCGCGGCCTGCCACGGCTGCCTCTTCATCGCCGAGTGCTCCTGCGAGCGCTCGAACCAGTACCTGGACCGCGCCCTCGTGGTGCCGACCATGGGCATCGAGCACGCCGAGCAGCTCGCTTTCTTCGCCGCCCCCGCGCTCTGAGCCCCGCCCAAGATCGAAGGACCCGCCATGCCTGCCAGCCCCGTGCTGTCCCTCGCCCGCCTCGATACCGGCCGCCTCGCCGCGCTGTGGCAGCGCCTCGGCGCGCTGCCGGCGAGGACCCGGGTGCTCGAGGAGCACCTCGGTTCGGCCGAGCTCGTCGAGCTGCTCGACCCGCTGCTCGGTCAGGCCGCGTGGATCCTGACCGCGCTGCTCGAGGCGGTGCTGGCCGAGCGCGGCAGCTTCGCACCGATCACCGTGCCCGAGCAGCGAGCGCCGAACGTGGAGTACCGGATCGATCGCCATTACGGCACGACCTCGCCCGAGCTGGTCTGGAGCGGTGAGACCGGCGGACGCAGCTGCGCCCGAAAGACCCGCTACGTGATCGAGGACCTGTTCGCCGCGACGACCGGCCGGGTGCTGATCGCCGGCTACAGCTTCGACCACGCCTCGGACCTGTTCGACCCCCTGTTCGATCGCGCCGAGCAGCTCGCCGCCGACGGCCTGCCGGCCCCCAGGGTCCGCGTGGTGCTCGACTGCTCCAACATCAAGGCGAGCGCCGGCGAATCCCCCGAGGACCTCGCCCGGCGCGCCGCGGAGGCGTTCCTCGAGGTGTGCTGGACCCGCGGCAGCCTGCCGGCGGAGCTGTTCTACTACCGGCCGTCCACCGAGCGCCGCGGCACCTTCGCGCCGCACAGCATGCACGCCAAGTGCATCGTCGTGGACGACGGCCTGGCCCTGGTCGGCTCCGCCAACTTCTCCAACCGCGGCCGCGACCGCAACCTCGAAGTCGGGACCCTGATCCGCGACCACCACTTCGTCCAGTCGCTCCTGGCCGCCTGGGACGACATCGCCGACGAGCTCGTCGCCGTCCCGCAGTGAGCCCCCGTACGTGCGCGTGGACCTCACTGCCGACTTGTTGATGCGACCCGCGGGCGGGCGGGCTCAGGCCGCCGTGGAGCGACGCGACGATCGGGGCGGCGAGCGAGCCTGGCCAGCCTTCGCCGCCCGCCCAACGACACCGTGCCCGCGGTCCGCGAGCATTACGACCCTCCGGTCGTGCCGTAAAACGAGCGGCAACCGCCGACGTCGACCTGGCCCTGGACCGACCAGCCCTCGCTCTTGAGATCCAGCGCGAGCAGGCGATGCCCGGTGACATCGCAGAAGAATCCCGTCCAGGTGTCCTCATTGATCGTGACCATTGCCGTGGTATCGAGAACGTCGCCCGCGCCGCTGGTCAGCTGCGCGGGGACCTCGAACGCTGCCGGCAGGACATCGTACGAGGGAGGGAGCACCAGCCGCAGCTGGAGTCCTTCTTCGCAGAGATCTCCGTCGCTGAACGCCGGAACGATCACGAGGTGGTCGTCCGCCTTGTAATGATGCACGAGCAAGGCGAAGGCGCCGGTGAAGGCCCCGAGCGGGGTCTCGCCAGCGACGCTTGCGTTGGTCTGTGCATCGACGGGGCAGCTCTCCGGCGTCGGCTCACAGAACATCCAGCTCTGCTCGTCACAAGGTGTGAAGATCTTGCACGACGCGCAGGTGTCCGCCGCGCCGTCGCACTCTTCGTGCTCCGGTTGCACCACCCCATCGCCGCAGTTCGGGCCGAGAGACTGGCAGTCTGCGGCGCAGCCGCCATATCCGCCGTCGTTGACGCCATCGTCGCACGCTTCGCCGGCATCGACGTTCCCGTCGCCACACAGGGGCGTGACGCCGCTGGTCGTCACCTCGTCGGTCGTCGCCGCGTCGGTCGTCACCGCGTCGGTCGTCGCCGCGTCGGTCGTCGCCATCGCCGTCGCATCGGCGGTCGATGTGGGTACCGCGGCCGAGGTCGAACTCACCGATTCATCTGCCGTCGTGACGGATGAGGTCGTGGCGTCGCCTCCCCTCTCGGGTGCATCGTTGCAACCGATAGTGACACAGATACCCATCAGCACGAGCACACCGAGGGCGGGCGAACGCATATCATGTCACGTTATCACGACGCCCCGCGCATTCACAAGCCCGGTGCACGCCGCGGTCGAGGACGCCGACCTGCATCCTCGGCACGGTAGCGGCCAGCGACGCTGCTGCTGGGACATGTCCCGGTGGGGGTCCATGTCGGCGTGGGCGGTGCCGCTGCGCCAGGGACCTTGAAGGAGACGCAGTTCCTCGCTCGCCTCTGCGCCCTCTACCTGTCCGACACGTTCCGGCTCCCTCGCGTCACGCCAGCTCCCTTCTCCAGGATTTCTCCAAACCTGGGGGGCAGGCTCGGGGACTCGCGGTCGGTGGCCGATTAGCCGGGCGCGGAAAAACCCAGCGATTTCGCCCGTGTAGCTTGCTTGTGAGCTGTCTTGTGGGGGCGGTCGCTGGGGACGACGAGTTGTTGCCACACTCGTCGTCGTCGGCCTGGTTGCCGTCGTCGCAGGACTCGCCCGGGCCGACGAAGCCGTCGCCGCAGGCGGCGGCCTTGCAGCCAACGACGCAGGTGTCCGTGTTGTCGTCGTTGGCATCGTCGCAGTCCTCGCCCGGGTCGACGTTGCCGTCGCCGCAGACCGGGGCGGGCGCGCCGGTCGAGCTGTCGCCGGTCGAGCTGTCGCCGGTGCTGTCGCCGGTGCTGTCGGTGCTGGTGTGGTCGGTGCTGTGGCCGGTGGTCTGGCTGTCGGAGCCGCCGCCGGTGGTGGGCGCGCCGGTGGTCTCGGCGCTGGTCTCGCCGGTGGTGCCCGTCGACTGGCCCGTGGTCGTCATGACCGTGCCGGTGCTCGAGCTCGAGCCGGCCTCCGACGAGGTGCCCGTGTCACCGTTGCAGCCGAGAACCAAGCAAAAACCCCACGCCACCGCACGACGATCAAGCGAAACCATCGATCCACCTCCAACTGATATGGTCGCAGTGAATCGGAGCTCGCCGGGCCTGTCAAGCCGTCGGCTTCGCCCCTACCTTCGCCCCTACCTTCGCCCCTACCTTCGCCCCTACCTTCGCCCCTACCTTTGGCCTCATCGGCGGCCTCTCGGCCGGGGTGGTCCGGGTGGGGGCGATAGACCGAGGACGGGGCTCCCACGTTGAAGCCCGGACCTGGCCAGCAACGGGGATCTGCGGCCGCGTCCCGCGGTCGGAGCGCCCCATCAACTGCGTCATCTACGCTTAACAACAGGAGCACCACCGTGGCGACCCATCGATCCCAGCGCGACAATGCAGATGCCTTCGACGATCTTCTCGGCCAACTCGTCGACGAGCTCGCCATGCGGCCGACGATGGTGCCCGAAGTCGAGCCCACCCCGCCGCCACCCGCGGCGGTCGCGGTCGCGCCGGTGGTCTATCAGATCCCCATGCAGGAGCCGGCGCCGCCGCGCAGCAACGTCATGGGGTTCGCGGTCGGTGGCGGCATCGCCGTCGCCGGCATCGCCATCGCCGTGGTGCTGATGATGGGCCGCGGTGAGCCGCAGCCGGTCGCGCAGCCGGCCGCGGTCGCCGCTGTGACCCCGCCCGCGGCGAAGCCCGTGCCGCCGGCGCCCACCCCCGCGCTGGTGCCCGCGCCGGTGGTGGCCCCTTCAGGTCTGCCCGTAGGGACAGGTCTTCCGGGACAGGTCATCGATCCGGGCGCGCTCGCCCAGGCCGGTGCGCCGGCGGTCCAGGATCCGGCCGCGGTCGCGGCGACGCCTGCCCGTGAGGCGAAGAAGTCGGCGCCGAAGAAGACCCCGCCGAAGAAGGCCCCGCCGACGAAGGCGAAGGTGGTCGATCCCTTCGAGTGACGCGCCTCGAGGCGTGACGGCGGTGGGCAGCGCGGCGCCGGCGAGCAGTCGCCGCCGCGCGCGGGCGTCGGGGCGGCGCGGGCGGCTCTATCACTCGCGCGTATTCTTCGCGGATCAGGCGTCGCCGTAGCCGCTGGTGATCCAGCGGCTGGCGCTGGCGCTGGCGAGGCGGAAGTTCGGGGCGACGCGGCGCTGGGCGAGCTGCTCGCCGTCGTCGGTCCACGCGGAGAGGATGGCGTGCGGGTCATCCTCGTCGGCGGCGATGTCGAGGTCGACGCGCACGCGGCTGCCCTCGGCGTCGACCACGGTGATGCTGCGGTGGCGCAGGGCGAGGGCGGCGGCCTCGTGGCGGGTGAGCACGTCGCGGGCGCCCTTGAGCAGGGTCCGGAAGTCGCTGTAGTTGAGCGGCTTGGGGTTCTTCTTGTCGCGGCCCATGGTCCATGGGCTGGTGAGGATCGGCTCGGCGTCGCCGTCGCGGGTCATCGTCACGGCCCAGCCCTCGTCGTGCTCGTTCTTGGCGACGCGCGCGGTCCAGCCGTCGGAGGCCCAGGTGCGGGCGTCGTCGTCGACTTCGGGGGCGTCGTCTGCCGGCGTGGCGGGGGTCTTCGACATCGTCGTGCTGCTCCTGCGCGCCGGGCAGCGCGCAGCGAACGCATAGCACTGGCGGGCGCGGGGTGAAAGCGGTGGGCCACGCGCGCTCGCCGGCTCGGTCGCGTGGTGGCCGGGAGGTCGAGTCGGGATGCGAGGGGTACGCCCGCCTCATCCCCGACACCTGCACAACGACCCCGGCTCGCGGTACGGCGCGGGTTCGGAGGTTCTCTCCCGTGCGGGCTCAGAGTGGTTTGGCGTAGAGCTGGCCGACGACCACGCCGTCGCCGTCGCGGACGCGGAGCACGAACTTGACGGTCTGGGGTTCGGCGGTCGCGGCCCAGGGGAAGCAGGTGGCGCCGCCCGCGACGATCGCGGTGGTGCCGGTGGTGCTGTCCTCGAGGAGCACGGTGCGCTTGCCGCGGACGGGGTTCAGGCCCTCGAGGGCCGCGTCGAGCTCGAGCACGCCGTCGCCGGCGACGGCGAGCAGCGTGTAACAACGGCCGGGCTGGAGGCGAAACTCCTGCTCGAACAGCTGGCCGGGGCCGATGCGAGTGGCGATGAGGTCGCCCTCGAGCTGCATGCCGATGGCCTCGATCTGTGCAGTTGCAGCGAGCGGGCCCTCGGACAGGCGGGCGGCCTCCTGGGCGATCGGGTCGTCGTCGCCGGCGGTCGGCACCTCGAAGCCAGCGAGGGGCGAGACGTACGGGGCCGCGGGGGCCGTGGTGGCAGGGGCCGGCGCCGCCGCGCGGCAGGCCGCGAGCAGGAGCAGGGGGAGGACGAGGGGCACGCACCGGGCGATCGACAAGCTGGCGCTCTCCGGCGGGCAGGATAGGGCCCGGGGAGTCGGACACGCAAGCGCGGTGACGGGAGCGACTGTGCGCCGCGGGGGCTGGTGATCGCGGTGGAAGTGGGCGCTGGCGATCGCTATCGGCCGGCGCTACCAGGTCGCGGGCTGGCGGTCGCGGTAGAAGCCGCCGCTGCCGGGTGGTTCGGTGGCCAGCCACACGGCGGTGTCGGCCCCCTCGCCGACCTCGCGCTCGGCTCCCTCGCCGCCCATCGCGGTCTTCACCCAGCCGGGGCACAGGGCGTTGACGCGGAGGCCGCGGGGGTCGTCCGCGAGCTCGCGCGCGAGCACCTGGGCGAGCATGGTCGCGCCGATCTTGGAGACGGCGTAGGCGTGCGAGGGCCAGCCCGCGGCGAGGTGGCGGTCCTCGGCGGCGAGGGCGACGAATTGGGCCATGAGGCGGGTGAGCTCGGCGCGGTCGAGGGCGCCGTCGGCGAAGCGGGCGCGCAGCGGCTCGGCGAGGGCCTGGCGGTCGCCGAGGCCGCTGGAGACGATGACGACGCGGGCCCGCGGGCGCAGGTGGGGGAGCAGCGCTTCGGTGAGGTGGAGGACGCCGAAGTAGTTGACGGCGAGGGTGGCGCGCGCGACCTCGGCGTCGAAGTGGCGGGACATGACGCCGGCGTTGTGGACCAGGACGTCGAGGCCGAGCTTGCGGCGGGCGAGGCTTGCGGCGAGGCGGGCGACGCTGGCGGGGGAGGTGACGTCGAGGGGGAGGAACTCGAGGCCCATCTCGCGGGCGACGGCGACGCCCTGTGCGGGGTCGCGGGCGGTGAGCAGCACGTGGTAGCCGCGGGCGTTGAGCTGGCGGCAGATCTCACGGCCGATGCCGCGGTTGGCCCCGGTGACGAGGGCGACGGGTTGCACGTGCATGACGACAGGTTAGAGCATGTCAGCGCGGCATGGTGGCCTCGTGGGAGAGCAGCCACTGCTTGGCCGCGGCGCCGCCGGCGTAGCCTGTGAGCGCGCCGTCGCTGCCGATCACGCGGTGGCAGGGGACGAGGATCGAGATCGGGTTGCGGCTGTTGGCGTGGCCGACCGCCCGGCTCGCGCCGGGGCGGGCGATCGTCAGCGCGAGCGTGGCGTAGCTGCGGGTCTCGCCGTGGGGGATCTCCAGCAGCGCGCGCCAGACCTTGTGCTGGAACTCGGTGCCGGCGGCGCACAGCGGGACGGTGAAGACGCGGCGATCGCCGACGAAGTACTCGCGCAGCTGCAGGGCGGCGAGCTCGAGCACGGGGTCGGGCGGGCCCGCGCCGGCGATCAGCGTCGGGCTCTGGCTGGGCAAGAAGATCCCGCGGATCGCGCCATCGGCGGCGAACAGGCGCAGAGGCCCGAGCGGGCTGTCGATCTGCAGGGTGGTCGGGACGGTGTGGTGGGGGGTCATGAGGCCTCGCTGTGTGCGGTCCAGAGGTGCAGGGCGGCGTAGGCTCGCCAGGGGCGCCAGGCGGCGGCGCGGGCCGCGATGGCCCGGGGGCTCAGGCCGTCGAGGGCCTTGCGCAGCACGAGGTCGCCGGCCGGGAAGGCGTCGGGGTGGTGTAGTCCGCGTAGCACGAGGTACTGCGCGCTCCACTCGCCGACGCCGGGGATGGTGCGCAGGACCGCGGCGAAGCCCTCGGGGTCGCCGGGCGGCTCGCGCAGCGGGCCGCGACTGAAGGCGAGGGCGAGGGCGTGGAGGGTCGCGGCGCGGGCCGCCGGGAGGCCGATCGCGGCGAGCTCGGCGGGGCTGCGGCGGGCGAGCTCGTCGGCGGTCGGGAAGCGGTGGGTGAGACCGGTGAGACCGGTGAGACCGGTGAGATCGGCGGTGAGACCGGTGAGACCGGGAGTGAGCTCGGTGAGACCGGTGAGACCGGGAGTGAGCTCGGTGAGACCGGTGAGACCGGGGGCGAGGTCCGGGAGCGCGACGCCGAAGCGGGCGACGAGGCGGCCGGCGAGGGTGGTGGCGGCGCGGACCGAGACCTGCTGGCCGAGCACGGCGCGCGCGGCGATCTCGAAGTCGTCGAAGGAGCCGGGGACGCGCAGGCCGGGGCGGGCGCGCAGATGCGGGGCGAGCAGCGGGTCGCGGCCGAGGTCGCGGGCGATCGCGTCGGGGCGAGCGTCGAGGTCGAAGGCGCGGCGCAGGCGGGCGACCAGCGGCATGAGCACCGGCGCGAGCGCGGGCGAGACGAGGGCCTGTAACGCGCCCGGCTTCGGATCGCGGCTGACGTGCAGCAGACCGGTGTGGCCGCCGATGTGGACGACGCGGTGATAGCTGCGCTCGCGCACCAGCTCGACGCCGGGGATCGCCCGCGCGCGCAGGAAGGCGAGCAGGCGCGGCCAGTCGTGGGGCTCGCGGTGGTCGAGGCGCAGGCGCAGGGCCGGGCTGACGGCCGGGGCGTGCTCGCGGCGCAGCTCGGAGGGGGCGCGCGCGAAGCTGGCGCGGAACGCCGCGTTGAAGCGGCGCACGCTGGCGAAGCCGCTGGCGTGGGCGAGCTCGGCGAGGCCGAGGCGGGTGTCGTGGAGCAGCTGCTTGGCGAGCGCGAGGCGGCGGGTCTGGGCGAGCTCGACGGGCGAGACGCCGAGGCGGGCCTCGGTCGCGCGGCGGAGGTGACGGGCGCTGACGCCGAGGCGCGCGGCGAGGTCGTCGACGCCGCGCTCGTTGAGGTACCCCTCGTCGATCAGGGCTGCGGCGCGCTCGACGAGGCGGGCGATCGCGTCGACGGCCGCGCCGTCGTGTGCGCCGGGGGCGAGCTCGGGTCGGCAGCGCAGGCAGGCTCGAAAGCCGGCGCGCTCGGCCGCGGCGGCGCAGGGGTGGAAGCTGCAGCGGTCGCGCCCGGGGGTGCGCGCCGGGCAGATCGGTCGGCAGTAGATGCCGGTGGTGGCGACGCCGACGAAGAACAGGCCGTCGAAGCGGGCGTCGCGGGCGACGAGGGCGGCGTGGCAGGCGTCCGGGTCGAGCATCTCGCCGGTGGTTCTAGCGCGGCCGCGGGCGGTGGTCTGGCCGTTTTCGGACCCGGGAGCGAGCGCTCCGCGGTCTCAGCCGGCGCACTCGATCGCGTCGGGGGGGGCGAGCAGGAACTTCGCGCCGGAGCGGAGCTTCAGGACCGGCGGGACCTGTTGGACGGAGGGGCCCTCGACCTCGACCTCGACGAGGGCGCCGCGGCGCGGGCCTCTGCGGACCCGGGTGCCGACGAGGATCGTGCCGACGAGCTCGGGGCCGCGGCCGGCGTCGGCGAGCAGGGGGTGCTCGGCCTGGCAGCCGCCCCAGTCGGACGTGCCCTTCAGCCCGCTCATGTGGCCGGCGTGCATGGAGCCGCCGCTCGCGGGCGAGAGGTCGCCGATCCGGGCGCCGTCGACCCAGCCGATCACGGTCGCGTCGGCGAGGGCCTGGTCCGCGATCAACCAGGCGATCTTCACGTGCCGGCCGTCGCGCTCGAGCAGCGTGACATCTCCCGTGCGCCCGGGTCGGAGGTGGACGACCGCGGGTCCACCGGGGCTCGCCGCCACCGCGATCGGCCCGGGCCCGCGCAGGGTGTGCTCGGGGCTCGCGGTCCCGGTGGCGCCGGGCACCAGGGCCAGGTCTGCGCAGGCCACCTCGACCGCGGGGCTGCCCACGAAGCGAACGCGGGGGTCGCGGGGCGGCGCGACGCGCATCCGCGGGCCGTCGGCGGGCGTCCAGCGCAGGCCCGTGGCGCGGCCGGCCCGCAGGACCCCGGCGAACACGAGGTCGTCGTTACGGATGAAGAGCGGGAGATCGCGCGGGCGCGCGGTCGAGTGCAGGAGCAGCCCGTAGAGCCTGGCCTCGAGGCGCGCGCCGTCGTGGGTCGCCAGACTGATGACATCGGCGTGGGTCATCGTAGCGAACACCAGACCCGACGGCGTTCGCAGCACCTGCGCTCGCTCGGGCGTCCAATCCTCTTGTGTGATCACACATGTCGTCGGTGGCGGCGCCTCGGGCTTCGGCGGTGCAGTGGATGCAGGGGGTTCAGGGGATGCAGTGGATGCAGGGGGTTCAGGGGATGCAGTGGATGCAGGGGGTTCGGGCGAGGATACCGGCGTGGTGGTTGCGGTCTCGACGGGAGCGAGGGCCGGCGCCCGCGTGTCTGGCTGCCGGGGCTGCGATGCCGGGGTCGTGGTCGTGGCGCAGCCGAGGAAGAGCGCGGACAGCAAGGGCAGGGACAGGCGGGACGTCATGGATCGAAGGTGGAGGATCGCGGGTGGACAGGCGCGGCCCGGGGAAGTTCCGGGGTGTTCGTGGTTCGGTGTCTTGCGCTTGCGCTCCCCCGGGCTCCGGGTGTTATCGTGGCGAATGCGCGCCTCAGCTCCGGTCACCATGTTCGTCTGTTCGGTCCTCGTCGGTTGTGGCGAGGACCCCGGGACCAGCGCGAGCGCCTCGGGGACGGCGACCACGGTGACGACGGCGGGGCCGACGGGCGACCCGTCCTCGGGTGGGACGCAGGCGCCGACGACGGGGGAGGCGGGGACTGGAGGTTCGGGTTCGGACTCGGTGTCGGAGGCGACCTCGGAGGCGACCTCATCGCCGACGAGCGGGGACGACACGGGGCTGAAGCTCGACGTGGGCTCGCCGGACGGGCAGGTCGCGTGCGGCTGCGAGTTCTCGTACGTGTGGGTGGCGAACGCCGAGCAGGGGACGGTCTCGAAGATCAACATGGACACGCTGGTCGAGGAGGGCCGCTACTGGACGCGGGCCGACCACATGGGCAACCCCTCGCGGACCTCGGTGTCGCTCGGGGGTGATGTCGCGGTCGCCAACCGCCACGGCGGCCTGGTCAAGTTCTACGCGGACAAGGCCAATTGCAAGGAGTCCAACGGCGTGCCGGGGATCCAGACCTCGAGCGGCAAGGACGACATCCTCGAGTGGAACATGGAGGAGTGCCGGGCCTGGTACCTCGACTTTCCGACCTCGAACCAGCGGCCGGTCGCGTGGACGCAGGGGACGATCGTGCCCGGCACCTGCGCCACCAGCAACGAGAAGGTATGGACGGTGATGAGCGAGAACAAGGGCCTGTTCCCGGGCCTCGGCGCCCCGGGCGGGGTCATCGTCGCGCTCGTCGACGGCGACACCGGCAAGGTCGACAAGCAGATCACGATCCCCACCTTCTCCGGCGACAGCTTCGGGGCCTACGGCGGGGCGGTCAACGTCCACGGCGACCTGTTCTTCACCTCGATGGCGTTCAACGGCGGCAAGCTCGGCCAGGTGTACATCGATAACCTGGCGTACAAGGTCCACGCGGTGCCGCCGGAGATCGGGCCCTACGGGATCACCGTCGATCACAAGGGCCAGGTGTGGCTGTCCTCGGTCGCGCTCGGCGGCAACGGCGTCGCCCGCTTCGACCCCGAGATCCTGAAGTGGGACGTCGTCCCCGGCTTCTGGGGCGGGGCCGGCCTCGCCGAGGGCCCCGACGACTGGATGTGGGTCTCGTCGACCAACGGCGTCAACGCCGTGCATATCGACACCCTCGCGCTCGGCAAGGTCTTCAAGTCCCAGTACACGATCAAGGGCGTCGGCTTCGACGATAAGGGCTTCATGTGGGCCGTCAACTGGTCCGACGTCGACGACGCCAACCAGCCCGTCGACCCCGAGCTGGTCCTGAAGGTCGACATCGACACGCTGTCGGTCGTCGGCTCCTACGACGGGCTCGACCGCCCCTACACGTACTCGGATTTCACCGGCAACGCGCTCTTCAACGTCTCCTGCCTGCCGCCGCTGTAGCCACGCGGGACGCGGCGGCGGCGCTCGCTGGCCAGGCGCTCGCCGGCGCCCGGCGGCGGGGCCGGGGCCGGGGCGGGCGGGCGCACAAGCGCATTGCGGGCGGGGCCGGGCTTCTGTAGCGTGGGCCGCATGAAGTTTCGCCTTGGTTTGGGTCTGATGACGGTGCTGATGGCCGCGGCGTGCGGCGGGTCCGAGGGCGACGGGACGGCGTCGGAGACCGACACGGACGGCGGCGCGAGCACGGGCGGCGCGACCGGGGAGCTCCCGGAGGAGGTCGAGCTCGACGAGTTCTTCGAGCTGGCGGAGGCCGCGTTCTGTGAGTGGCAGGTGGAGTGCCGGGCCTACGGGGTCCCGGCGCGCTGCCGCGCGGTCAACCACTTCGAGGACCGCCTGAACATGCAGAGATTGACGGGGGTCGGTCCGGACGAGTCGATCGCCACGGCATATTACAAGGAGGCCGTCGCGCTCGGGCGGATCGTCTATGACGAGTCGCTGGCGTCGACCTGCCTCGAGTACGTGCGCAAGCGCGGCTGCGAGTACCCGCAATACCATGAGTTCACCGAGGATGAGCTCGCGGGGCAGCTCGCCTGCGCCGGGCTGTTCGCCGGGCGCATGGGCAAGAACGGGCCCTGCCTCTCGGCCCTCGAGTGCGCCGAGACGGCGATCTGCGGCTTCGACCCGACCTGCGTGGATATGTGCTGCGTCGGCGCCTGCCGGGTGCTGCCGACGCCCCTCAAGGTCGGGGAGCCCTGCACCGGCAATCGACCCTGCGAGACCGACACCTTCTGCGCCTTCGACCCGAACTCCGGGATGCCGACCGTGTGCACCGCGTCCCCGACCGCCGGGCAGCCCTGCCCGCAGTTCAACTGCGCCGGCGGGGCCAGCTGCGAGTTCAACGGCGGCGACACCCCGGTCTGCATCGCGCTGAAGGCGGCCGGCAGCTCGTGCAACTCCGACGGACAGTGCCAGGCCGGCCTGGTCTGCACGCACGACCAGAACTGGGACAACGGGGTGTGCCTCCGGCCCGCCGACGAGGGGGAGAGCTGCGACCGGTTCTCGCCGAACCGGGTGTGTCGGCGCGTCGACAACACCTGCGACGCGACCGACCGCTGCGCGCCGCTGCCGGACAAGGGCGAGTTTTGCCCGGATTATCGCTGCCGGGGGGACCTGTTCTGCGCGGGGAACCAGCAGCGCTGCACGCCGGTGGCGGACGCGGGCGAGGGCTGCGGCTACTCGAACATCGACGGCTCGTACATCCCGTGCTCGGGGGACAACCTGTGCGAGAACGAGTTCGACAATGGCGTGTGCCAGACGCCGAGCGCGGCCTCGCCGTGTCCGGTGCCCGAGGATCCGCTGGCGGGCGGGTGAGGGCGGCGGCGGCTGCGACGGGCAGCGCCTGTTGCGCTCACAGCGGCTCCTCGGTCACCCTGTGGGCGATCTGCCCGGCGGAGATCCCCTGCCAGATGCCCGCCACGCTGACGGTCTCGCCCGTGAGCTTCGAGGTCCCGTAGGCGACGTAAGGCACGTCGAGCTTCATCATCGTCACGGCCACCGTGACGACGCCCCGCTTCTGCGGCGGCACGGTGACCTGCAGCGAGTAACTCCGCGTGTCTTCGGAACCTGTCAACGACTTTGAGACACGGGTGTTCGAAGTTTAGTGTGCATCGGTATCGAGGATCTGGGTCGACGGCAGCTCCTTGGGCGGGTTGATGTAGACGGCGGCCGGCGGCCGTC
>Ga0075152_10001902_pt1 | contig 14989 bp, 10 predicted proteins | sample JI61114C2DNA_FD_70964 | JGI IMG/M metagenome (GOLD analysis project Ga0075152, IMG submission 70964) | Wastewater effluent complex algal communities from Wisconsin, to seasonally profile nutrient transformation and Carbon sequestration -... | ecosystem: Engineered > WWTP > Effluent > Algae...
GAGCGCAACGTCCTTGCCAGCGCACTGGCTGGGAGTAAGAGACGTTGCTGGGAACTCAAATTAGCTGGCAGTAAGTGGGATGGGCGCAACGTCCTTGCCAGCGCACCGGCTGGGAGTAAGAGACGTTGCTGGGAACTCAAATTAGCTGGCAGTAAGTGGGATGGGCGCAACATCCTTGTCAACGCACCGGCTGGGAGAAAGAGACGTTGCTGGGAACCTGTGATAATGAAATGGAAAATGCCGGATCTGACTTTTCCAAGCATAATGATTATTGTTTTCCTTTATTTTACACCTCAATCAAAACAACAAACTTGCAGCCCCATATCCACAGCAAACTGCCCCATATCGGCACCACCATCTTTACCACCATGACCAACCTGGCCATACAGCACAACGCCGTAAACCTGGGCCAGGGCTTCCCGGATTTTATGATGAGTGAAGAACTGGTGAGCCTGGTAAATGAAGCCATGAAAAATGGGCATAACCAGTACAGCCACATGGCCGGTCTGCCGCTGTTACGGGAACGGATAGCCCAAAAAGTGGAAAGGCTTTACGGAACAATGATAGATCCGGTTACGGATATCACCATTACTCCCGGTGGCACTTATGCTATTTACACCGCCCTTACCACGGTGCTGCAGCCAGGTGATGAAGTGATCGTGTTTGAACCAGCCTTTGACAGTTACCTGCCCAATATAGAAGTGAATGGCGCAATACCCATATTGATACCGCTGCAGTTTCCATCTTACTCCATTGACTGGGACCTGGTAAGAAAAAAAATCACACCCAGAACAAAAATGATCATGCTGAACACACCACACAACCCCACCGGCAGTGTGCTCAGCAAAAACGATATTGAACAACTCCGCAGTATTGTACACAACACGGGCATTTTTATTTTAAGCGATGAAGTGTATGAGCATTTGATCTTTGATGATATCGAACACCAAAGTATTTTACGATACCCCGATCTGTATCAACGAAGTTTTGTTTGTTTCTCTTTTGGCAAGACTTACAACTGCACCGGCTGGAAACTGGGTTATTGTATTGCACCCCCTGCTTTGATGAATGAATACAGGAAGATCCACCAGTTCAATTGTTTTAGCTGCAACCATCCGGTACAACATGCATTGGCGGAGTTTATGGAAACGGCCCAACATTACTTACAGCTTGGCAACATGCTGCAACTAAAGCGTGACTATTTTCAGCAACTGATGGCGCACACAAAATTCAAGCCTTTGCCAAGCTTTGGCAGTTATTTCCAGCTGTACCGGTATGATGCCATCAGTGAGGAAAGCGAAAATGAGTTTGCCATAAGGCTCACCCAGGAATTTGGTGTAACGGCGATACCTGTTTCCGTTTTTTACAGGAAGGAGATCAATAATAAAGTACTGCGCTTTTGTTTTGCAAAAAAGGAAGCCACTTTGGAGCAGGCTGCGGAGCGGTTGATGAAATTGTAATATGCGCAAGGGTTAATGGCCTGGTAAAATCAAATAATGTACAATACTTTTCACCAGGCCATTTGGTATATATGATCAGGAAGTGAAAGCTTGTTGATCCGCAGGTGCTTTTAATGCTGCTAATTTTTTATCTTGTATCAGAAATAGTAAAATCATCTTGTCAATATGAACAATGTCATCCGAGCTGATGATAGCCGTCACACAAACTAACATGTGTGTCCACTATTTTTATCATCTAAAATTATTGTTATGAAAAAACTGGTAGTTCCTGTAGACTTTTCCGCCACCTCTGAAAATGCTGCTGCCTTTGCTGGCAACCTCGCTATATTTTATGGTGCTGAAATATGGTTGTACCATGCATACGAAATGCCAGTGGGTATTGGTGAAATGGCCTGGCCATTGTTTACAGCCAAAGAATTACAGGGCGCTGCGGACAATCAACTGGAAATTATCAAAGAAACGGTACAGCAAAACCTCCGCAGTAAGGTTACCTTTCATTCAAAGGCTGAAATGGTTTCTTTTACAGAAGGACTGGCTGATTTTTGTGAAGAGATAAAACCAGACATGATCGTACTGGGCCTTTCTGGTAAAGATGCGCTGGCCAAACTGATCGTAGGAAGCAACACGATAAAAGTAATACAGCATTTGCAGTACCCGGTGCTGGTGGTACCTCCAAAAGCCAGGTTTACACCCGTTGTAAAAATTGGGTTTGCCTGCGATTATAAAAAAATTGAAGAAACCACACCTGTTGCCCTGCTGAAGAAAGTGGTAAAGGATTTTAATGCGGAGCTGCATATAGTAAATGTCGATTTCAATGATGCCAATGTGGACGACGATGTTTTAAACGAAAGTATAGCCGCTAAGAATCTATTCAGGGATATCAACCCGGTATATAACAGTATTGAGAGTGAGAGTGTAACAGAAGGGCTGAATAAATATGCGGATGAAAAAGGGCTTGACTGGATAGTGGTGATACCAAAAAAACATACGCTGCTGCAAAAGATATTCAGCAGGAGTCATTCAAAAGACCTGCTGTATCATACACATTTGCCAGTGCTTTGCCTGCCGCAATAAGGCACCAATCACCCATCAGACCGGGACGATCAGGATGGTTAAACAGCAAACTGTTTCAGGTGATGGTCTATATGTTTGTACATGGCCATGCCCCATTGCGCTCCTGTAAATTTTCCAAAAATGGGATGTACAATTTTTTCTACTTTGGCAGGATCGCTGTTATGAAAGCGGCTAATCATTTCCGATAGTGCTGCTTTTTCTTTTTCAAAATTGCGGGTATCTGTTATTTTAAACGAAGGCGCTGTAGGCAAGCCATTGCTCCAGGGAACATCATTGTATAATTTGCTTTTCATCATCCACCCTATTAATGCAAAAGGAAACATTTTGGGAGGCGATTGGTCACTCAGCGGCACCTTAAATGCCTTTTTACAATGCGCCAGCATCTGAGCCACTTCCATCTTACCCCATTGCCGCTGGCTTGCTGGAGTCAACCTGTTCAATCTGCCGGTAATTTCTTCATACACAGCTTTGTCAAACAGGTTTTTCATAAGGATGTAAATTATTAACTGAATAAGTATTCTACATCGGCCTTGGTGAGCGACTTTACAAAATTGGCATCATCGCTTATTAATTCGCTCGCCAGTTTTTTCTTACGCTCCTGCAGTTGCAGTATTTTATCTTCAATGGTGTCAATACAGATCATGCGGTAGGCAAAAATGTTTTTCGTTTGCCCGATACGGTGCGTACGGTCAATGGCCTGCTGCTCTACCGCCGGGTTCCACCAGGGATCCACGATGTATACATAATCCGCAGCCGTTAGGTTCAAACCCACACCACCTGCTTTTAACGAGATCAGGAATACCCGGCAATTATCATTGTTCTGGAAGTTGTCAATCGCTTTTTGCCGGTCGTTGATATTGGTGCTGCCGTCAAAATATTCATACATGATGCCTTCTTCCTGCAATTTTGACCTTATCAAACCCAGCATGCCAAGAAATTGAGAGAAGACCAATGCTTTGTGTTCGCCGATATTTTCTGTTATCTCACGGGTAAGTTCATCCAGCTTAATGCTATGGTTGGGATACTTCTCTTCCTCATTCAAAATAGCCGGGCTGTCGCATATCTGGCGCAGTTTCATCAGGCCCTGCAAAATGGTCAATTGTGATTTATCAATGCCCTGCTGGTCAATAGTACCCATGATCTTATCCCGGTAACTGTTGCGGTAGGCATCATAAATATTACGCTGCTCCTTGTCCATTTCACAAAACAAAATGGTTTCTGTTTTTTCAGGCAGGTCTTTGGCCACCTGTTCTTTTGTTCTTCTTAAGATGAATGGATACAATAGTTTGCGTAAGTGATCTTTTTGTTCCTGTTCACCGAATTTATCGATCGGCGTGGCAAATTCATTCCGGAAGAATTCCATACTGCCCAGCAAACCCGGATTCAGGAAATTCATTTGTGCAAAAATGTCGAACGTATTATTCTGCAAAGGCGTACCGCTCATGCATACACGATTTTTCCCAACCAGTAAACCTGCCGCCCTGGTAACTTTTGATGCCGGGTTTTTGATCGCCTGGCTTTCATCCAGGATGATATAGTCGTAGTTGATCTTCATCAGCACCTGTATATCACTCCTTAAAGTGCCATAGGTAGTAATGATCACGTTGGCAGATTGCAGTTGTGTAATATCCCTTGTACGCAAACTTCCATGATGTATTTGCCAGGTTAGCGCCGGTGTGAATTTTCTTATTTCATTTTCCCAGTTGTAGATAAGTGTGGTAGGGCAAATTACAATTGCTTTGAGCCCGTCGTTCTCATCCCGGTAATGTTGCAGCATGGTAAGCGCTTGTACGGTTTTACCCAAACCCATGTCATCTGCCAGTATGCCTCCCCAACCCACATCATTCAAATAACCTAACCACTGGTAACCTGCTTTTTGATATGGTCTTAATACATCTACCAGCTGCGCAGGCGGTTCAATATCCGGTATGTTTTTAAATTCTCTTAAGCGTTCAAATTTTTCATCCAGGTTAAAACTGAGCTCTGTAGCGTCCCGGTTTTCATATAGTTCATCAATCACACTCATGTGATATTTTGATAAACGAAGCTTATCGGTTCTGCCATCACCCACTTTAAAGAGCAATGAATATCGCTGCAGCCATTCATCTGGTAAAATACCCAGTGTGCCATCACCCAATTGCACAAAGGATTGTTTTGCCGAAAGCGCTTTTTTGATATCGGCTATGCCTACCCGTTGTCCTTCAAAATCTATCTCTACCTTGGCATCAAACCAATCAAGCCCACTGCTTACATGAATATGAGTTGATGGCCTGGCTGTATTAAAGCGGAAATTGCGCAGGGCATCAAACCCATATACCGGCACTTTTGATTCCTTCATGGCATCCACAAACAAAAAGAACCAGTTGTTGCGCAATACATCTGCACCTTTTAAAATGAGGCTGTTGCCTTCCTGTGGTTTGATGAATTGTGAGTGAAGCGCTTCTAATGAATCAATAAACTTTTGCTCGGCTTCTTTATTACGGTGGATCACGAGTATCTTATCTCCCTCGGGCAAAATGATCGTTTCCTTATCATTGGCCTTTGTTTCAAAACCCTTGTAACTGTATACTGGTTGAAACACCAGGTAATCCCCTTTTTCCTGTAATAATAATTTTACTTCCGGCTCCCCGCTTTTTATTTCCTTCACCAGCGATTTATCAAACTCCACATGATAATCTTTTGTGAGCGGCATAATGGTCCGCTGCATTTGCTGGGTCCAGTTTTCTTTGCTGAGTTTTATATTACCATTCTTGATAAACTTTTCAGCCTGTAAAGAATCCTCCGGTTTTTGCCAGAGATAAAAAATATGGTTGTATAAAAACAGGATACTGCTGCTGCATTCATTATCAGTAACTGGCTGTTCAGCACCATTTATTTTAAAACGGCATTGCAGTTCAAAATAACTGTTAACTGCGGTGATCTTAAACTGTGGCGATAAAAAGGTATCACTTAAACCAACTTCCTGCAGGTTTTCTGTTTTAAAAGTTTTCTTTTCGGGAAGGAAGTAGATGGCATTGTTAGTCGCCTGTTCTTCAAATAACTTTTTCAGTTTAGGATGCAGGTATTCTGCCATCAGCGATTTCGTTTCTTCGGGCAGGTCATCTCCGTCTGTATGAATGATACTGTCCCAAATGCCACTAAAAGGTGAATTGCGGTTGAGGTATTTATTGATCTCTGTGGCCTGTAATTTTCTAACCTGCTGCAACAGCATCTTATCGTCTTCACTCAGAGGTTCGGTATTTACATACTTGGTGAGATCGAGCTTTTCCGTTTTGCCCACTATTTTTTTTGTGCTGCTGTTATAATCCCCCTGTATGGCATCTACTAAAAAATAGGGATAGGTGTTGGTATTAAAATTAAATACCACGCCCAGTTTTTTGGATGGCACAAGATCTTCCGCCACCGTTGTTTCTGCCTGTTCTTGTTTGGCCAATGCCGGCGTGCCCTGCATATAGGAAGGTTTGGCTACCGGTGCAGTGGGTGCCACTCTTTTGATGGTGGTATCAAGTACTTTTAAAAAAGGCTTCCCGTCTTTGTATACAAATTCAAATTTGCCTGCCAGGTCATCGTCCAGGCTGTAGCCATATATCTGCAACAGTTTATTTTTCTCTTTGTCCCAGTTACGGATGCTATCGTAATAATAGGGGCCGCTTTTTTGAAATAAGTGAAGCAGCAGCGCTGTTTTATGAACGCAGAGCGGATGTTCTTCCTCATGACATTTGCAGGACGTATCAAAATTGCGTTCATCATTTTTTTGCACTACCACGGGCCAGTTCTCTCCTTCTACTGCCACATTTCCCTCTACTCTTTCGTTGACAGCACTGGTAACCGTTACCGCACCGTCACTTACCAGTTTTTCTCCTTCATCAAATATGCCTGGAGACGAAACCACCCTCATCACCTTGAGGTCAATATGTTTCATTTTGATAACCGTGTGCAGCTGGTTGTAGCGGATATTGCCGCCACCCAACATGTTTTTATCTATGAGTTCCTGCAATTGCAGTAAGGCAGCCGCTTCATGACGGCAGATATCACCCAGGTTGTAGGGGCAACTGCAGCGAACAGACAAAGTTTTGGGATCGTTGTATTGCTGTATGTTGACACGGTAATACGTACTGTACGTATCGTCTTTTACACGGAACACGGCAGTGTTCATCAGGTCGTCGTGTTCAGCAAGCTCCACATAGCCAGAGCCATGGATCTTTTTTCCTCTACGGATAACTTCATCAGAGCCGGTGTTATAAACGTATTTGATAAGGTGCGATAATGCCAAGCGATAAATTTTTTGGGGTCATTTATGACTGCTTTTTCAAAACCTCCGTTGTGAAAAAAGCAATTTGCAAAAGTAAAGGAAAATAACTGAGGGATGGAGGGGAAACTGGAAGTTTTTGGGCTAAGAGGATAAAGAAGAAATGGGCTAGAAGGAAAAATAAGAAAACAAGGAAATAAGTTGGCAAGGAGGGCAAGTAGAAAAGAAGCTAAAAGAGGAGGGGCGTTTAATACTGGCTGTCATTTTTTTTATAACCCTTCACTATACAAAGATTCCCAATTGCTGGATTATATATCTGCTCTGGTATGCCGTAAATTAGATGGTTATGCCGTCACCAGTTTACCATCTTCAAAAACCACCACCACGTTAGCACCATCGTTCGTGAGGCAATACCGGATATCTTTTTCCAAACCATAATTGGTAAGGCGATGATAATGGGAAGCATTTTTTGCTTTCATAAATTCAAACAGGTCTTCTTTTGCATCGTTATACATTGTTTCTGCCATGGCAGATGCATCACAGTTGATATCAAAATGATCTTTAATACGGCTGATTACAGCGCCTGCAAATAAAGTATCCTCAATATTTACCCTGTCTTTCCATGCGGCACAACCTAATATTACGGGCTGATTTTGTTTAATTAAATAATCACATACAGCAGAAATATTGGGGAAGGAACCGGTGATGATGGCCTTCGCATTTTTATCCAATGCCATGTGCAGCAGTTTAGTACCATTGGTGGTGGTTAACACCAGCACTTTATCTTTTATAAATTCGGGGAAGTATTCAAAGGGAGAATTGCCATGTTCCAAACCTTCGGCCACCCTGCCATCCCGTTCACCAGCGGTAATACCTTCAATTTGTTTACCGATTCTTATACACTCGGCCACACTATCCACGGGGATGATATGTTTAGCACCATTATACAAAGCAGTGGCGATGGTGGACGTAGCCCGCAATACATCAATAATTACAACAATACTGCTGCTGACATCATACAAATTCAACAAGGCAGGTGAAAGACATGTGAACAATTCGGGTTTCTTCATGCCGCAAAAATAAGTAAAACCGATAAGGTCTTGCGGTGCCGCCTGACGGCCTGCCAACTATAGAGAGTTATATTTTCGGCGCTATCTTCATCAGTGCATCCAGCAATTCTTCTTTTCTGCGGCGGGCAACATCCAGCACTACATTATTGGTTAACTGTACCTGCCCTCCATCGCCCTTGATGTATTTTTTTACATAAACAAGATTCACCAGTGATGCATTGTGAATCCTGAAAAAGCCAGCACCTTCTAAAAGGTCTTCAAACTCTTTTAATGTTTTAGATGCCAGCAAGGGCTTTTGCCCCGTAAAATATAAATGAGTGTAGTTGCCCTCTGCTTCCATATACAAAATAGCATCAACCGGTACCAATTCTAAACCTTCATGTGTTGCCACAGCAATCTTTTGTGGTTTGTTCATAGCAGGTTGCTGTAACTGGGTTAATAAAATATTCAGCCTTTCTGTTGTATTGTGCTGCTGTTTTATTTCACTTACTCTTTTTACAACCACTTTCAGTTCGTTTACATCTACAGGTTTTACCAGGTAATCGAAGGCACCATAGCGGATGGCATTGATGGCATATTGATTGTATGCCGTGGTAAAAACAATGGCAAAATCTCTTTCTGTCAACTGCTCCAGCATCGTAAAGCCATTCATATGCGGCATCTCAATATCTAAAAAAATAACAGCCGGATGATGTTCCTTGATGGCAGCAATGCCTTCGATGCCATTGTTACAAAGGGCCACAATTTTTATTTCGGGACAGTGCGCCTGCAATTTTTTTTGCAATGCATCCCGGCTGTTTTTTTCATCATCAATCAAGATAGCTGTAAGCATGGAAAGGTTTTAAATGTGTAATAAAACGGTCACTGTTGTTCCTGTTGCCTGCCCGTTTTCATCTGCCAGGTCTTTTATAACAATATCATTTCCTCTTTTTTCATTAAAAAGGTGAATCCGTTCTTTTGTCAATTGCATGCCGTAACTCTGGTGCGAAGGTGCCACACTGTTTTTCTGGCCTGCTTTTTTTCTGCCAATACCATTGTCTTTTATTGTGAACTCCAAAACAGTATTTTTTATTTCCGCTTTCAAAAACAGTTCTCCTTTTCTGTCCGACAAAGGGTTCAATCCATGATGTATGGCATTTTCAATATACGGCTGAATGATAAGCGGCGGAATTTTATAGTGACCGTTTAACAGTTCATCATCGGCCTGTAATGTATAACTGAATTTGTAATTGCTTCTTAGTTGCTCCAGCTCCAGGTATAATTTCAACGTTTCCCAGTCTTTCCAGAATGGCACTACATCGTTTTTGCTATTGTCTAAAATATTACGGATGAGTTTGGCGAATTTGTTCAGGTAGTTACTGGCATTGTCTTTATCATTATCCAGGATAAAATTGTCAATGCTGCTGATACAATTGAAAATAAAATGCGGATTCATTTGTGCTCTTAGTGCCATCATTTCTGTTTCAGCCACCTTTTGTTTGAGCGCTGCCTGCTTTTTTACTGATTGTATTCTCCTTCTGAAAAGATAGAAGATAAAACATGCGGCGAGCAATGCGGCCAGCAGGAGAAACCACCATGTTTTGTAAAATGGCGGCTGAATAACAAACCGGATAGTAAGTGTTTGTGAACTGTCATTTTTCTCCCTTACTTTAAGTACATATTGATTGGGTGACAAATTGGAGAAAGCAACTTTGTTTTCATCGTTCAACGGCAGCCAGTCACCGTTGTTTAACTGGTATAGCAGGAGTGGTTTTTCTTCGTAATCAAGAGAGCGGTATCCAAACTGGAATGACAAATTGTTGTCTTGGTGAGCAAATTGAAAAGCGGAATCAATGCCAATCAACCGGTCACCCATGGTTACCTTGCGTGTATATAATTTGCCCGTTGCTGCAGTGGTGATAAAATCATCAGCATCCCAGGTATAAAAACCATTGGGGGCTGCTAAAAACATGGTTCCATTTTCCCCGGCACTTATAAAAGAAGCATAAATAGTTGCTTCTTTTAATTCTGGAAAGTTGGAAAAAGTTTTTGTTGCCGTATCAAAGCGGCTAAGCCCTTCCGTTGTGCTTAACCATATATTACCTTGGCCATCTTTACAAAGAAAATTACAGGTGTTACCGGCAAGTCCATCATAGCTGCTGTAGCGCTTAAACTTTTTGGTATGGGTATTGATGGCAAGCAACCCGTAATTATAATCAGCCGCATAGATGGTATGGCTGTTTCCTTTTGCCATAGCGGTTATAGCGGCACCTTTTTGCGATGGGGGAATATTGAACGGATAATGGGATATCTTTTTAGTAATAGTGTTATATATGTACATGCCATTATTTTCCATTCCTATCCATAGTTCCTGTTGTATACTGTCGTACAGCATGCTGGCATAGGTGGGCGTTTCGCTGCCCTTGCCAATCGGCAGGTAGCTGATATTTCCGGTGGCGTTGTTATATTCCATGATGCCTTGCAGCCGGTCTCTGATCCAGGTGGTAGTATGGTTAGATTCAATATTTCGCAGTGCGTAAGGATTATTAGAATAAATTTTTGCCGGCAAAGCAATGTTGGTGGCGGTGTTAATGCTTTCTATATAACGATAGAGCGCTTTGTTGGTAGCAAGCAAATAGTGATCGCCAGTCATTTTTTTAAGTGTAAAAAGGTCACCGTTTAAGGGGTTACCTGCATGGTCTTTGATGATTGCTGCCTGGTTGGTTTGGATATTATACAAAACACCTGGCCGGGTGAGATCGCCTAATGCGATGATATTTTGGTTGCCTGCTATTGGATTGATACGTCCCGGATAATGAAACTGCTCAGCTGCTGTTAAGGAAAATATTCTTTTGGAAGGAAAAACCTTCGTAATACCATTATACGAAAGCAGCCAAAACCTGTTGCCGTCTTTTATAAAATTCAGGTATCCGTTCTTTGTAAAAATCCGGGTAAAACTGCTGTCTTCAATAAATGACAAACCCGTTTTATTTTTTTTGACAAACACCGGTTCTTTTTGAGAACAATACACCAGCGTGTCGCCACTAAATTGAGTAATACCGTATGCCCAATCCCAATTGGCTTGCAGCATGTTTTTTTCAGGTGTTTTATAACCGGTCCATTTATCTGAAGCAGGGTCATAACTTATGATGCCATGGTTGTAAGTGCCGATCCATAATATGCCATCGCCATCAATATAATTTAGCTGGCACCCAAAATAGTCTTTAATTCCTGGATAGGGATAGTACCTGAAAGCCCTGCTTTCTTTATGCACACTAAATAACCCATAGGTTGTCATGAGCCAGAACTCGTTGTTGTTTTTTTCTTTTATACATAGCACCACCACCCTTGAATGATTGGCGTCTGCCGGTTTTACTTTATCTGCAAAGGCAGACCAGCCGCTGTTACTGAATTTTTTGGTAACCGGGTCAAATATCAGCAGGCCATAGGAGCAACCAAGCCAGATATTGCCCTTGCTGTCTTCTTCGATACCGGGAAACGAACTGCCGATCTTTGAAATGATGGTGGTGTCTGGTGCATAGTTGCTGAAAGTTTGCGTGTGGGGATGATATAGACTCAACCCTGCCATGGTAGTGATCCACAATTGTCTTTTTCCGTCAATAAACAAATTGTGTATTTCGTTGCTGGCGATGCTGGTACTGTCTGCCGGGTTATTAAAAAAGTGATCGAATGCATTGCCATCAAACCGGTTAAGACCGTTGTTGGTGGCGATCCACAAAAAACCGAAGTCATCTTTTAAGGCATAAGAAACGGCATTGTTGCTGAGGCCTTCTTTTACGGTGTATGTTTTAAATTGGAAAGTTTGTGCATTTACCAGGGCAAATTGCCAACACATACCAATTAGTATTACATACTTCATTCAATAAATATAAATAATAAAGGTTACCGTATGCCACCGCAGCCATCAATTATTACCTGCACTTTATTGCCCTCTGTAACCCTGAAGCCGGGCTGTAATACCACACGGCTTCCGGCATCTAACTTTAAGAAACCGTTGGGCGTGGTGAGGTTCCCGTTAGCAATTAACTGGTTGGTTACTTCCTTCTGTTGAAAACCGGATACGGCAATATTTCCTATTACATCATTGGCCACACAGGAAGTACAGTTGCTGATGCAGGCATTGTTGACTACAAATTGCCGGATGGTATCGCCTGGTAATGTTCCAAAGCCATTGTTAAAATTGTTCCCAACACTTGTCTGGTCACAGTAACTCATAAAGGTGCCCCCGGTGGCGGGGAGCATACCGGTAGCAGTACAGCTGCCTTCCAGCGCAACACAATTATCAATAGGCCCGCCCGGCCAATTGCAGGAATGTGTATGCCAGGAGCTGAACAAATGCCCAAGTTCGTGAACAGAAATATACACCTGGTGGGCAATGGCAGCAGCAGGGAAGTTGCTGTAACTAAGGGTGCCAAAAACAGCCGGGTTTAAATTATTATAAATAAAGCTGCCAAAATTCCAAGCAGGGCTGGGTGATGCAATATAATTTCCACAGGTATTGGGTTCTACAGACTTTGCCCAGCCATAACCACCAGCAATAGCAGCATTCAGGGTTGACCAGTCCAGCAGCATCGCCATATTGCCCCAGTAATTATCGCGGTAAAAATCTGCAAACGATTTGTTGGCCACAGTTGTGCTGGAAGAAACATCAAAAGGATCACTGGCAGTCCATACATTTATCTCAGATATCAGCACATTTAACTGTTCGTTTCTGAAAGCATTGCCTGCGCCATTCCAGATGCTGTACACATAATTAATGGTATTCTGAACATTCTCCCCCCGGTTCCGAAACAAACGGTTGGTACAATCTACAAATACAAAAGTGCATTTATCTGAGGCAGCAAGTGTGCTGTTTACTTTTGAAAAATGTTGCTGCTCCGTTTTATCAACGGGTTTTGTATCGGAAAGACCACAAGTGAAAGGATTGGTTTTATATACAAGATCAGCAGAGTTTAATAAAACATAAGCTCCGTTCTGTCTTGAATCCTGCTCTACGGTAATGGTTTCTCCCGGTAAATACGCAGTAAAGGAAATATAGTCCGGTGCAAGGGTGAGCAGTACATCATGCCTGGCTTGTAGCCCTGCTATTTTGCCCCGGAAAATTTTTGGTAACTCTATGCCTGTTATATAGTCCTTGTTATTGGTTTTTACCCGTACATGGTTCATGGGCATTTCAGCAAGAACAGCGGTGAGCTGCTGATTATTTTTATCTGGTATGGTAATTTCAATAAAAGGGACCTTGTTTTTATACACTTCATTAATGGCGGTGCTGTCAATAATTATTTCTTCAAACTTACCATAGCCCTCTAAGGAAACAACTGCTTTTGTTCTCCAGGCTGTTATTCTTTTTTGCGCTGAACCGATATGAATGAAAGCAAAAAAGAAGCACGATAAAAAAAGGAATACTTTTTTCATTTTTTTTAGTTTTTATATTGGTAAGCGTTCCTTTTCATTTCGGCTAATTCTTTTTTCAAACCGATCACATATAAAGTGAGTTCTTCAATTTTTTCCATCATGCGCTTTTGCACATCACCTACGTGCAGGCCGTTCTTTTCAATTTCTTCAGCAGCCGGAATGTTGGGAAGGTGCTTGTGCAGCTGAATAAATTTTTCCACTTCCTCCAATGAACTTAATTTATAGTCCTTTGCAAAAACATAGTCGGCCCAATTACTTTCCACCACCACTTCTTTACTCCGGATATTTCCATTTACAGACAACCTGTAAGTAGGATCTGTGGTGCCGATACCGACATTTCCATTGGGCAGAATGGTCATTTGTGCCCATTGGGATGCGGTGAAAAAGTGAAGCGGTGCCCCGGCCCCATTACTAACGATGCCGCCTGTACCAACATAACAGCCTTCACTATTGGCACTCCTTCCGTTTCCACCAAAGAAAGTATGGAGATTGTATGTGGAGGTACCCGCTGCCCAGCCAACAGATTCATTGGCCACCCGTATTTCAAGTTTGGCAAAAGTGGGTGAGTAGTTGGTGCCAATGCCTACATTGCCGCCATAAGGATTCAATACAACCGGTCTGAATGAAGTACCACTGAATGTATAGGTGTGGCCTTGTATATTACTGCCGTCAATAGTAATGGTTTGCCCATTGCCATTTTTATTGGTGAGTGATAATACCCCACCGTTAAATCCGATGATACCAGAAATATCCATTGCGTTGGCAATAGCAGAAAGGTTGCCATTTACCTCCAGTTTACTGGCAGGATTGGAAACACCGATTCCAACATTACCCAGGCCAGCTTCGTCGTTGAGAATAACATGCGAAGCGGCATTACCACCCCGGATATACGTATTTTGGGTGCCTCCTGTACCTGGATAGTTAAAGTGGGAAGTAAAAGCATCACCGGTGAATGACGCGGTACCCCAGGTACTGGTACCCACCACACAAAGAGGCGCCAGCGGGGTGGATGTGCCAATACCTACCCTTCCATTGTTGTTGTTGTAAATATCGGTTCCGTTTAACGACCAGTTACTGCTGCCGCCACTGCCACCGGTACCCATTTCAATCCACCCGCTGCCGTTATAATACCAAAAGCTATTCGTATTTGTATCATACACCTGCAGGCCGGCAGCCGGGCTTGCAATGGCGGTTCTTTGTGCAGAAGTTAATCTTGGTATCAATAAGCCCTTGTTGGTACTATTGATGTGCAGCATGGCACTGCTGGATGGTGTAGTGGTACCGATGCCCACGCTTTGTGCAATGCTGGTTTTATTAATTACTATTATCGCCAATAAACATGCAGCGAAAGTTGATAGCTGTTTCATGATGTATTTATTGTTGTTGAAATTTATTATCGTGTGTCTGAGTAACGGAAATAGTCGGAATCAATCATAAGCCATTTGCTGCCATTGCTTTGCAGCGTACATGATTTTCGTTCTGATTCATCTACGGTATTGGCTGCAAGCGACTGGTAAGCGAACAACTCCGTAACAGGGGAATTATTATACAATACAAGTACCGTGCTCCTGCCACTTAAAGACCATGGTAATGCAACGGTAGTAATATGATAGATCCTCCCTTTTCTTGCTGAGGCTTCCGGCAGGTACACGTACACAGTGCCACTATGCCCATTGCTGCAATCAATCACCAGCGTATAATCCTGGTCGGTAAGATTTTCA
>Ga0075152_10001903_pt1 | contig 14985 bp, 11 predicted proteins | sample JI61114C2DNA_FD_70964 | JGI IMG/M metagenome (GOLD analysis project Ga0075152, IMG submission 70964) | Wastewater effluent complex algal communities from Wisconsin, to seasonally profile nutrient transformation and Carbon sequestration -... | ecosystem: Engineered > WWTP > Effluent > Algae...
GGTTGAGGGACTGAAAACTGAGAACTGAAAACTGAAAATGGTAAATTGAAGAAGGCGTGCTCGCGCCTTCCTCAACGCTTCGTCATTCGTCATTCGAGCTTCGTCATTCCTCATCCTCTCCGCAGAATCGTGATCAGCTCATCCATCTTGTTGATCAAGTTCTGCATCTGCGGCTGGTTGTAGGAGCTGTCCGCCGTCTCCCCCAGCGTCGCCACCGCATTGCTGTTGCTGCTCGTCGTGGCGATCGCCGCATCCAGCGCCACCGTCGTCACCTCCCCCGGCGGTCCCGCAGGTCCCGGCGGCCCCTGCGCACCTTCCGGCCCCGCCGGTCCTTCCGGCCCCGCCGGCACGGCATCGATGAGGTCTTTGAGGCCGTTCAATTGCGAACGCATCTGCGCCGAGGAGCCCGGGGAGTTGTTCGCGGGGAGATTGGGGTCGAAAGGCATAGGTTTTTAGTTCTTGGTTCCTAGTTCATGGTTCCTTGGGCGTGCTTGGTTCTGGCTCGGTGGCTGTCCTGAACGAAGAACAAAGAACACCGAACCAAGAACCAAACCTCCGACCCTCACGTCACCGTCACCTCCACCTCCGGGCTGGGGTTCGCATCGCCGCCGTCGTTGAAGGCGATCACGCGGATTTTCACCACCTGACCGGCGATGAAGTTTTTCAGGATCACCTCCAGGTCCTTCGGCGTCGCCTTCGTCACCCAGTCCGTGTCCACGCCGACGATCCAGGTCTCCACACGGTAGCGCGTCGCGCGGGTGGCGTACTCATAGGTCACCTCGATGCGGCCATTCCCCAGCACACTGGCAAACACCGCTGGCACCGGCTCAGGGGCCGTTGGGTTGGCCGGGATGTTCAGTCCGAAGTCCTCCCACCTCGGATCATCCGCCGGGAGCAGGATCGTCAGTTCCTCGATCAGTCCACGCACGCGCTTGCGCAGTGCATCCACCGCATTCGCCCGCGTATTAAAGCCTGCCGTCTGCATCGCCTCCGCCTGATCCACATCCGCCTGCGCTGCATTGATCGCGTTCCATTGCGCGAGACAGAGCGCCGCCGTCGCACCCATGTCCACACTCTCGTCCGCAGGCTTCGCCGTGAAGTAGTTCTTCAGGGAATCCAGCAGCGTCAGACGCGTGGCGAAGTCATCCGGGATCGCCGTCGAGCCATCGGGAAAGCCCGTCGGCTCCCAGTTCGCATTCCAGCGCTGACCGTACAGCTTCGCCAGGCGCAGCTTGCAGTCCGTCAGCATGGAAAAGCCGGCATTGTCGGCCGCCTGCAGCGCATCATAAGCGGCGGAGACTTCCTGCTTGCGCAGGCCCAGCGCCGTTTCTGCGGTGGAGAGGCTGGCGTTGGCCGCCAGCATCACCGCCTGGGTGTTTTGTTTGATGCCGAGGGCGACTTCATGCATCCCGCAGCCTGCGGCCATGCGGACGCAGAGTGCGCGGAGCACATCGGGTGAATCTGGAGTGGGGTTTGAGGCCATGGTATGTCGATTTATTTTTTTGCGTTTCCTTGTCGATGGAGGGGTCACATCGTCCGGGCTGTCCCAGACGAATTGATCCCAAAAAGTGGTGGGAGAGTCCCAAATCATGAAGCGGGCGGGGGAAGCGGAGGGCTGGGCGCAGGGCGCGCGGCGCAGGGCGTGAAAAGCAGAGGGCTGAGGGTCGAGAGCCGAGAGAAAGGCGCAGAAAACAGGGCGCAGAGAGCCAAGACCCAGCGGCACGGCGCGGGGCAGGGGAGACTCCAGCAGCCAGGAACGCCTCCCGGCCCACCCTGGCAGACGCTCCGGCTCCTCGTGCCGGAATCCGGCACAGCTCCCAGGAGAGTCCGGCGACCCACGCCGGAATCCGGCGCAGCATCCCGCAGAGTGCGGCCCATGCCGCCGTGATCCGGCGCAGCACCCCGGAGAGAGTAACCCATGCCGCCGTGATCCGGCGCGGCACCCCGCAGAGTGTCACCTGTGCCACCGTGACCCGGCGCGGCACCCTGGAGCGTGCCACCCATGCCGCCGTAATCCGGCGCGGCACCCCGGAGAGAGTGACCCGTGCCGCCGTGATCCGGCGCAGCACCCTGGAGACTGCCACCTGTGCCGCCGTGATCCGGCGCGGCATCCCGCATACTGCAACCCGTGCCGCCGTGATCCGGCGTCACCTTCCCGAGACTGCCGTCCCTCACGCCCGAATCCGGCACCACCGCCCGGAGGCGGGTGGAGGTCAGGAAGGCAAGCGGCGTCGCGTTCATGGGCGGAGTCTTCCCCAGCCCGCTTAGAAAAAAAGCACGCTATAGCGAATCTTCCGCCTCCACCTTCTTTTCCGCCAGTTGGTCCACCTGAGACTGCTTCAAGCCAAAAGCCCGCGCGATCCGGCGGCCCACATGGAGGGTGAAAAATTTATCCATCCGCAGGCACTCGGAGAGGAAACTGGCTGAGACGCCTGCTTTATCAGCCAGCACCGCATTCGGCCAGCCCGCGCCCACCATCAGATCCCTCACCACCAGCACCCAGCCAGCACAGATCATTTCATGACCACTGTCCCGGCATAGCTTGAGGATCTCCTCAGGAGACAACCGAAAGCTCGGCTTTCGATGCGCCTTCTCCTCACGCTGCAAGCCCTCTCCACCGCCCTTGCAGGCCGTCCGGCATCGCGACTTTTCCATGGTGAGAAGAAGATTGGACTACGGATCACATCATTTTTAGAATCAAAAGGGAAGCACAATCTTTGGATTTTTTGGCACAGGAGGTCTGGAGAGCGGGAGATGGGTCTTGCTGTGCTCCGGTGCTGTCCCTATCATTATGCGATTATGCACCGAACTGATCCACAGAAGGCTGTTAAGCGCGCGTCGCTTCAGGCAATGATTCAATGGATCAACATTGCCGGAGTTGTGGGGCCTTTCGGCTCTGGCTCTCCGGCCAAAAAGAAAGAGCGCCCTTTCGAGCGCTCTTCTGCGTGCGAAGCGCAGTCTGGAAGTCACCGCTATTGCTACCTCAAACGTGCTCTTCCTAGCACTTGGTAACGCGGCTGGTTTAGATCTGCCTCCACTCTGAATTACAACGAACATCTGTCAATCACGCACCTATGAAATCACGGCAATACCTGCTCAAGCTGCAAGGCGAGACAAACCAAGAGAAGCTGCTAGCGAGTTGGCAGCAGCATCCTTTTTACCGGTCAGCATTGGTAATGGGGATTGATATTGGACTGGAGGGCATCGGCGTTTATCTGCGTCACGGTGAGCAAGAGCTGTTTGCCCGCACTCTGGACTTGAGTGGCGTGCTGCCAGAGAAATCGGATGCGCTGGCCAATCGCCGCCAGATGAAGCATGCGCGGCGCTGCCGCCATAATCGGCGGATCAGGATGCGGCGTCTGGATGAACTGCTGGAAAAGCATGGTCTGCCTCTGCAATGGCAGGACGCGCCGGAGGCGTTTCGCCGAACTGACCCATACAAAGTCCGGCATCGTGCCATTAGAGCGGATGGCACGGGGTTGGAGAGCAAGTTTGCCCTCGCCAATGCGATCCGTCATTGTGTGCAACACCGCGGCTATGACTATGGGCGCTTCCGTGAGGAAGGGAATTTCCCATGGGGTGATACGTCGAAGCTGAGCAAGGCGATCACTTGGCTGAAGACAGCTTCACTGGATGAACGGACGGCGGGAGATTTGCGTGAGATGGCCCTGAACCGAGAACTCGAAGTAAAGGAAGCTCTAGCGGATCAATCGTGGGATGAGTTCACTACGTTGATCAATGAGCGTGTGGCGTTTGCTCGTGAGCATGACATTGAACGAGTGCTCCAAGAACATGCGAAAGGGGATAAGCATGACAACCTGCGCAAGCGTGCGCGTGGGGTGGCCTTCCCGCGCGGTCAGGTTTGGGCGCACCTGGAGTTTATCGTGCGCCGCCATGCACATTTGATCGAGGATGCGGACGGCTTTCTCGCTGCCCTTGGCTGCAACCCTGATGACCGGGACGAGTACCCCGACCTTGCTGCATCCGCAGCCGCGCGAGAAAGGGCGATCTTTTGGTACAACCGTAAGACGAGGCATGAGATGGAGCGGCATTGGGCGAAGAAGTCCAAAGACTGTCCTTATGCGGAGCGCCTAGGCTTGGGTGATGACAAGAAGACCTCCGCGCGCGGCGAGTTGTCGCTGCGCCTGTGGTCGATGCTCGAGTTTGGCATTACTCGTCGGGTCGAGATTACTTTCCTCAATGCGGAGCGCATTCAGGCAATGAAGGAGCGCGGTGAAAAAGTGCCAAGCAAGAAGCCAGCGAAGGAACTGATTCACAGACTTTCCACGGAAGCGGTGAGTACGCTCATCGGCATGATCAAAGTTCAGCATGGTTCCGATGGAAAGCTTTTGCCGCTATCCAATGAGCGCCGCACAGAGATCAAGAAAGAGGCGCGGGTCATCATCGAGCAGGACATCATCAAAAATAGTGGTGTGGCAGCGGCGCTGGGTCCGAAACCAGCTTCTCTCAAAGAGGGCAAGGAAGAGAAATGGAATGCCTCATTCTTTGATCAGCTCAATGACCTCGTGGCACCAGCTCCCTCGACCCTAAAAGGCACAGGCAGCCTCTACCATGAAACGGCACAGCGCCTCTACACGGTGGCATCGGCCAATGAGCAAGATTTTAGCAAAGAGGGATTTAATCAGCGGCTAGTCGAGCTTGGCTTTTATGACTGGCGGCGTGAGTCGGTGTTGGATTGGGGAGTGTTCCCGCAGGTCGAGTTCCTGCTGGGCCGCCGCCTGAAACATGGCAAGCGCCGAGGTGAAGTCTCTGAATCGTGCCAAGGCTTCCTGCGCAAGCTCATGCGTGATTTGGTGAAGGAGGGGAAGCTGGCTGAGGGCACTCTGGCACCGGAGTTCTGCGTGGTAGAAGTGATCGGCAATGCCCCACGCACGCAGGAGAAGAAGGCCGAAATCCTCAAAGAGCAGAAAGCTAATCGTAGTGTACGTGATGAGCAGTTTATCAAAGCAGGACGTGATGACTCTGGCGTGGCATCGCGCCGGCGGCGTATCTCACTCCATGCTCAACAGAAAGGCCGTAGTCCTTACACGGGAAGAGCCCTTCCTGATGATCCGCTCAGCAGTGAACTGGAGATTGAGCATCTGTTTCCTGCTGCGTTAGGTGGTTTGAGTGTGGATGACAATCTGGTGCTGACCTACAAGAAAGAGAACTCTGACAAGGGAGACCGGACACCGCTGCAATGGCTGGGTGCTGAGAAGCTGGAGCAGATGATCGCTGTAAACAAAGATATGAAATGGGGTGGACTCAAGCGCGAGGTCTTCGCCTGGGGAACGCGCCGTGAGGATGATCCCTCGGGCAAGTGGCCTTCTCATTATGATGAGGCTGGCAAGCTGCTGATTCCAGACTTTGGCAATACGACGCGTGTCGCCCAACTGGCTCGGCAGCTGCGGGCTGCGGTGGCGCATTGGCTGGGTATCGAGAAAGATGCGGAAGCGATGGCGTTACGGATTGGCACGCCAAGTGGTTGGCTGGCTTCTCAAGCGTTGAGATCTTGGTTGCCCGACTACCGAAAGAACCGGGATGACATCACGCATCATTTGATCGACGCAGCCGTGCTGGCCAACATTCCACCACGGGAAGGCATGAACAGCATCCACTGCGGAGGTATCTTTTACTCTGATCGCGTGTGGCTGCCGGATGAAAAGAAACCTGGGGAGCAGACTTCACGCCTCATCACCCGAGCGCTGCCTGAGCTGTCCCCCGCCGCACGCTTGGCGAAGTGGCTGCCAGATGAGCGCAAGGAATACACAGAATGCCCGGTGCTGAAACATAGACCGAGCAAGAACAAGCAAGCGATCGGTGATGCGACATTCTGGAGGCAGGCTGAGTCGGCAAAGCCTGAGTTGGCGCAACGCCCGCAGAAGCCGTTCAACGCCGAAGACTACAAGGGAGACGCTGACAAGTTGCTTGTAGAACTTCGCCTGATGAAGATCAATGAGCGGAAGCACCGGCAATGGTGCGCACGGAACAAACGAAAAGGATTGCCAGAACCAGCATTCAGGGACGTCCTGCCGACCTACAAAGACGTCGAGAGCTATCTCGAACGAGCGACAGCAGCGCTCCAGTCAGAGCGTGGACGTGAAGTGGAGCCACTGCGCCTCCGTGATAGTAAAGACGGCACCAAAGGCACGCCCATCACCAAGGTGTGGAAATGGAGCAAGAAACGTAACCTCGATAGTCCGCTGGGCCTGTCTGGAAGACAACGCACAGAAGATGGAGAGGTCGTGTTTGAGGCGTTACGCTTCTTAAAGGAGTCCAATGACCGAATGGAACTCTGGCTTGGCTATGACTGGGAACTGGCGATCAAAGCAAGGAAAGCAAAAGCTCAGGATTGGGAGGCCAAAGGATGGCGCTACTATCGCCGTCTCGTTCCACATGCGATGGCACTGCGCCACTTGAAGCAGCTCGGCTTTACCTTTGACCGTGACAAGCGTGCAAAAGCGCCTGCTTACATGCAAACCAAGCCGGAGGCACCGGAGACGCATGTGTCATTGCGCGAACTGCTGCTGGGCGATGAACTGCCACCCTTTGCCCGTAAAGTGGGGGAATTTCGCAAAGGGGATGTCCTTCTGCTTGGACTGAATCAGGAGGGCGGGATCGCAGGGCCAGAAGAGGGTATTGTGTGGTCGGCGCATTTTGCTGTTTCTGCACTTTCGGCTGATTTCACTTTGGAGATGCAGCCCCTGCTCTTCAAAGATAAATCAGCCACTCCTCTCAAAGATATCGAGCGCAAGCATCTGACGCAAAAAGCTAAAAGTGCCGTCGTTCATGCCGGGCTGCTTAATCTTCCTTCCCCTGCTCAGCTTGCAGCAGAACTAATGCTCAAGAATAGCAAGATGCGCATTCCACCTGAGCCAAAAGAGAAAGAGATAACCAAGTCGAATGATCCACCATCTGATACTCCTCGAAGACGAGGCAGACGTGCAGTTCCAGCAGGGCAAGCTGATCTCTTGTGGCAAGAAGATCGCGCTTGATGTGCTGGGCAGTGTACAATGCTTCTCGACCAAGGCGCGCTGGAGCCAGAGCGCCCTGGAGGCTCTGGCGTCTCAATGCCCGGTGGTCTTTGCCCGCTGGGACGGGCGGGCAAAGAAGTGGATGACGGCCAGCATGATCCCACGCTGCCGCTATGTGAACCCCACGGCGCAGGCGAAGGTGTGCCGCCTGCCGGAACGCCGGGCCACCCAACTGGCTTCGGACATTCTCTGGACGAAGATCGAGAACCAGCACCTGATGCTGCGGGTCTTTGATCCGCTCCTGGGACCGCTGCCGAAGCTGAAGGACAATTCCTTTTCCCGTATCCTGAGACTGGAGGCCAAGTATGCCCGATTCTTTTGGGCGCGGTATTTTAAGGCGGCCAGCAATGACCTCTTTGCCCGAGAGAAACGGAAGGCGGAGCACCCGCTGAACGCAGCACTGAACTACGGCTATGGCTTCTTGTATCACGCGCTGGAATGGCAGTGTGTGGCCTCGGGTCTGGAGCCGGGTGTGGGCATCGTCCACAAGCTGCGGCGGAGTCGGCCTTCCCTCGTTTGTGATTTGGTGGAGCCTTTCCGCTGCTGTGTGGAGCTGACGGTGATCCGCCATCTGGATGAGATGCACGACAAGAAGAAAATGGCCGGGCGCTATGCGGAGATGATGGAGGAGACGTGGACCTATCGCGGGCATCGCTTCCGCCTGCGCAGCATCATTCGGCTGGTGGTGGAATCTTTTGTACAGGCCCTGGACGGGCGGAAAGTCTTTGAACCCTTTGCCCTCCAGCCTCGTGATGCCTGTGTTTAAAGTGGTCCGCACAGTCCCCTGTGCGGCTGAAACTCATTCCAACCGCACAGGGACTGTGCGGACCACGCTATGCTTGTAATGCTCGCCTATGATCTGCCGGAGACGAAGCACCAGACGCTGATGCGGGTGGAGTTTGAGCGGTTGGGTGGGGTGCGGGTGCAGTACAGCATCTACGTCTTCGAAGGGGAGCCCCATGAGTGCGACCGGGTCATCCGCTACATGAAGCGGGTGGCCCTTCAGGTAGATGGGGACGTGCGCCTCTTCCCGATGGAAAAGGCCGTCTGGGATGCCCAGCTTCTGCTTTGCGCCCAGGACGAGACGGAAAAGAAGCCGCCGCCCTTTAAAACATTCGTGGTTTTCTGGGAGTCCCCAAGCCCCTCATGATGAAGGGCTTGGGGATCTGATCTTACCACAGTGCCCCGGTGGGGGCGAGATCAAAACGAACTACTCACCGGCATCAAGGCTCGCAGGATCTTACCACAGTGCCCCGGTGGGGGCGAGATCAAAACGCGGATGCGGCGGGAATCGTGTCTGGTGACGTCTTACCACAGTGCCCCGGTGGGGGCGAGATCAAAACTCAACGTGCCGATGTATTACCGGAAGTTCATCCTTACCACAGTGCCCCGGTGGGGGCGAGATCAAAACTGCCATCTCCTCCATCAGTGCAGCCACTCTTGCTTACCACAGTGCCCCGGTGGGGGCGAGATCAAAACGGAATTAAAAGCCTACTCATCCCATGCCCGCACTTACCACAGTGCCCCGGTGGGGGCGAGATCAAAACGGCTCATCGTCTTCAGCGCCACATCGGCACCCCTTACCACAGTGCCCCGGTGGGGGCGAGATCAAAACGTGGCTGCCCACTCGGGCAGCTTTTGGTTCGCCTTACCACAGTGCCCCGGTGGGGGCGAGATCAAAACACCGGACATCCAAGGGCCAATTCTCGACTACGCTTACCACAGTGCCCCGGTGGGGGCGAGATCAAAACCCAGTCCATGCGGACACCGGCATCCTTCGCCACTTACCACAGTGCCCCGGTGGGGGCGAGATCAAAACACTGCGCGATTTCCGTCTCTGTCCTTTTTGATCTTACCACAGTGCCCCGGTGGGGGCGAGATCAAAACGGAACCTACACCAGAGCAGTCGCGGTGCACGCCTTACCACAGTGCCCCGGTGGGGGCGAGATCAAAACACAGACGCTTTCCGGGCCACATCAGGTCCTGACTTACCACAGTGCCCCGGTGGGGGCGAGATCAAAACTTGTATTCCTCTGCACTCTTTCCCCCGAAGAACTTACCACAGTGCCCCGGTGGGGGCGAGATCAAAACCATCTGCTCGTGAGCACCACGGACCCTGATGCCTTACCACAGTGCCCCGGTGGGGGCGAGATCAAAACTGGCCGCACTGTTCAAGCAGGGTAGCCAGTCCCTTACCACAGTGCCCCGGTGGGGGCGAGATCAAAACTGAACGCCTTCGGCATTGAGCGGCGGGAATGGCTTACCACAGTGCCCCGGTGGGGGCGAGATCAAAACTGCGGGCTGTAGTCTGTTAGTCTCTCCGCGCCCTTACCACAGTGCCCCGGTGGGGGCGAGATCAAAACGCGGGAGACCGTGCGAACGAGCCCGAGCGGACCTTACCACAGTGCCCCGGTGGGGGCGAGATCAAAACAACGGGAAGGTACTGAACGCCGTGGCGACGGTCTTACCACAGTGCCCCGGTGGGGGCGAGATCAAAACGCGGTGAGCCGAACTGCCGCAGGAGCCGACACCTTACCACAGTGCCCCGGTGGGGGCGAGATCAAAACCCAACGAACGCGTTAAACGCATCGTTTGTTCCCTTACCACAGTGCCCCGGTGGGGGCGAGATCAAAACAAAGGCGCGGCGATGAAACACAGCGCCGCGAGCTTACCACAGTGCCCCGGTGGGGGCGAGATCAAAACGAGACGTATTCGTCGAGAGTCGCGCCGGTAATCTTACCACAGTGCCCCGGTGGGGGCGAGATCAAAACAGCGGTGAGGTGGCGGCGCTGAGGGAGGCGCGCTTACCACAGTGCCCCGGTGGGGGCGAGATCAAAACAGCAGGACGAATACGGTGCCACCGCAGAGCGTCTTACCACAGTGCCCCGGTGGGGGCGAGATCAAAACTCACGCTCGGCAACATCTCCGCGACGAAGGCGCTTACCACAGTGCCCCGGTGGGGGCGAGATCAAAACAAACGCTCGATGACGAAGAAGAAGACTGCGACCTTACCACAGTGCCCCGGTGGGGGCGAGATCAAAACATGGCTCCCCAGGTGATCTTTGGCCTGAGTGACTTACCACAGTGCCCCGGTGGGGGCGAGATCAAAACGCAGATCCTCCGCCTTCGCGGGGCCACGCGCCTTACCACAGTGCCCCGGTGGGGGCGAGATCAAAACCCAATTAGGGCATAGGCCGCACCATATTGTATCTTACCACAGTGCCCCGGTGGGGGCGAGATCAAAACATACAGTCAGCAACCACCCGCACCACTTTGGACTTACCACAGTGCCCCGGTGGGGGCGAGATCAAAACAATACATCAAAGAAGGCCTCGCCGCCCGTGATCTTACCACAGTGCCCCGGTGGGGGCGAGATCAAAACACAGCATCACTGCTGATCGGCGATGACCTGCACTTACCACAGTGCCCCGGTGGGGGCGAGATCAAAACGTGAGACGAAGGGAGAGGAACTTCGTGGAGGCCTTACCACAGTGCCCCGGTGGGGGCGAGATCAAAACGGCGACATCGGATCGATCCATGGCTTGTGCTGCTTACCACAGTGCCCCGGTGGGGGCGAGATCAAAACGCTCGCCTTGCCATGCTTGATGATCACCCCCACTTACCACAGTGCCCCGGTGGGGGCGAGATCAAAACAGGCGGTCAGTGTCAGCGGCTTTAAATGTATGGGCTCAAAAAAATTTGAGCCGCGAGGCGCGGCTATCGGAGCGTGGGGTGGGGGTGGTTCGCGGGAAGGACGGTCTTCACGCTCTGATAGATGCGCCGAGCCGATTTTTAGCAGGGAGGCAGCGAACCGTGCCTGGCTTTCTCTGCGGTGTTCCGAACTCTGCGGTGGAGGGTGCTGGAGGACAAGGCGGTCCGCCCCCCAGAATCCTCTCGTGGCAGGTGCAAAAACGAAAGGGCTGGGGTATGAGAGTCGTATGCCTGACACCCCCCTTATGAACGATTTTCACGAAACCGCCTCTGCCTCGCATCAGATGAGCCGCCGCCATGTCCTGCGCGGGCTCGGCACGATGATGAGCCTGCCCTTCCTGGAATCCTTCGGTGCGCGTGCCTTTGCGGCGGCGGCGCCGGTGAAGAAGGCGCCGCTGCGCGCGGCCTGGCTGTACATCCCGAATGGGGTGAATCCGGAAGAATGGTTCCCCACCGGTGAAGGCACGGGCTACCAGATGAGCACCTCTTTAAAAGAGCTGGAGAAGAACCGCGATGACTTCATGGTCGTGTCCGGGCTGGCCCAGGACTTCGCCCGCTCTCACGGCAATGGCGGCGGCGACCACGCCCGCGCCACGGCCACGTATCTCACGGGTTGCATGCCGAAGAAGACCGCCGGGGCGGACATCCAGCTCGGGGTCTCGGTGGACCAGATCGCCGCGCAGAAGATCGGCCACCTGACGCGTCTGCCCTCTCTGGAACTGAGCACCGATGGCCAGCGCAGCGCGGGCCGATGCGACAGCGGTTACTCCTGCGCGTATCAGTTTAACCTGGCCTGGAAGAATGAGACGATGCCGATGGCTCCCGAGATGGACCCGCGCCTGGTCTTCGAGCGTCTCTTTGGCTACGGTGCCTCCGGCGCGCGTGGTGAGGAAGGCGCCCGCCGTCAGCGTCTGCAAAAGAGCATCCTCGACACGGTGCTGGCCGAGGCGAAGACCCTGCAGGGGAAGGTGAACGGCAATGACAAGCGCAAGCTGGACGAGTACTTCGAGTCCGTGCGCGACATCGAGCTGCGCATCGAGCGCTCGGAGAAATTCACCGCGCAGCTCCCGAAGGACATGCCCGTGCCCGAGGGCATCCCGGACAGCTACGAAGAGCACATCCGCACCATGTTTGACCTGATGGCCCTGGCTTTCCAGACGGACACGACGCGTATCGCCACCTTCATGCTGGCCCATGACGGCAGCAACCGCAGCTTCCCCGACATCGGCGTGCCCGATGCCCACCACGGCATCTCCCACCATCAGCGCGATCCGCAAAAGCTGGCCAAGCTGGGCAAGATCGACCGCTTCTACCTGCGCCAGTTCGGCTACTTCCTCGACAAGCTCAAAGGCATCAAAGAAGGCGAAGGCACCGTGCTGGACAACAGCATGATCGTCTGGGGCGGCGGCATCGGTGATCCCGACCGTCACAACCACGACAACCTGCCCATCCTCGTGGCTGGCAAAGCCGGCGGCACCTGGACGCCCGGCAAGCGTGTCGTGCTCCCCGGTGAGACCCCGATGACGAATCTCTACCTCTCCATGCTGGACCGCATGGGCGTGCGTGCCGAGAAAGTCGGGGACAGCACGGGTGTGCTGGAGGTGGGCTAATTCAGAGTTCGGAGCCCCGCTTTTAAGCGGAATCGGAGTCTGCTGAGTCTGTCATCACCCACGACCTCCATCGGACTCCGTTCCGGCTAAAGCCGGTGCTCCGTGCGCAGAGCCATAAGCGCGAGCACGCTGGGGCTGTCTTTGATCCGCCCATCCATCGCCATGGCGATGGCCTCGCTCAGCGGCACGCGCTTCACGTTCAGCTTCTCCGTCTCCTCGGGCGCGGCTTCGCCCATCGTCAGACCACGGGCCACGAAGAGATCGCAGACTTCGTTCGTCGTCGAGTTTGAGAGCTGGAGGCCCATGAGCAGCGGCTCGATGGTCGCCGCGCGGATGCCGGTTTCCTCCAAAAGCTCACGCCGGGCACACTCGACCGGATCTTCCCCCGGCGGGCAGCCGCCTTCGGGGATCTCCCACTCGTAGCTCTCGTGGCAGTAGCGCCACTGGCCGACGAGCCAGGTGTAACCTTCGTCATCAATGGGCACCACGCCGACGGCGCGGTTTTGGTACTCCACCACGCCATAGATGCCGCGCCCGCCGCTGGGATTGATGACCTGATCTTCGCGCACACGAATCCACGGATTTAAATAAGCCTCGCGTGTGCTGAGCGTGGTCCAGGGGTTGGTTTCGATGGGGTCGGCTGACATCGTGTTAAAGCACATTCACCGCCGCGCCACCATCCACCACGATGCCCTGGCCCGTGATGTAGCTGCCCGCCTCACTGGCAAGCATGAGCGCAGGACCGGCCAGCTCACGCGGAGCCGCCCAGCGCTTCACTGCGGTGCGGTCGGCGAAGTATTGCTTCTCTTCGTCATTCAGCAGCTTGCCCGGCATGTCTGTGAGGAAGGGGCCGGGGCAGAGGCAGTTCACCGTGATGCCATAGGGGCCGAGATCGAGAGCGCTCGCACGAGCCAGGCCGATGAGCGCCGCCTTGCAGGCGCAATAGACATTTCTTTTCAGCCGCCCGCCCACGCCGAGCACGCTGGAGATGTGGATCACACGGCCCCACTTCCGCGCCTTCATGCCGGGCACGAGGGCGCGCGTGAGACTCATCACGCTGGTGAGGTCCACCTCCACATTCCTGTCCCACACCTCATCCGTGATCTCGTCGATGGCCTGCGGGTTGTTGATGCCGGCGTTGTTCACCAGGATGTCCACCTTGCCGAGCCGCACCTCGGCCTCCGCCGCCAGTGCCCGGACCTGGGCGCGGTCCGCCATGTCCGCCACCATCCACTCGACCTTCACTTTTAAACCGGCACCGATCTCCGCCGCAGCGGCCTGGAGTTCCTCCGCATGGCGGCTGGAGATGAAGACATCCGCGCCAGCTTCCGCGAAGCCGCGCGCCATCGCTTTGCCGAGACCTTTGCTGCCGCCGGTGACGAGCGCGCATTTGCCAGAGAGATCGAAGAGGGGAGAAGACATGGCCGCCTGTTTAGCATGACTGCGGCGCGTGGGAAGAGAGAAAAGCAGGCGCGCCTCCCGTGAGCCGGGCACTTCCTTGAAACCCAGACCTTTTCGCGCTGGAAATGCGGGCGGGGTCTCGCGTAGTGTCGGCTTCGTCTCCATCTCCCGGAAGCCCTCACGCTCATGTCATCGGAAAAACCTGTCTCGCTCAAAAACCTCAAGCTCATCGGCCAGGAGAATCTCCCTGCCCAGGGCGGTTTCCTGATCCTGCCCAGCCAGCTCAGCCACTTTGACCTGCTGCGTCTGGAGCGACTGCTGGACGGGCGGGAGGTGACCTATCTCGTGGAGCAGGGCGCGGCGTTGCATCCGTTGCTGAAGGCCCATTTGGAAAAGGAGAACATCCACGCGCTGGCCATCGTGCCGGACTCCACGGATACGACCGGCTATCAAAATGCCATTGGAGCGGAAGTGCGTGACGGGCGGGTGGTGATCTATCTTCCGGCGCAGGCGGCGGTGATCAACTCCCCCATGAGCACCGTGCCCGGCACGAAGCTCGAATTCCTGCTGAAGGCCGGCGTGCCCGTGCTGCCGCTGTATGTCCAGTCCAGCAGGGAGGTCGCGCTCGACATCGAGTCCCGCTATGATGAAAGCCATGCCGTCATGGCCTTTGGCAAAGTCCTGACTCCGGCGGAGGCCACGCTCGCAGCCTACCAGGAAGAGCTGCTCGGTCTCGCCGGGCAGGCCTTCTCCGCGCATCCGGCCCTGTGCATGAATCTCGCCTATGCCATCCTCATGGGTCTGAAGCGTCATGGCTCGAAGAACAAGGTCGTCGATGGCAAGGACGATCGGGAGCTCGGCTATGATCGCGTGCTCGCCGTGGCCATCGCGCTGTCCAAGCACCTGAAGTCGGAGACGAACAAAAAGCGCGTGGGCATTGTGCTGCCTCCGGGGATCGGCGGCCTCATCGCGAATGTGGCGGTCATGCTGGCGGGGAAGGTCCCGGTGAACCTGAACTTCACCGCTGGCCGCGCCTCCATCGACCACGCCATCAAGTCGAGTGACATCGACCGCTTCATCACCGCCGACATCTTCGTGCGCAAGGTGCAGCAGTTCCCCTGGCCGCCGAGCAAGCAGCTCATCCTCATCGAGCGCCTGCTGCCCACCCTGAAGATCAAGATCGGCCTCTGGCTCGCGCTCAGCAAGATCCTCCCCGGCGCACTCCTGGC
>Ga0075152_10001904_pt1 | contig 14983 bp, 14 predicted proteins | sample JI61114C2DNA_FD_70964 | JGI IMG/M metagenome (GOLD analysis project Ga0075152, IMG submission 70964) | Wastewater effluent complex algal communities from Wisconsin, to seasonally profile nutrient transformation and Carbon sequestration -... | ecosystem: Engineered > WWTP > Effluent > Algae...
ACAAGAGCGGCGACCGCCCCGTGGGCTACTTCAGCACGCCCGGGCTCTTCTCCATCAAAGACCCCGACGAGTATCATCCCATCGGCGCTTTGTTCGATACCAGCCCGAAGACAAACTCCCTCGAAATCATTGGCACGAAGGCGCTGCCGGATGACATCCAGGGCTGCGCGCTCATCGGCGGTTACTTTGGCAGCGTGGTCGAGCTGCATCGCTTCGAGGACGATGGCAGCGGCTTCAAAAGCACGCAGCTCCCGAAGCTGGTGAAGAGCAGCGACGCTTCGTTCCGCCCTGTGGATGTCAGCGTCGGCCCGGATGGCGCGATGTATCTCTGCGACTGGTTCAATCCCGTCATCGGCCATTACCAGGCCAGCTATGCGGACCCGCGTCGCGACCGCAGTCACGGCCGCATCTGGCGCATCACCGCAAAAGGCCGCCCCAGCGTGAAGCAGCCCGATTTGAGAATGATGGAGCCGCCAGCATTGCTGGAGCAGCTTCATTCTCCCGAACGCTGGACGCGTTATCAGGCGAAGAAGCTGCTCTTCCAATGGGCAAACGAACGCGGTATCGCCGCTGCGGATGCCTTCATCGCGAAAGAAACCGATGAGCGAGTGCTCATGGATGTCTGCGGCCTCTACGAAGCCTGGCAGACTCCGAAGCCAGAGCTGATGCAGCGCCTGCTCACCGCCAAAGACGCCCGCGTTCGTGCTTATGGTTCGCGCGTTCTCGGCCTGTGGCAGGATGCCGCGCTGCTCGCCAAAGCCGCGAATGATGAACACCCGCGCGTGCGCTTGGAGGCCATCGTCGCCAGTGCGCGCATGATGAAGCCTGAAGCCATCACCATCGCCGCACAGGTGCTCGATTATCCGACGGACAAGTTCATCGACTACGCGCTGAAGCAGGCTGTAAAGGCGCTGCAGCCGGATGTCACCAAGCTCACCTTCGCCAAGCCCGTGCACGCCGAGTACGTGAAGAAGATCGCCAGTGCCGCGCCCGTCATCGCGCATCCCGGCAAAGCCGTCTATGACGCCCTCTGTCTGAACTGCCACCAGCCCGAGGGCAAAGGCCTGCCGGGCGTGTATCCGAGCATCGCGGAGAGTGACTGGGTTAAAGGCGATCCCGCACGCCTGATCAAGATCGTCATGCACGGCCTCAGCGGCGACATCCAGGTCAACGGCACCATCTTCAAACAAGTGGCCCCGCTGCCCATGCCGCCGATGGGCCTCGATGACCAGCAGATGGCGGACGTCTTGACCTATGTCCGCGCTGGCTTCGACAACAATGCGGCATTCGTGACTCCCGACCAAGTGAAGCAAGTCCGCGCCGCCAACGCCGAGCGCACCACCCTGTGGACAGAGGCAGAGCTGAAGTGACCGAAGGATGAGCGTGGTTCTACCCTTCCATCGACGGAGAGCCCGTAGGATGAGCATGTCCTTGCAGGACCGCTCGTCTTCCCTAGAGATGGAGCGCGGGGAAGATCTTCTCCCACCTCTCAGAGGGCGGTCCGAGGACGGCGAGTGGTTTCGTGCCGCCCAGAGACGAGCGGTCCTGAACGAACACGCTCATCCTACGCGGCCTCAGCACGCTTTGGGCGGCGGAGGAAAAGTGTGTCAGTCGTTGGAAAAGAGAATCCTGCGCGTTGAAAAACTGCTCAGGCTCGTCAATTCCCAATCGGAATAGATCCTCTCCCAACTGGCAAGTGCCAATTCGGAATCAGAATTGAGCGCTCGTATTTCACGAGGGCGGAGCGGAAAAGCTGCGCGGGACGGTGTGGCCCCCCTGGTGCTTTTCTTTGAGGGGGGATGAGCAGGTCCTAGGAGAGGTCGTTTTTGCGGAAGTTGCGTTTGTCGAGAGGCTCGCCGAGCACGGCCTCGTAGAGGCGCTGGAGCTCGGTGAGGATGAACTTGGGCGAGAGGAGGTCGTGCCGACGGGTGGTAGGTGAGCTTGCCACGCAGGCGGGTGAGCGCGGGGGCGAGGATGTCGGCGTGGTCGAAGGCGAGCGACGGGAGTTCGCTGACGGGGAACCATTTCGCCTCGGCGGCATCGGTAGCGCCGGTGACGACGCGCTCGCGGGGATCGCGCTTCACGGTTCCGAAGGTCTAGTGCTGCTCCAGGAAGACCTCATGCAGACCGGTCTCCTCCTCCAACTCGCGGCGGGCGGCGTCATCGAGCGTTTCCTCGACGCGGACAAAGCCGCCAGGCAGCGCCCACTTGTCTTTGAAGGGCGGAAGGCCGCGCCGGATGAGCAGGACCTGCAATTCACCGCCATCGAAGCCGAAGGCCACGCAATCAAAATTGAGGGCGGCGTGAGGGTATTGGTAAGCGTGAGTTATACACCTTTCAGTGTATAAGTAACACGTAGTTAAATAAGCCAGTCTGATTTTTTTCGCTGGGGCTGAATATCACGCGAGAATCTGACGGAGGATGTCTGCAACCCAGCCGACTGTTCCGAGCCAGCAACGCCCGAGTTCAATGAACTCATGCCCCGGTGCCGGAGAGGCAGCGAGATACAGGGCGGTGATGAGCAGGCTATTGATCAGGAAGATCAAGGTCAGGGAGAAAAACTCACCATTCCGCTCGAGGTCGCTTTGGTGAGTGAACACTGTTTTGACAGTGTAAGTGACGTGAAACCACCACGTCAGGCCAAGAGCCGCGTAGAAGAGCCAGACGGGCCGAAAGGCGACTCCATGACTGCCGACAGGAATCAGCAAAGTGTCATGAAGATTCCAAAACATGCCGACGATGCCGAACAGAATCATGACGGCGACGGAGTAAAAAGGAATCAGGTAGGGAGCGAGAGTGATCCAGGTGTTCGTCTTGTTTGTCTCGACGTAACCACCGCTGGGGGACGCGCTCCAGCCGAAGATCTTCCCCCCAAAAGCGCGGGCAACGATGAGGTGGCTGAGCTCATGTCCAAGCACATAGGCATGAACGGGCCTCCAGCCGGCAAAGTAAGCGGAAGCCCAGGCGAGTCCTCCTGTGGTGAAGAAAACAAATTGATCCGACTTCCAGAAATCTGCGCGAGTAAGCGCGCGAAAAAAAACCTCAACCAAGGTGAAGGCAGTGATGAGTCCCAGCGGAAGCAGCAAAATAGCTCCGATGATTCCCTTGTAGGTGCGCACCTTTTTGTGCTGCTTCAATGTCGGATGACGGCGAACATTCGCGGGCTTGGACCGCTCCTGCTGCTGAGCGGCGCGTTCACGAGTGCTGAGGCGATAGGTGTTGGCGGACATGAAAAGCGTGAGTTATTTAGCAGATCTTAACATTTTAACAATCTTAGATGTTCAAATGTTAAACAACTCCGGGTATAACTTTGGCAGCAAACTTCTATCCGCGTCCGAATAAAAGAATGTGGCCCACTTCTGGCTGACTTGTCGTCTGCCGCCTTGACGCCTCTTTCACACTCCTTTAGTATCATCACCTGATGAGAGACCTCGCCCTCCCACGTCTGTCCATTTTCGCGGCTGTCGCAGCCACGCTTTGCACACTGACCTCCCCCGCTCCTGCCTTTCTTGGTCTTTTTGAAAAGAAAGAGAAGGTGGCTCCAGCCGCTGACGAGCGTCAGCAGCAGGAATCTGCTGCTACGGCCCTGCTCATGGAGGCACGCCAAGCCCAGAATGATGGACGCACTGGCAAAGCTCAGGGCATCTATCAGCAGATCGTCAAAAACTACCCCTTCACCGTCGCTGCCTCTGAGGCTTCTTATGCCAACGCCATTCTTGTGAAGCAGTCCAGCAGTCAGCAGGAATCCTTTGATGCATTTCAGACATTCATCGACCAATTCCGTTCCAGCGCCCGCTTCGAAGACGCGATTCAGCAGCAGTATGAAATCGCTGAAACGGCCAAAGGCGGAAAGAAAGAGCGCAGTGTGATTGTGCTGAAATTTAAAATGGGCGGTGAGGATGTGGTCGCAATGTATCGAAAGATCATTGCCAATGCCCCCTTTGGCAAACTGGCTCCCATGGCCCAGTTCAGCATTGGTGAAATCTATCAGGACATGGGAGAAAAAGCCAAGTCTGTCGCCGCCTTCCAAACAGTGGTGGATAATTACCCAAACACCAAGCAAGCAGGCGAAGCTCAGTTCCGCATCGGCTCCATCAGCAGTGTGGCGGCCAGCCGCAGCGAAGACAAATCCAACATTGTCGCTGCTCGTGACGCCCTGAATACTTACATGGTTACCAATCCCAAAGGTGAGCGTGCCAGTGAAGCTGAGTTGGGGCTGCGCCAGATCAATGCTGTCGAAGCAAGCCAGTCTCTCACTGTCGCTAAATTTTACATGCGCATCAACAAGCCCAAGGCGGCCGCCATCTATCTCAATGAGGCGCTCAAATACGGCTCCCCCGAAGCATCTGCCGAAGCTCGCACACTCCTCGCCGAGCTTGCAGCCGTCGATCCTGACGCCGTGTCTGATGCGCAAAAAGGGCAGCCTGATCAGGACTATACTGTCGCCGGTGCCAAAAACCTGAAGAACAGGGACGATTACATCGGACCACTGGCACCAGAACTTGCCCGTCTCGGCCAGAAGCCTCGAATGAGGGCTGGCGATGACAATTTCCTCCCCATCCCGCTGTCCGAACCAATGCTCCCCACCAAGCCCGGCGCTGCACCATCTCCTGGAGCCCTCCTGCCACCGGTTTCGGAAGAAAAACCTGCCTTGCTGCCAGTCCCGATGGCACCTGCTCTACAGCCAACGATTCCAGCACCTCCTTCCGCTGAACTTCCAGTGCCCCCAAAGCCCCCGGCACCCTGAGCCCGATTTGCCTGAGATTACCCTGTTGCTACCGACCTCTGCTCACCGCTCCCAGCCTGGATGAAAACTTTCCTTCCCCTGCTCGCACTCAGCCTCTCGCTTCTTCTCAGCAATTGCGCTGGCTATCAACTCGGTGGACAGAAGCCGAAACAGCTCGTTGGCATTACCAAGCTGGCTGTGCCGACCTTTGACAATCAAACATTGGAGCCACGCCTATCCTCCGTCGTCACCAATTCGCTGATCAAGCAAATCCAATTGGACGGCTCCTACCAAATTGTTTCCAAAGACAATGCCGAGGCCGTGCTTGAAGGCACCATCTCACGCGTCAATCGCTCTCAGTTTCGCTCCGTGCGCCGCAACGTCCTGCGAACCTCCCAGCTTCAGATCAGCCTCGCCGTCACCTACACTATCCGTGACGCCGCCACTGGACAGTCACTTCATACCGGTAGCGCTTCCGGCACTTCCTACGTGATCCTCGACACCAACGTCCAGAACTCCGAAGCTCAGGCGCTTGATGATGCGGCTCAGCGTCTAGCCAATAATCTGGCCAACGAAATCTCCGAAGGATGGTGATCCCGCCGGAGGACAGTCAGCCAGCAGACACCTCGTCTATTGACGAGAATGAAATGCTGGAAACCAAGTGCTCAGATCGAGATGATTGTGAACTGACCATCGAGAATCTCAGCTTCGCCGCCGAGCCTGCTCTCTACCTCGTCGCCACGCCTATCGGCAACCTCGCGGACATCACCCTCCGTGCTTTGGATGCCCTGAAGCGGGTCGATCTCATCGCCTGCGAGGACACCCGCCACTCCGGTCGCTTGCTGAGCCATCACGGCATCCGTGGTCGGCTGGTCAGCCTAAACGAGCACAACGAAGCCCGCCGCATCCCGGAGCTCATTGCCCACATCAAAAGTGGCGGCAGCGTGGCACTCATCTCCGATGCCGGGATGCCCACCGTTTCCGATCCAGGGCAAAGACTCGTTCAAAGCATCGTCGCCGCTGGATTGAGAGTCGAGAGCCTCCCCGGACCCAGCGCCGTGCTCACGGCCCTCGCCGCCAGTGGTTTGCCCACCGTGCCTTTTTACTTCGGCGGCTTCCTTCCTCACAAAAAAGGCCAGCGCGAAAAGGAACTCCTCGCCGCCATTCAGCGCGAGGCCACCAGCCTCTATTTCGAGAGTCCCTACCGGCTCGTGGACACCCTCGGCATGATCGCCGCCACCAAACCCGAGCACCGAATCGTCGTCGCACGCGAGTTGACGAAGAAGTTTGAGGAATTCCAGCGCGGTCCGGCACAGCAAGTGCTTTCACACTATCAAACCAAGACACCCAAAGGCGAAATCACTCTGGTCATCGCACCTTCTGAACTTCCCAAATGGGTGACTTGGTAATCCCGACTTTCCATTACTCCCATGATCCCCGCTCCCTGCGACCTCGGCAACACCCCTGAAGCCATCAAGGCCTCCATCGTCAATCACGTCCGCTTCACCCTCGGAGCCTTTGTGGACAGTGCCAGCGCCAACGACTGGTGGGTCGCCACCTGCCTCGCCGTCCGGGACCGCGTCATGGACGGAGCCACGAAGTCCCGCGCCCTGCATCGCCAGTCCGGCGTGCGCCGCATTCATTACCTCTCGCTTGAGTATCTCATGGGCCGCCTGCTGGAGAACAACCTCCGCAACTCCGGCCTCTACGATGCCACGAAGGCCGCCCTCCACGACATGGGCAAGGACCTCGATACCCTCCTCCAGAGCGAGCCCGACATGGGTCTCGGCAATGGCGGCCTCGGACGTCTCGCCGCCTGTTTCATGGACAGCCTCAGCACCATGAATCTGCCCGCCATCGGCTACGGCATTCATTATGAGTTCGGCCTGTTCCGCCAGGAGTTTATCAACGGCAAACAGATCGAACATCCCGATGCCTGGATGCGCGATGGCTCCCCTTGGAAAATCGCCCGTCCCAGCTACCGCCAGCGCGTTCACCTCTACGGCCGCGTCATTCAGAAATTCGACGACCATGGCAATCCTCATGCCGAATGGATCGACACCAAGTGCCTGCTCGGCCTGCCCTGGGACATCCCCATCGTCGGCTATGACAGCCACACCGTGAACGTCCTCCGCCTCTGGCAGGCCCAGGCTGATGAAGACTTCAACTTCCAGGTCTTCAACGAAGGCAGCTACATCGAGGCCCTTCGTGAAAAAGCCATCGCCGAGACCGTCTCGAAGGTGCTTTACCCGAACGACTCCACCGAGTCCGGCAAAGAACTCCGCCTCGTGCAGCAGTACTTCTTCGTCGCATGCTCGCTGGCAGACATCGTCCGCCGATTCAAAGGCGGCTATTCCCTGCCCTGGAGCGAGTTCCCCTCGAAAGCTGCCGTCCAGCTCAACGACACGCATCCCGCCGTCGCCATCCCCGAACTCATGCGCATCCTCGTCGATGAGGAAGGCCTGCCATGGGCGCAGGCTTGGAAGATCTGCCAGGAAACCTTCAGCTACACAAACCACACACTCCTCCCCGAGGCGTTGGAAATGTGGTCCGTCGGTCTCTTCGAACGCGTGCTGCCACGCCATCTCCAGATCATCTACCGCATCAATGCCCAGTTCCTCGAAGGCGAAGTCGAGGCCAAATGGCCCGGCGATGCCGAGAAGAAACGCATCCTCTCCCTCATCGACGAGCGCGGTGGCAAATACGTCCGCATGGCCCACATGTCAGTCCTCGGCGGACACGCCACGAACGGCGTCGCAGCCCTGCACACGCGTCTGCTTTGCGAGCGGCTCTTCCCCGAGTTCCACGAGCTCTTCCCCGAGCGCTTCGTCAACATCACCAACGGTGTCACCTTCCGCCGCTGGCTCGATGTCTGCAATCCGCAGCTCTCCTCCCTCATCACCGAAAGCATCGGCCTCGGCTGGCGCAAAGACGCGAACAAACTCCGCGATCTCGAACCCTTCACCGAAGACAGTTCCTTCCGCGAACGCTACCGCTACATCAAACGCCAGCACAAGGTCGCCCTCGCCAAGATCATCCAGGATCTCTGCGGCATCCACGTCAGCCCGGATGCTCTCTTCGACGTGCAGATCAAGCGTCTCCACGAATACAAGCGCCAGCATCTGAACCTGCTGAACATCGTCACCCTCTACCGCACCATCCTGAACAATCCCGGTGCCGACTTCCATCCCCGCGTCTTCATCTTCGGTGCCAAGGCCGCGCCGGGATACTTCCTCGCCAAAAACATCATCCACTGCATCAACGCCCTCGCTGCCAAGGTGAACAACGACCCGCGCGTGGGTGACAAGCTGAAGGTCGTCTTCCTCCCGAACTACGGCGTCTCACTCGCGGAGAAGATCATCCCCGCCGCCGATCTCTCCGAGCAGATCTCCACCGCCGGCAAGGAAGCCTCGGGCACTGGCAACATGAAGCTCGCCCTCAACGGCGCGCTCACCATCGGCACCCTAGATGGAGCCAATGTCGAGATCGCTGAAGAGGTTGGCGACGACAACATCTTCATCTTTGGCCTCACTGTCGAAGAAGTCACGGACCTCAAAGCCCGTGGCTACAACCCCTGGGAATACTACTGGGGCAATGAAGCCCTGCGCGACACCATCGACTGGATCGGCAGCGACTACTTCACCGGCAACGCAGGAGACTTCAAACCACTCCGCGACAGCTTCTTGGAGCATGGCGACCCTTACCTCTGCCTGGCCGACTATCAGTTGTACGTCGATGCCCAGGCCAAGGTCGATGCCTGCTACAAGCAGACCGACCTCTGGACCAAGAAAGCCATCCTCAACACGGCTCGCGTCGGCTTCTTCAGCAGCGACCGCACCATCCTCGACTACGCGAACAAAGTCTGGAACCTGCCTCAGGTCGAAGTCCCGTAAAGCCGCGTAAACATCCGTACCGCCTCTGCATTTGAGGCAAAGGCAAACTCTTCGAGTGGCACTTCCTTGAGTGGAAGTGCCATCCATTCGGATACCTCTGACTCTGAGGGTCTGACCTCATCAAAAGAGCCCACCTTGGCGAAGTAAAAGAGATCCACGGTAGGCCATACAAAGCCCTGGAAAAGGTAGCGGTTCGGCAATGACGTCAGGTATCGGAACTCATCTGGAGCCACGGTCAGCCCCACCTCTTCCAGCACTTCGCGAGCACAGGCTTCTTCACCAGTCTCGCCGCCCTCGACCACTCCTCCAGGCAGGCAGAGTTTACCCAAACCAGGCTCATGGGCACGGCGTATCACGAGCAAACGATCCTGCACATCAAGTAAGATGGCACATGCCGCCGGGATCGGCGTGACGAAATGCCTGAAGCTACAGGCAGGACACACAAACTCGCGCACACTTCGCGCTAGAAGTCCCGTCGCCCCGCATTGGGAGCAGTGTTTAAATGGATGATCCATCCCCCATCGTGACGAGTTGTGACAGCCGCGCCACAAATGTCTTTGCATCGCCAAGGGCATCATGTATCACGGGCCAAATCCACACATTCATGGGCGACACCACCGGCAATAGAAAATTTAGACGCGTTCTACTCAAACTCAGCGGTGAGGCTCTTCGTGAGCCGGGCAGCACCGACAATATCAGCCCTCCCATCGTCGAGGACATGGCAGCGCAGATCAAAGCCGCTCACCAGACCGGCATTGAGATCGCGCTCGTCGTCGGAGGAGGCAATTTCTGGCGTGGTATCAGTGCCAGCAACAAAGGCATGGAGCGCGCCACCGCCGACTACATGGGCATGCTCGCCACCGTGATGAACTCGCTGGCTTTGCAAAGCATGCTGGAGGCCATTGATGTGCCTACTCGCGTGCAAAGCGCCATCGAGATGAAGAACGTGGCCGAACCCTTCATCCGCCGTGTTGCCATGCGTCATCTGGAGTTGGGTCGCGTCGTCATCTTCGCCGCAGGCACAGGGAACCCATTCTTCTCCACCGACACCACCGCAGCCCTTCGTGCGAGCGAGATCGGCGCTGATGTCGTCTTCAAAGCTACCAAGGTCGATGGCATCTACGACAGTGATCCAAACAAGAATCCAGACGCCAAGCGCTACGATGCCGTGAGCTACCGAGACTGCCTCTCGAAGCAGCTCAAAGTCATGGACGCCACCGCCTTCTCCCTTTGTGAGGAGAACCACATGCCCATCATCGTCTTCAGCATGAACGAGCCGGACAATATCCGCCGCGCGCTTGTCGGGGAGCCCCTGGGAACTATCGTGAATGCCAGCGGCACTGTTTGACTTCAAACAGCCACCAACCAGATCGCCGCAAAGAGTGTGAGCACAAAGAGTGTCCACTCGAATGGCTTTTGAGGGATGCGCTTCAATATCTGCCAACCCAGCAGAATGCCGATCACGACAAAGGGCAGCAACGCGAGATTTGTGGCCAGTGATCGCGGATTGATGATGCCGAGATCAGCGGAGAACGGCACCTTGAAGAGATTGATGAAGAGGAAGAAGCGGCTGAAGACGCCGAGGTGATCCTTCTTCTCCATGCGTTGGGAGAGCAGATATACCGTCATCACCGGCCCCGCCGCATTCGCCAGCATCGTTACGATCCCTGCACACAATCCCATGCTCCATGAGAAGGCCTTGTGTTCAGTGAGTGCTATGAAGTCCTGCCGCCGGGCGTTGAGCAGAAGATGAAAAGCCAGCAGGCCAATAATCAGCCAGCCGATGATCGTGCGCGCAGAGGTATTCTCGATATGGCCGAGCAGGAACCACCCGATGATCACGCCCACGATGGCTGGTGGCACCATGGGCACGATGCGCCGCCAGGAGCCACCACGACGGTTGATGATGAAACCCATCACATCCGCCACGATGAGAAGCGGCAGCACTAAACCGACCGAAGGTTTCGCCCCAAAAGCCTGCGCCATCAGCACCACATTCAGTGTCGCCGTGCCGGAGAGTCCCGCTTTGGATAAACCAATGCAAATAGCCGCAATGGCGGCCAGCACGAAGACCTGACTATCCGCAGTGAATAGCGTGTATTGCGGCAGCCAGTCGGTGATGAAGCTCAAAGCACTGAACTCAAGGAACGATAGTCACCGGCGTGCCGACGGGAGCGATGGAGTAGAGCTGCGTCACCATGTCATACGGCATACGCACACAGCCATGAGAGGCTGGCGATCCAGGATTCGGAATGTAGCCCGCGTGCATGCCCACGCCATTGCCCGTGAGACGCATCCAATAGGGCATCTTGGCACCGACAAAACGTCCTCCAGGCGGCACACGATGCACGCCCGCCGTGGCATTGCTCCGCACCGTGTTGCCATTGGCATCGACAATGGTGCCATACCGGTTCGAGCGCTTGTTTACGATCTTCTCCGAGATGCGGAAAGTGCCAGTTGGCGTGTTGTAGCCGCTGCGCCCTGTCGCCACATAGCTCCAGCCCACGTTCTCCCGGTTGCGGAAGACATAGGCCTTCTGCTGACTGAGGTCGATGGTCACACGCACTGGCCCGGGCTGGCCTGCGCCATGCCAGACATAAAGCGGACTACCCGAGGAATCGGCAGGTTGAACCATCAGTGGCTTGCGGATGACTTCCTGACGCACAAAAGCCGTCGGCAGCCATTCAGTGGGCATCTGGCAGGCGCTCAAGCACATGAGAGCACCTGCGGCGGAGAGAAAGCGGACCGTTTTCATAGCGACTCTGTTTTTAGCAAAGGCCGCCCAAAAGCCAAAGAATGATCTCAGGAAAATAATCCCCCTCAAAGAATACTCAGTCGAGGCATTTTAGTGACTCCACTCCATGCAACCATTTACCTCCAGCGCCAAGGGACCCCGCTCACACCAACCCTGCAGCAGCATCCGGCTCTCATACGGCATTGCTATTTCGACCTCCTATTGTAGCCCATCCTTCGCCCCCTCATGCTTCAGATTCCAGATCACCCTTTCAGCGCCATCATCTTCGACTGCGATGGCACCCTCGTGGACTCCATGCCGCTGCACTTTCACGCCTGGAAAGCCTCGCTCGACCACCACTCGGCCCCCTTTGATTTCACGGAAGAGTATTTCTATTCCAAAGCCGGTGTCCGTGAACAGGATGTCGTGAAGCTTTTGAATGCCGAATATGGCACCCGGATCGACCCCGACTCCGTCGCCGAATACAAGGCAACGCTGTTCGAGAAAATGATCCCCGAGGTGCCTGCCATCTCTCCCGTGGCCGACTACGCCCGCTCCATGCATGGGAAGCTCCCCATGTCTGTCGCCTCCGGCAGCGAGGAGCATATCGTGCGCGGCTGCCTCACCGCCAATGAACTGATCCATCTCTTTGATGACATCATCATCACGCCTCGTCTCGTGGCACGCGGCAAGCCTGCACCAGACATGTTCCTGCTCGCCGCCGAGCGCATGGGCGTGCGCCCGGAAGAGTGCCTCGTGTTCGAGGACGGCCAGTCGGGCATCGATGCGGCCAAAGCCGCCGGCATGAACTGGGTCTTCGTGCCTCGCACCCTGCGTTGATCCTGGCACAAAAAAAGCGCTCACCGTGATGGCGAGCGCCTTGATTGTGTAGTGACTCAGGCCGCTTACTTCGCCGCCTTTTCAGAGACCTTCGTCAGGAGACCGGCGAACTCCGCCGGGGCCACGCCACCGATTTGATTGCCGAGGTCCTTCGCGTCCTTGCTGAGGAACTGGATGTGCGGGATGCCCTGCACCTTGTATTGCTCGGCGATCTTGGCGTTCTTCTCGTCATCCACGTCCAGGTAGGCCCAGACAAACTTGTCGTGCAGAGGCTTCACCTCGGCGCTTGGATACACGCTCTTCTTCATGCTCTGGCACGGAGGGCACCAGGCGGCGGAGAAGACGACGATCATGGGCTTGCCGGACTCGGCGGCGGTCTTCTTCGCGGCTTCGAAGTCAGTGCCGAACTTCGGGCTGCCTTCAGGGAACTCGCTGGCGATGGCCGGAAGCATGAACGCGGCGAGAAGGAGAGTGATGAGTTTCTTCATGGAGGTGTGGGGTGGGGTTGTCAGAGACAGGAATAAGACGGTGTTCGTTGGCTTTTATTCCAACTGCAAGCGAGCCAGCGTGCCATAAAGGCTGCCGGACTTGGCTAAAAGCTCCTCATGCGTGCCGCGCTCCACGATGGTGCCGCCGGAGAGGACGAGGATCTGATCACAGCGCCGTACGGTGGACAGGCGATGTGCGATGATGATGGACGTGCGGTTCTCCATCAGCTTGTCCAGCGCGTCCTGCACCAGGCGCTCGCTCTCGGCATCGAGGCTGCTCGTCGCCTCATCCAAGATCAGGATCGCAGGGTCAGCGAGGATGGCACGGGCGATGGCGATACGCTGCCGCTGGCCGCCAGAAAGCTGCGTGCCGCGCTCGCCCACCAGCGTCTCATAGCCCTCGGGCATCTTCTCGATGAAGAGATGCGCGTTCGCCTTCCTCGCCGCCTCCATGATCTCGGCATCCGTGGCCCCTGGGCGGCCATACGCGATGTTCTCCCGGATGCTCCCGCCGAAGAGCAGCACCTCCTGCGGAACCAGGGCGAGATTCCTCCGCAGCAGCGGCAGGGGCATCTCGCGTGTTTCCTGGCCGTCGATGCGGATCGTCCCGCTCGTCGGCTCATAGAAGCGGAAGAGCAGAGACACCGTCGTGGTCTTGCCAGAGCCACTCGGCCCCACCAGCGCGATGCGCTGCCCAGCCTGCGCGGTGAAACCATACTCCTTCAGCACCACCGCCTCAGGGCGGCTGGGATAGACAAAGCTCACATCCTTCACCTCGATCTCCCCACGGAAGCGGCGCATCTCCACCTCCCCCGCCTCCTGTGGCTCCATCGGCTCACACAGCAGCTCGCGCACACGGTCCGTCGCCCCCAGCGTCCGCTGGAGCTGCGTGATCAGCTCGGAGAACTGCGCAAACGACGCCGCGATCATCCCGCTCAGCGCGGCAAAGCGCGAGAGCGCCGGGGTGGCGATTTCCCCCTCCGCCAGCATCGTCAGAGCCGCCCACACCACCACGATCAGCGCCACGCTGAAGGAAAAGATGATGAACGCGATGAAGGCCGCCCTCGGGGCCGCTGCACGCAGCGCCATGTTCAGAAACTCCGTCAGCTTCGTGTTGTAGCGATTAGACTCATGCCCCTCGTTGGCAAAGGCCTTCACGCTCACGATGCTTTGCAGCCCCTCCTCCACGATCACCTGGGACGACGCCAGATTGTCCTGAGACTTCCGCACCAGCTTCCGTATCCGCGCCCCGAAGATCGCGATCATCACGATCGCCACCGGCACCGTCCCCACCATCACCAGCGCCAGCTTGATGGAGATCTGCGTCACCAGCACCAGGCAGCCCGTCAGCATCACCGTATGGCGCAGCAGCATCGGGATCGTCATCACCAGCGTCTCCCGCATCGACTCCACATCATTCGCGATGCGCGATGCCAGCTCCCCCACCCGACGCTGATTCAGCGTCCCCATCGGCAGGCGGATGATCCGGCTAAAAGTATCCATCCGCAGTTGTGCCAGCGCCCTCTCAGAGGCCTTGGCAAAGAGCATGATGCGGAAGAACGCGATCACCGCCTGCGTCCCCACGATCCCCAGCATCAGCCACAGAGTGCGGTGGAGTTCAGCGATCCACTCCGGCCCCTTCGCCCCCGCCAGCCCCTTCCCTGCCAGATCCGACAGCAGGTAGATAAACGCCACCGTCAGCCCCGCCGTCAGCGCCAGGGCCAGCATCGCCGGAATGAACACATTGAAGTGCGGACGCAGGTAGCGCAGGAAGAACGCAGCGTCTCTCCAGGCCATGCGGTCCCAGAGTTTCTTCGAGGCAGGGAGGTCAGGCATTCAGGATAAAAGCGTCGGGGGATGCAAAAGGGGCATGATGCTAGACCTTCTTTCCCCACTGGCAACCTTTTCACCCGTCTCCCCGCCTCAACATCTCCGCGTCACGTCCTCGGCGTTCTTTTTGCAGCAGGCCCTCATAGGCAACGCCCCACCCATCGGCAAAGAGACTGGCCCCCTGCCCCTTGTCAACCAGGCCCACGATCATCTGTCGCAGCTTGGCCGGGTTCTGGATTTTGTTCTGCGCCTTGCGAAAAAGGATGCTGCCCAGCATCTCGGAGCTCTTGCTCAGCTCCTCCAGCGTGTGTAGCGATAATGCACCATGAGGGCTGTGGGGTGTTCATGTCGAAAATTCTCTAAGGAGACGCTGATTAAAGCAAAGTTCGGCAAAAACGCGATTTTTTGGCCACTGGATCGAGGAGACGAACTTCCTGACACCTTTCCGCGACCTCTCATTGAAGGCTGCGGG
>Ga0075152_10001905_pt1 | contig 14980 bp, 7 predicted proteins | sample JI61114C2DNA_FD_70964 | JGI IMG/M metagenome (GOLD analysis project Ga0075152, IMG submission 70964) | Wastewater effluent complex algal communities from Wisconsin, to seasonally profile nutrient transformation and Carbon sequestration -... | ecosystem: Engineered > WWTP > Effluent > Algae...
ATCTGTCAGGTTAATGGATTGGAAGGTGCTCTTTCCGACAGCATCAGTAACAGTATTGTTTACAATGGCATTATGTGTGGTAGAGTAATATCCTCTGAAATAGATTGATTTATCACTAAGGACTTTGTAAGAATAGTACGATAGGTTCAAACTGCTTCGGAAAGAGGGCTTCAAATCAGGGTTGCCTAAAATGATATTTAATGGGTCATTATTGACTTTGATTGGTTGAATCTGATTTAAATTTGGCTGAGTTGTGTTTCCATCATACCTGATCTCAAAAGATTTCTGTTTTGAAAAATTATGCCTGAAAGATGCCTGAGGCAACCAGTTAAGAAAATCTCTTTTATAAATATTACCTGTATACCGGTCGGTTTGTTTAAAATCAACCGCATTTAAACGGGTTCCGAAATTGATTACGTTCTTATCTTTCCTGTAGTTGAAAATTGCACCCGTCTGATTAGAGGTCTGATCGAGTTCGAAGTCATTACTGAATTCATTATCTAAAACATCATATTTCCCGGTTACTGATTTATTAAAGGATTCCCGTTCTGCGATGCTGTTACCCAGATTTAAACCATAATTGAGAATAACTGAAAAGGTCTTGGAGAGAGGCTCAGTATAAGCCAGATTCGAATTAAAGCCTGAATTTCTGGTCTTGTTGGTCTTATACTGATCAATAAAGCGGATGCTGTCGAGTAATCCAAGCGTATTATAAAAACTGTTTTCAGAATTCAGAAAGCCATTTGCATCATCTTCGTCAAATTTTTGGCCAAGAGTCAGGGAAATAGTCCGGCCTTTCTTTTTTAGTTTTTTGGTCCATAAGGCACTTGCATTAAAAATCTTCTGATCTCCATTATTGCTAAGACTTCTTTTGCTACCATTAAGTGAAACACCATTTCCTCTTAAACTCGAAGTAAAATAATTGCTATTGCTTTCACTGTTTTTCAATGTACCGTCTACGATAATCTTCAGATCTGAGGTGGTGTCCAGTTTAACAAGGAATGTTGCATCGAGTTTTTGCCTGAACATAAAATTATCAATGGTCTGATCAGTATTAGTGTTGATAAGGCCTGTAGGTAAATTGTTCTGATTCAAAGAGTTTTTATCTCCTGTAACATTTATAGAACCTGCCTTATAGTTCATGTTTATAGAATATTTATCCTCTTTCCATTTGGCGTCATAGTGCATGCCTCCGTTTCGTGTAAGCGGAATTCCTTCTCCATTATATTGCCCATTAAATGATTCAAGTCCTGAGTCATCCCCACTGGTAAACATAATTCCGCCATCAGTAACCTGAACATTTGATGAAGCACTGTATTTGGAATTATCCTCCCAGCCTAAACCTGTTTTAGCCGTATTCGAAACGGTGCCATAGGCCGAAAACTTCTTCTTGCCTTTAAAGTAGTTGAACATCCCCTGACCCTGGTAAAATTCATCATTGCCTGCTCCGGCATCTATTTTTCCAAAATAACCCTGTTTTTTATCTTCCTTTAATTTGATATTGATTGTTTTGGTCCGTTCACCATCATCAATACCGGTAAAGGCAGCCTGATCACTTTTCTTGTCGTAGAGCTGCACTTTATCTACCATATCACCCCGTATATTCTTGGTAACCAGGGTTGGGTCATCCCCAAAGAATTCTTCACCATCTACCAGAACTTTGTTTACCGCCTGTCCGTGTGCAGTAATTTTCCCGTTTTGATCAACCTGTATACCCGGTAATTGTTTGAGCAGATCTTCAACCTTTGAATTGGCTTCTATATTAAAGGCAGCGGCATTAAATTCGGTTGTATCGCCTTTTATGGTCATTTGTGCTGCTGTGCCTTTTACGATTACCTCTGCAAGCAGTCTTGCTTTCAGTATCATTTTTAACTTTCCAAAATCTTTTAAGGGTTTGTCTGCACTCAGTGAAAAGGTTTCCACATAATCAGCAAAATCGGGATAGGTAAGCAATAAGATGAAATTTCCTTCCCTAAGATTGTTCAATGAAAAAGCTCCGCTTGCGTCGGCCCTGGTAAATCTGACCAGGGTAGAATCTTTAGAATTTAACACTGTAATGCTTGCATTTTGCAGGCCTGTTCTTGATGCGGTATCAAGAACGCTTCCTTTTATTGAATAACTATTTTGAGCGAACAAGGTGATTGAACTTAGGAGTAGAATGAGTGAGGCAAGAATCACTGGCTTCATATTGCAGCTGAATTAATTTAAAAATTTACTTTAAAGACCCATGAAAGCCTCCGGAGCACTTATTTACTTCTTATCCCATAATATTAGTATCGCAAGTTAATTGCTTGATAAGCAAATAACTATACCCGAAAATGGATATTTTTTATTATAAATGTTCAGGGTAAAATGTTAAATGATGTTAATATTATACCAACGGGGTTATTCGATAGATGAGCAGGGTTTTGGCCAATGTAAATTTTTTCTCATTCGTTTCTCAGAACAAATCCCTTCAGCAGTATTTTTAAAAAATGCGAATAAAGTTATTTTTGCTTATTAAATTTAAGTGAGTTACTTTTGGATTCATTGTGACATGGTTTGTATTGTCGTTTGCTATTGTAGTTAGGTAACAGACAGTTTTTTGACATGAATAATAATATTGAGACACTATATAAGATCGCCAATAAACCTGTAAGGAATATTATTGGATTAATGTCGGGGACTTCCTTTGACGGCTTGGATATTGCTCTGTGTGAATTCCGCGGAAGCGGGCTGGAAACCAGTGTAAAGGTCCGGAAATTTACTACTAAAGAATATAAATCCGACTTTAAGGAGGACCTCAAAGCTGTATTCGCTAAGAAAATAGCAAACCTCGAACAGATTACTTTACTGAATGATTTTATTGGCAGTTACTATGCTGAACTGGTTCTGGAATGTTTGAAGGACTGGGGTATTTCCGCTTCAGAGGTCGACCTGATCGCCAGCCACGGACAAACCATTTATCATGCTCCCAAGCATCAGCATGGCATCGCCAGATATTCAAATGCTACCCTTCAGATCGGGGATGGTGATCACCTTGCTGTGAAAACTGGAATAATTACGATAAGTGATTTCAGGCAGAAGCATATTGCAGTTGGAGGTGAGGGTGCTCCATTGGCAGTCTATGGTGATTACCTGATCTTCGCCAGCCGGGATGAAAACCGGATCATGCTAAATATTGGGGGTATTGCGAATTTTACTTTTCTTCCCAGAGGACATTCAACCAGTTTTTTTTCATCAGATGTTGGTCCGGGGAACACCCTGATGGATCAGTTTATCCAGTTGAAATATCCTGGCAAATATTACGATAAGAATGCAGAAATAGCTTCAGCAGGTAAGGTTAATGAGCAATTGCTGGAAGCGCTGCTTGATCATCCATTTTATAAAGCGGGATACCCTAAAACCACGGGGCCGGAGCTTTTTAGTTTAGCCTATCTGAACAATACCCTTAAGAAATGCGGCATAGAAAACTGTTCCAATGAGGACACGATGGCTACACTGGCGGCTTTTTCAGCCAGAGGGATCATTCTGGCAATTTCTGAATGTGTTTCAGGAAATGGCCCCTTTGAGATCTATTTAAGCGGAGGCGGGATGTATAATCCTCTTCTCGTTAAGTATGTGGAAGAACATTTTGGCCGAAAGCTGAAACTGACCTCAGATCTGGGTATTGATCCTGACGCAAAAGAAGCGGTGCTGTTCGCCGTCCTGGCTAATGAAGCTGTGGCCGGAGGAAAAACCTCCTATGGTGATCATCCCGGAGTGCCATCCATATCGATGGGCAAGATTAGTTTCCCTGAATAACTAAAGAGAATTTTAATAACCAATTAAATAATAACCAATATGAAAAAAGTGTTACAAACGTTTGTGAACTGCCGGTATCTTTTTGTTGTGCTGGCAATGATGTGTTATGGTCAGATGGCCATGGCACAAAATTCGAGGTATACCCTCAGCGGTATCATCACTGATGCCCGGAATAAGGAACCTCTTCCGGGAGCTGTAGTTAAATTAACGGGAACTAACCAGGGAACCTCTACCGATATTAACGGAGCTTATACCCTGATCCTCAATGTGAACGAAGGCAGTTACCCTATTCTTATCAGTTATACGGGTTATAAGCCGGTTACAAGAACAGTCCTTTTAAATCAGGGCAGCATCACATTGAATGTTGAACTTTCTGAAGACGCGCTTAGCCTGGATGAAGTGGTTGTTACTGGTACTTCGGTTGCAACGAGCAAAAAGCAATTGGGAAATGCCATTTCGACAGTATCCGCAAGGGAACTTGAAGGTGGAGCTGCTACGTCGATCGATCAGGCTTTAGCCGGAAAAGTATCGGGTGCTCAGATCTCCCAGAATTCAGGTAATCCTGCGGGCGGTATTAGTGTACGCCTCCGCGGTAACAGTACGATATCCGGATCGAGTGATCCGCTGTATATTGTGGATGGTGTTATTGTGAATAATAGTTCATCAGAGCTTCTTGACCTTGGAGGGTACACTCAAAACCGGCTTGTAGATATTAATCCCGCAGATATCGATCGTATTGAGATCATCAAGGGAGCAGCAGGAGCTGCAATTTACGGATCCAGGGCAAGTAACGGGGTTGTACAGATCTTTACCAAAAAAGGCAAATCAGGAAAGCCGGTTATTAATTTTACTACTCAGTTTCGTGTAAATGAGTTGAGGAAAAAACTTGAGACGAATGAATATCCATTTCGTTTTACAAACACAACCGCATCAGATTTAAGTCAGGTGCCTGTAACCCGTTATGACCTTCAGGATCTTGTTTTCAAGACAGCTTATGGTTCTGAGAGCAATATTTCCGTTTCGGGCGGTACGGATAAAACTCAATACTACGTTAGCGGTGGGTTTTTAGGTAATCAGGGGATCATCAAGAATACTGATTTCAAAAGGGCTACGACCCGCTTAAGACTGGATCAGAGGTTTAATGATAAGATCAAATTGAGCATGGGTGCCAGTTATTCCTTCAGTGGAAGCGCCGAAATTCCGAACGGAGGTATCAGCTCTGCTTACGGTGCTTTAACAGGATTTATTTTCGGTAATAACTTCATAAACCCGTATCCTGATGCGGCAAGCGGTGTTTATCCATCTCTTGCTCCAACCGGCTTGCTAAGAACCAATCCACTGGAAGCAGTTAACCGTTTTGATTTCAATCAGCAAACAAGTCGTTTTATTGGTGATATTCAATTAAATATTGAACCAATCAGCAACCTGTCGATCAATTATACATTAGGTTTTGATAATTCTACCCAGCTTGCAACAGCTTATATTCCAATAGGTAATACCACACCTACGAATAATTCTGGTTTTGCCAGAAAGGGTGACAGGCTAAACTTACTGCTTAATAATGATGTGAACGTTGCTTATCGTGCTAAGCTTGGATCTCAAATTGAATCAACCACATCCGTTGGAGCAACTGCTCAGACAGAACGTGTTAACTCAAACATAATCACTGGTACCCAGCTTAGTCCTGTCAGTCAGGCAGCCTCAAGCGGTGCATCGATCACCACGAGTGATATAAAATCTACAATCAATATTTTAGGATTTTATGCTCAGCAAACTTTTGGGTTCAGAAATAAGATCTACGTAACGGGAGCGATCAGGAACGACGTTTCTTCTTCATTCGGTGAAGCTAACAGATGGCAGCTTTATCCTAAAGTAAGTGGCACCTATATTTTATCTGAAGAAGGTTTCTGGAAAAATTCTTCCTTAGCCACTGCCATTCCAAGCTTAAAATTAAGAGCTTCTTATGGTCAGTCAGGTAACTTAACGGCAATTGGCGCTTATGATCGTTTCAGTAATTACGGATCAGTTTCTTTAGGCGGACTCCCCGGTGTTGTTGCCCCGACACAATATGGAAACCCTGATATTAAGCCGGAACGCCAGACTGAGAAAGAGATCGGTTTAGATGCAAGTTTCCTTAAAAACCGCTTAGGACTTGAAATTTCCTTCTATGATAAAGCAGTAAAGGACTTGCTTCTGCCTGTAACTTTAAGGCCGTCTTCAGGTTATTCAACCCAGTTTCAGAACATCGGAAACATGACAAACAGAGGATTTGAGATTTTACTGAGGGGTGTTCCTGTTCAAAGTAGCAATTTCAAATGGAACTCAACACTCATATTCTCCAAAGTAAAGAACAGAGTTACTGATATTCCGGGTGGTGTAGTAACCTTTCCTGGTGGATTTGGACAGGTTGCCGCAGTAAATGGGTATGCACTGGGTGCATTTTATGCTACTGCTTTTGCCCGTGATGCTTCAGGAAATCTCATTCTTAACGCTGCAGGTTTCCCGCAGACAGAAAAAGTAGGCCGTACTGCTGCCGGACAACCTACCGGATCAAATAAACCGCAGGTTATCGGAGATCCAAATCCGGAATGGACCGGATCATTCACGAATGAGTTTTCGATTGGCAAGAACTTTTCATTAAGGATGCAATGGGATGCTTCCTATGGTAATGATGTATTCAACTTCACAAGACGTGTAGGTGACAGGGATATTTATGGGGGCCTTAAGGGATATGAAAAAGAACTAAGAGGGGAAGTTCCAAAGGGAACATCTGCAGCTGTGTTTAGTATTATGGAAAACTGGATTGAGGACGGATCTTATCTCAAATTCCGTGAGCTGGCAGCTACCTATAATCTGAAACTGAAATTTCTTAATAACAATCCTTTACGTGTAACTGTTTCAGGCAGAAACCTGGCATCAATTGATAAGTATAAAGGCTGGGATCCGGAAACCAACGCAGCAGGACAGAGTACTGCGGTGCGAGGCTTCGACTTTGTTGAGGTGCCAATCCCCAGAACTATTGCTTTGGGTTTAAACTACACTTTTTAATTATTCAAAATTATAATTATGAAACCTGCATCAGCTTATCGTTTAACGCCTGCTAAAGGCAGGCAAACTGAAAACAAAGCTTATGCAAGCTTCATTTCCATTAAAAAAACAAACAACAGAGAAATGAAAACAAATATCATATATAAATGTCTCCTGCCTGTCTTTGTGCTGCTCGTTTCATCCTGTGAACTGGATCAGACAAACCCCAACTCAGCGACTGATGAACAGGTATTGAATACCAGAGAAGGGATCATTGCTTTAAGTATTGGATTAAGGCAAAATTATTCCACAAATGGCTTAAGCAGCGTTATGCTTGCACCTACAGTTACAGCCCGTGAAATGAAAGGCATTGCTACTTTCACAAATACACTGGAGCTGGAAGCAGGGGGTACTACTTTACCAACGGCAAATGGTATCATATTAGGTTACTGGTCTGCCATGCAGCGCCAAATGAGTATGTGCGAAAGTATAATCAGCAAGGCCCCCAATGTTGGTGGAATTGAACCGGGTTTGCTTAGCGGCATCATGGCTCAGGCTTACCTGTTCAAAGCAATGGCTTTAACCTCTCTTGCTACAACTTTTGAGCACGCTAACCTCAATAGTAGTACAACAGAACCTGTTCAGTTTGTTCCGAGAGCTCAGGTATTTGCGGAAGCTTTAAGACTTCTTGACCTTGGTGTAGCAGGCATTAACACTACTGCGCCATCTGCATCATTCACAAGTTTAGTCAGCGGAATAGATTTCGACCTGAAGAATACCCTTTATGCTTATCAGGCCCGTATAAATCTGATGGCCGGGAATAATGCAAAAGCGCTTGCCAGCGCTAATCTTGTGGACCTGAGCAAGAAGTCAAGTTATACCTATACCACTTTGAGCCCTAATCCATTGTACACAATTTACAATGTGACCAAATCGTATCGCCCAAGAGAAAACTTCGGACTTCCGGCTGGTTTATTTGAGGCTGCCGACAAACGTTTGGCCTTTTATTTTACAACACCAAGAGATGTTATAAATACAGATCCGGTAGTAACCCTGACAGGTTTTGCTGCAGCACAAACCACTTCGATCCCTGTTTATCTTACTGATGAGATCAAACTGATCAAAGCGGAAGCAACTTTAAGAACCGATGGGTCACTTGTTACGGCATTAGCCTTAATTAACGAGGTAAGGACTCAAGTTTCTGGCGACCCATTTGGGGTAAATGCAGGCCTTCCTGCTTACTCCGGAGCAGTTACAAAGGATGCACTTCTGCTGGAAGTTTATAAACAACGCTGTGCAGAGCTTTATCTAAGTGGTTTGAAATGGGATGATACCAGGCGCTTCGTACGCCCGGTGCCGCCTGCTGATAATTCAGAGCGGAACAGAATTTTTTATCCCTACCCTGATCAGGAGAGGATCAATAACAAGAATACACCAGCTGATCCGGCAATATAATTTATAAAAAAGAGGGGAGCATTTGTTCCCCTCTTTTAATTTTAACCGATGAGAAAAATAGTAAGCCTGCTTTTCATATTTATTCAGAGCGCTGCCTTTTCGCAGGATATGAAGGAGCTGAACCGCTTTGCTGAGATCAGGGAGGCGGAACAGCATGCTGTTGTTCTGCGGAATAGCTCAGGAATAATTCCATTGAAGAGCCTGGAAGGCCTTAAAATTGCAAGCCTGCATTTTGGCAATCAACATGCGGCTGTTTTTGACAGCATTGCCAATAAATACTGGACTGTTGAGGGGTTTGTTGCTGATACCATCCGCGCAGGCGAAGGTTTTAACCGCTTACATGATCGGCTAAAACTTCATAATCTTATTATTTTTGACCTTTCGGCAGAAACTAACTTTAGTAAGGAGCTTCTGGCATTTATTTCTGATGTGGAGAGCCAGACAAAAAGTGTCATCATTTTAAGCGGAAGCGGGAAGAACCTGGATCTCCTGGCTAAGTTCAGATCAGCCATCATCTGGAACCGGACTGAAAATGCTTCGGCTGCTTCGCTTTCAGCCCAGCTGCTCTTTGGAGGAGCGGCAGCAAACAAGAACCTGGATGCGGACTATGGCCGGAATTTTAAGAAAGGGTACGGTTATAGCACGCAAAAGATCCGCCTGGGATATTCAGTACCTGAAGCAGTGTCATTGAACAGCAATTTTGCAAGCGGGATTGATTCGATTGTATATGCCGGTATTGCGGCACATTCTGCTCCCGCGGTAGTGATACTGGTAGCGAAAGACGGGAAAGTGATCTTTAATAAAGCCTATGGCTCGCATACTTACAAGGGTACAGCCTCAACCAAAGCAGATGATATCTTTGATATGGCTTCGGTTACCAAGGTGAGTGCCACAACACCCGCTATTATGCGTCTGTATGATAAAAAGATGATCAGCCTGGAAGATCCCATCAGCAAGTATGTTGCTTTAACACGTACGATTCCGGATAAGAGCGATATCAAAATTAAGGAAGCCCTTCTTCATGAATCAGGATACACACCCTATATTAAGTTCTTTGAGTTATTAAAGCCCGGTGAGATGAGCAGTGATTCATCATCATCCCATCCCACCAAAGTAGCCGATAATTATTTCCTGAGAGCCAATTATTTCGATGAAGTGATGTGGCCGGTTACCTTGAGATCATCGGGCGGAATCAGGGGTAAATTTGTTTACAGCGACCTGAGCATGTATATGCTGAAGGAAGTTGCTGAGCAGCTTACTCATACCAGGCTCAACGATTATGTATCGAATGAGTTCTACATTCCACTGGGTATGCGATCAACAGGTTACCTTCCGAGGAACCGTTTCAACAGGTCGAGGATAGTGCCTACCACAGAAAATGATAACTGGTTCAGGGATATGATGGTACAGGGATATGTCAATGATCCCGGTGCGGCTATGTCAGGAGGTATTCAGGGCCATGCCGGATTGTTTTCAAACGCCAATGACCTTGCAATCTACTTTCAGATGCTGCTGAATAAAGGAACGTATGGTGGAAAGAAATACTTTGAGACCAATACGGTCGATCTGTTTACCTCCCGGCAGTCAAAGGTCAGTGAACGGGGATATGGCTTTGCGCGGGTAACAGAAAAGGAGCTGAATGCCAATAAAGGCTACCCTTCTGAGAAGGCATTCGGGCACAGCGGTTATACGGGGACTTATGTATGGGTCGATCCGGTTTATAATCTGGTGTATATCTGCCTGACGAACCGGGTTTATCCGGATGACGGGAAGACTTTTGGGGTTTCGAAGGTGAATATCAGGGCGCAGGTGCTGGACAGGGTGTATCAGGAGATTCTGAAGAGCAGGAGGAAGGTAGCTAAGTAAATATCTCCCTGATTTCATGCCCTTGTTCCGCTGTTCGGGATGTTAGCCTGCGCATCCCGTACTCCTGATAAAAGCGGGTTTAAAACCCGCATTATCTCAAATTCGGCATGCCTTGCAGAACATGCCGAACAGCAGATTTTGGAAAACATCCTGGAGTACCATCGATCTCGATGGGGAAGATTTCCCTGTGGTTGGTGTTATCACCGACCAATTCCCTGTGGTTGGTGTTATCACCGACCAATGATATGATCGTGCTTGGTACGGTGAGAACACCGACCAGAGGGGAACGCGATTTCTTGCCGGAAATACTCCGGAGGAAAGGGCTAAACTAACCTATAACACGCAGGTATTGCTTTCCAAAATCAAATTATTTGGCTCCAAAGCCTTATCTGGATATTTATAACCCTATATTTTAACCTTCCTTATATCGAACTCAGATTATATTAATCTTCCCTGGGATTCAGCTCGACTATTTGAACTCTATAATCAGCGTTCTCCCCTTTGTTCCAAGACCTTTATGGTTTAATTTTTACTGGCTTTCTGCTAATTATTTTTGCAAATGCTATAACCAACAATGACAGCAAAATGAAAGCAACAATTATGTACACACCGTTTAAAAGAACTTTATTATATCCAAGAGCATTTACATCGACAAAAGGGTAAGGATAAAATCCTGAAACGGTCCCCTGGAATAGAATGAAAATAAAATATGCCAGCGGATAGATCAGCCAGAAGAAGATATTTTTCCATTGGAGGTTTGCTTTTAGTAAAAGAGCTGTAAAACAACATGCAACCAGAATATTTGTAAGAATGGTATAATAACTAAAGAACCTGATAATGGTCTCAGGTACCGACGCTGCCCGATTAGTAATAATAACGTGAGTTCGGTTTAAGCGGCCAATAATAATTGGTTGTCGTTGTTATCAAAGATAATATTCAGGGAAGGCTTTTTAGGAAAAAAATGGTAAGCACACAGTGCGCCCATTGTATTCATCAAGAAGTTATTAACAGACCGATGGCGGGTGTGTTGCAGTTTGCAAATGTTTTTAAGTTCATCATTCACGCATTCGATAATAGCTCTTTTTCTGAGCAATATTTTATCTGCTTGTGAGATATTAAAGTCTTTCATGTTCTTCCTTGGTTTAGTGATCATTTGTATGCCATTACCCCAAAGCAACTCGGCCAGTGCTTTTGAGATATAGCCCTTATCCCCAAATAGTTTGCCAAATATATCCTGGGTCATAGAAGTCATTAGCTTGATATTCCGGTCATCAACATTGCCCTTTGTAAGGTAAAAGGATAGTATTTCACCTTTGTCGTTGATAATCAGGTGTAGTTTAAAACCATAGAACCAGCCAATGGAGCATTGCCCTCTTTCTGCTACAGAGGCAAATACTTTATGATTGTGAATGCGTCTGTTATGACATACTTTGATATGAGTAGAGTCGATGAAATTAATACCTCTGGAAGCTCCAAGACAATGGGTTTTCAGAAACAACATCATCGGAATGGCGACCCGCTGCTGTAATTCGACAAAGCGGTTGTAAGATACCAGACCGGGAAAACAATCTTTATAATAAGGACAAATGTGACACAGATAAAAGTGTTTCAGATTCGTAAAGTGACCGCTATGGAAAGCAATCAGTATCGTCATGATCTCACTATCAGAAAGGGAGGCTTCCCTGTTTCTAATCTTGTATACATTTGTTTCAAGCCGGTGCTTTTTAATTGCAAGATCAAATTCCTTGCAGAAGTCGTCCACTTTAACGAAAATTTCAATAATTTTATCAGGAGTAAGCATAGATTGTTTGTTTTAAATTCGATACTTAAATATAACAAAATATGCTTACTTATTGATAATCAGGATATTATAAATAGCAATTAGTCGAGTTTATTCTTCTCCTTATCCCGAACTCACGTTAATTAGAATTATTCTAAATAATGCTTTGAAATTCATTTTCTGTTTTTATATTTGTCCCAATCTAGAACAAGTCTAAATAAAAATAAAAATGAAATCTATAAATATACCCGCCCTACTCTGCCTGTTAGCCCTAATAAATTTATTTAACCCGCAGATGAGTTATGCACAAAGCAATCAGTCAACTTTAAAAGGAAAGATTGTAACAATCGATGGAGCAGCAGCCGGATACGTGAATGTAGGATTAAAGGATATGAATAAGAGCACCACTACAGCTGAAGATGGTTCCTTCCTGATCCGGAACATTCAGCCTGGTAAGTATATCATCAAAGTCTCTTTTGTAGGTTTAAAAACCCAGGAGAAGGCAATCAGCCTTAGTGCCGGAGAAACTGCTGAGATCAATTTTACCTTAAGCGAGAGTGCAGAGCGCTTAGCGGAAGTGGTTATTACTGCAGGCCGAAGCAATATGCAGGTACCGGCAATCGGTAAAGCGGGAATTAATCCGATGGATCTTCCCCAAAGCAGCAGTATAGTAAACAGTCAGGTGATCAGTGATCAGCAGGCTTCCAGGCTGAGCGATGTAATGAAGAATGTAAGTGGAGTGGCCATGGGTTCAAGCAGAGGTTCCACTTCCGAAAACTTCTTTGCCCGTGGTTATAGCCTGGGAAGTAATAATTATTTTAAAAATGGCTCAAGATATAATTCAGGTTCAATCCCTGAAGTAAGTACTCTAGAGCAGGTTGAAGTACTAAAGGGTAGTGCCGCAATGCTTTATGGCAATGTTAGCGGGGGAGCCATTGTGAACCTGGTTACCAAACGCCCTAAATTTGAGTATGGTGGTGAAGTATCTATGCGCAGAGGAAGTTATAATTCATATAAACCGATTGGTGATATCTATGGTCCGATCTCTAAAAATCTTGCATTCAGAATGATTGGAACTTTTGAGAATAATGAAAGTTTCAGAAACAATGTAAAATCTGATAAATATTATTTTAACCCTTCATTATTATTTAAGGCCGGCAAGAAAACCGATATCCTTCTTCAGGGAGATTATTTGAAGTATAACCTTACTCCTGATTTTGGGATAGGCTCTTTAAACGGAAAGATCCCAACCAGTATTTCCAGATCCAGTTATTTTAATACCCCATGGGCTTTTAATAAAGCAGATCAGACCAATGTTTCGGCTACGATCGATCATAAACTGAATGATAACTGGAAGCTGAATGTGATTGGATCTTATCAATTATTTAACAGAGACTATTATTCGACAGAACGTATTCAGGCTGATGCGGTGGGCGACTGGAGTCGCGTATTAAACCGTCTGCAAACTGCTGAAGATTATTATTCTGCCCAGGCAAATCTAAGCGGTAAACTCAAAACAGGCAAAATCAGTCATCAGGTGCTTGTTGGGACTGATGTAGATAGTTACTTAAATACTAACCACACATTTAATCTTAAGACAGCCTATGATAGGATCAATCTTCTGGATCCCAATAAATATAATGCCAGAACGGACATGCCTTTTGCAAAAGACTCACTGAGAACAGAAGCTCCAACATATCGTCTTGGTTACTATGCTCAGGACCTGATCAGTTTGTCGGAAAAGGTTAAAGTGATGGCAGGCTTGAGATGGTCTTATCAAAAAACTCAGGTCTCTGATATTTTTAATTTGATTAGCGGAGTACAGACTAAGGGTACAGCTGCTGCCAAAGCAGATCAGGCTTTTTCTCCGAAGTTTGGAATCGTTTATCAGCCTCTAAAGCAAATGGCTGTTTTCGCAAGTTATTCGAATAACTTCACGGTCAATTCGGGGATTGATGTCTTTGATCAGGCATTGAGTCCATCAATTGTCGATCAGTTCGAACTCGGACTAAAAAATGATTTCTTAAATGGCAGGTTATCTGCAAATTTTTCACTCTACAAGATCATCAATAACAATCTGGCACAGCAGGCTCAGTACCTGCGGGATGGGGTAACTGTTAATACCAATACCAATATTAAGGAGTTAACAGGGCAAACCACCAGTGATGGTGCAGAACTTGATATAAGTGGTACAATCGTTCCTGGATTGTATTTCATAAGTGGTTACAGCTTTAATTTCATGAGATATACTAAAACATCAGGATTAAAGGGCAGCTATATTGAAGGAGAACGATTGGTAAGCAATCCGGCACATACTGCAAATGGTAGCTTATTCTATACTTTAAGCTCAGGCAAATTTAAGGGCGTTAAACTGGGTGCATCAGCCTATTATATCGGTGAACGGAATGCGGGCTGGAATAATACCTATGGGCAGACTCAGGTAGGCACCCGACTTATTCCGATGTCAGGTTTTACAACCATTGACCTTTCACTTGGATATTCAATTAAAAAATTATCGCTTCTTGCCAAATTATCAAATATCGGCAATGAGTTAAACTATTATGTGCATGAGAATTACAGTGTGAATCCGATTCCGCCACGTCAGTTTTTAACTACACTTTCTTATAAATTTTAATTCCCAATAGAAGTACGATTCAGCTATAAAATCAATGAAACCACAAAAAACCGAAACTACCTGGCCTAAATTGCGCAAATTTCTGAATGATGTCCACCTTTGGATCGGATTACCGAGCGGTATCATTGTATTGCTGATTTGTTTGAGCGGGACTATATATGTCTTTAATACTGAGATCAGAGAATTATCCAGTCCCGAACTTTATAAGGTCAGCCATGCTGCAGATGCCCAAAGGCTTTCAGCAGAAGAATTGATCGCGGCTGTTGGCCGAGAAACCGGGGGCAAGGTGATCAGTATTAAAATTCCGGCTAATCCTGAAAGAACTTACGTGCTGACTGTCAGGAAAGCGGAAGAATCCAAGCCGGGAGAGAAAAAGGGTGAAAAGGGAGATGAATCAGCTAAGGGTTCAGGCCCCGAAAGACTTAAGGGAAAGG
>Ga0075152_10001906_pt1 | contig 14974 bp, 9 predicted proteins | sample JI61114C2DNA_FD_70964 | JGI IMG/M metagenome (GOLD analysis project Ga0075152, IMG submission 70964) | Wastewater effluent complex algal communities from Wisconsin, to seasonally profile nutrient transformation and Carbon sequestration -... | ecosystem: Engineered > WWTP > Effluent > Algae...
TGCTGTTGTGTCCTTTAACAGAAGCCCCAGACCAAGGGTGATGAAAAAGGCCCAGGCTCGCTGATGCACGAGTGCCGCGATGGAGGCGAGCGTGAGAAAGCATGACAGCGTATCAGGCAGCGGCAACCATCCGAATGAGAAGGTCCCGAGCGTCACCATGAGCATGGTGGCGGCGGCATGTGCGCGGTATTGGCCCCACAGCCTTCTGGCGATGAAGAAGGTCATCCAGACAGTTCCCCAGGCTGAAAAAGCGGAAACCAAAGTGGTGAAACCCTCATCCAAGCCTCGAGACGAGTACACGAGCAACAGCACCACCGGTAGCGCCCACGGCCAGAGCCGAATCAAATCACGCCCGATCCATTTGCTCACAATTTTTGGCTGGACTGGAGCAGGGGCGGCGGTCGGCAGATCGGCGGCTGGCATTGAATGGTTGCGGTAGCCTGGCGTGCTCACCATCGTCCCATCGGCACTCAGCAGGCACGCCTCAACCCCCGCGGTTTTTTGAGCGAAGAGAAGCCCTTCCTTTTGGCCGAGGATGAGCATGGTGTTGGCATGAATGTCCGCAGTCAGGCAGTTCGGTGCCAGCACAGCGACCGCACTCAATGGCTGCTGCACAGGTCTGCCCGTACGGCGGTCCAGAAGCAGGGCCTGATGATCCGCCCAGCACGCTCCACCGTCGGAGAGGATGAGATTGTCGAAACTATTTTGCGTCATGAAGCCGTGTTCTCTATCGACCTTCCATCCGCGATGCCTGCCATCATTACCGATGGCATAAAAATGCTGACCCAGATGGATCAGCGCGTCTTTGATGCCGTGCTGGCGGGCAATGCGAACCAGCATGTCCACGGCATACGCTTTCCCGAGCGTTCCAAACTCCAGTCCCATGCCTTGAAGGGGCAGAATGACTTTTCCCGGTTCGCGCTGCACGGCTTTCCAGTTGGCGAGATCGAGTGCCTGGCGGATTTCGTCTTCACTCGGCTGTTCTGCGTTTTTTTGTTTCCCTTCCCAGAGCTCCAGCAGCGGCAGTCCGGCTGGATCATAGAGACCTTGGGTGAGCCGATGAGTCATGTCAGCGACCTCCAGCAGTTGCTCCATTTCTCGATCAATGATGACCCAGTCTTTGCCAGCATCCACATGGATGCGTGAAAGCATGGAGTCAGGTTTGGAAAGAGATGTTTTGGCATCAAAGGAGCCCAGCCAACTGGCTGCTGCAGCCACGAAGTTTAGTGACGAATCATAGTCGGCGCAGCGGAACTGAAGACGGCACCTTGTGCCCAGGGCATGAATGGAAAAGGAACGCACTCCACAGAGGTTCGGTTCAAGGGAGGATCGTTTGGAGGATGGCATAGAGTCAAAAGCAGAGGGTTCATGGAAGTGATTTTGCCCAATAGGTCCGCAGGTTGCGCTGGGCATGATATGGCAGGCGCTGGGAATGGAGCCGCAAACTCGACCGATGGCCGGAGGCTTCCCAGGGTAGTTTTGCGGAGCTTGGCTCCGCGAATCATCAAACCATCATCCTGACACTGCCGAGCATCGCCTTCATGCTGCACAGTCGCGCAACGTAACTCCTATGGCCGTCGGTGCGGATGACCCGTACTGACAGCAATCTCGGCGAATAACAGACCGTCATCTGCGCCGACGGAACCTGCTTTTTGATGCGTGGATGCTCTTCACTCTCCTCATTGAAGCTCGAACTCAACCGCTCGCTGGACAACTGGTGGTCGCCACAGCCAGAGGTTTTACAAAGCCGGACAATCATGCGCGCCAACTCACTGGTGTGATCAGCCACCTTCGGCGTGTACTCGCCCTGACGATGATGCAGGAAGATCTGCGTGCCGTGCTCTGTCTGTGCCACAATAACGGTATGCCCACCCTCGATGCTGGCGGCCAAGGCCGTGAGTGCAGGAAGTGCGGAAGTCCCTGTCACGACATGCGCCGCCAAAAGAAGAATGGCGATGAGACGTCGGAACAGGAAATGCCGCATGAGGGTGAGGAGCTGAGCGAATCGTAGAAAGCTAATTATGTGCCGTCGTTCATTCATTACCGAAAGTTAATCCTAGGATGAAACATGATGAGATTGTATCGCAGTCTCTTCTGGTAATGTGGCGGTCCTAACCATTAGGGCACTTGTTGGAGCAGGCTAAATCCGCCTGAGAGCATCGGTGCTGCAGCCGCCGTTTGGCCACCGCTGGGAATTTGTGGTAGCAGGAAGTAGCCGACCGCTTTGACTTGCCCGTCTGCAAGTCTCACGACCTGTCCTTGGAAGGGCACTTTGGCTCGTGTCAGCGGCGGAGCAGTCTCTGTCAGCGTGAAGTTGCCTGCCACAGCACCTGTATTGGCATTGATGGTGACGACCACTTTGGCCGGATTAGCGATTGGCTGTGGAAGCACGACTTTGTTGTCACTGGTGTAAGCGAAGCCGATGTCAGGGTCTGTCGCTGAAGCCGCCAGACCTCCATCGGTGAAACTAAGCTGCACGTTACCTGCGTCAGGCAATCCGAGGACCACGCTTCCTTTGCTGGCGGGGGCCAGATAGCCACCTTCGGCCTTCAGATTGATCGGTCCAAAAGTGGCCGCATAGGCACGTGATGCGGTCGTGGGTTTGAACCAGGTCATCGAGCCGCTGATGCTGTTGTCGGCAAACAGACCTGCTGCGTCTTCGCTGAGATTCAGTGGTCCTTGGATCGAACCCAGATTTTTATAAAGTGCTGTGTGGGCCCAGAAGTCACCATTGGCGGCGAGGAAGCTCGCGCTGGTGATGGTTTCTCCATCGGCTGTTTTGCCGACGAGAGTGAGGCTGCCTCCAAGACTAACGCTGAAGGTGGCAAAGCCAGAGCCTTGTGGAATCGAGGCAACGCCATCGTCCGCAAGATCTGCGAGATCCACAGCCATGCTGTAATAGCCAGCCAGATTGTCTGCTGGATTGGTCAGAGCATTCCAGGCTGAGCGCCAACCGCTGACCGCGGCTGTGCCATGGGTGCCGGTCATCTGCCCGGTGGTGGCGTTGAATGTGAGTGACAGCGTGTGTCCGCCGATCAATACCGAAATCTGAGGAGCTGATGCCGCCATGAAACCCGTGGACGCATAGCTGGCAGCGGCAGCGCCTCCAGCACTGGTGCCGACGAGCTTGATGGAGTAGCCGCCGCTCGAAGTCGTGGTGACGGTCAACATCCCGCCGAGACCATGATTCACGGCATCACGAGCAATGAGCCCACCAAAGGTGCCGACGAGATTGCCAGGCAGCGCTTTGACGACCAATCGAAGAGTCATTAGCTCAACAGCTCCGGCAGCATTTGTGGCACGCACCTGCACATTATAGACTCCTGATACGAGCGGGATACCACTGATCATGCCTGTCGCGGGAGCTGCTTTCAAACCTTTCGGCAGGCCAGTGATGGTGAAGGTCTTCGGATTGTTCGATGCGACCACCGTGTGGCTGAATGCGGCACCGATGGTGGCTGTCGGAATCATATTGGCTGTTAGCAGGCTGGAAGTGGCGATGCTGAACCCGCCTGAGAGAATGGGTGCAGCAGCAGCGGTCTGACCCATGCCCGGAATCTGCGGCAGAAGGAAGTAGCCGACGGCTTTCACGCTGCCGTCGATCATCCGCACCACCTGACCTTGGAAAGGAATTTTGGCTCGTGTGAGAGGTGGCGCTGTTTCGATCAAGGTAAAGCTACCGCCCACCACACCATTCGCTGCATTGATGGTGACAGCTACTTTTCCAGGGTTATCCACGGCAGCAGTTGGGAGCACAACTTTGTTATCGCCGGTGAAGGTGAAGCTCATGTTAGGATTGATGGCCGAAGCACCCAATCCACCCTCAGTGAAGCTGAGCTGCACGCTGCCTGCATCAGGCAATCCGAGCACCACATTGCCAGCGCTCGCAGGAGCCAGATAGCCACCTTCGACCTTCAGATTGATGGGGCCAAAGCTGGCCGCATACGCCCGACTTGTCGTAGCTGGTTTGAACCAGCTCATGGACCCGGTAATGGCATTTTCCACAAACAGACCCGCTGCATCTTCGCTGAGATTCAGGGTCCCCAGGATCGTACCCTGGTTCTTATAAAGAGGCGTGTATGCCCAGAAGTCCCCATTCGCGGCGAGGAAGCTCGCGCTGGTGATGGGCTCACCCTCGGCGGTTTTACCGACGAGGGTGAGACTGCCGCCGATGCTGACCGCAAAAGTGGCAAAGCCAGATCCTTGAGGAATGGAATCCACGCCTTTGTCTCCGACATCAGCGAGGTCCACGGCCATGCTATAATAACCTGCCAGATGACCCGCTGGCTTGGTCAAGGCATTCCAGGCAGCGCGCCATCCACTCACAGTCGCAGCCCCGTGAGTGCCGGTCATTTCGCCATTGGCTGGGTTGAAATTCAAAGCCAGCGTCTGTCCGCCGATCTGCACCGAAATCTGCGGTGCTGACGCGGCCAGACGACCTGTGGCCGCATAACTTGCTGAGGCAGCACCTCCGCCACTCGCCCCGATAAGCTTGATCGAGTAGCCGCCGATCGAAGTCGTGGTGACAGTCAAGGTGCCACCGCGATTGGCGTTGACGCTGGAATGACGAGCGACAAGTCCGCCAAACGTACCGACGAGATTTTTGTCCAGTGCCATCACGATCAAGCGGGTTGTCACTGTGGTGCTGGTGCCACCGGCATTCGAAGCACGCACCTGTACATTAAAAATACCTGACACATCGGGTTTGCCAGTGATCACACCAGTCGCAGGCACGGCCTTCAAACCTTTGGGTAGGCCGGTGAAGACAAAGGTCTTCGGGTAATTTCCCGCAGTGACGGTGTAACTAAAGTCAGTGCCGATGGTGACCGTCGGGAAGCTGATCGGGTGAATGACGGGCGTGATGAAGACCGCCGAGACAGGCAGAAGGAGAGACTGCGTGACGGCGAAGCCGCTGTTGTCTGCGAGACGCACGGTGAAGGCTGCATTGCCAGGTGTCGTGGGTAGGCCGGAGAGCACACCTGCGGTGCTGAGCGTGATGCCTGCTGGCAGTGCTCCCGCACTCACGGTCCATGTGTGGGACGTGCCACCGCCTGTGCCGATGAGGCTGTGATTGAAAGCCACGCCTTTGACGGCTGTCGGCAGTGTCGTGGTGCCGATGGAGAGGTCATTCACGGTGAGGCTGAATGCTTTCGTCGAAGTGTCGTTTTCGTTGTCCGCCACCTGCACGGTGAAAGTGCTCGTGCCCGCGCCGGTCGGCGTGCCGGAGATCACGCCGTCAGTGCTCAGGCTCAATCCATCTGGCAGCGCGCCATCAGACACCGTCCAAGTGTAGGGCGTGGTGCCGCCGATGGCGACCAGAGTGGTGTTGTAGATGAAGCCCGTCCTGATCGTCGCCAGGGGCGATGAGGTGAAGATCGTGGGAGTCACGGGTGCCTGCACGGTCACAATGGCAGTGCTGGATAGCGCGCCGCTAATGTTCGCGATGTTGGTCACCTTCACCCAGTAGCTCGTCGTGGCGGCCAAAGCGGGTGTTGTAAAGGAGGGTGAGTTGGTGCCGACAGGTGTTGTCGTCACACCGCTGGTTCCTTGATACCATTGATAAGTCAGCGGCGCATCGCCTGTGGCGACGACTGACATGTTAGCCGTCTGACCTCCGGTGATGGTGCTGGAGGCTGGATGGGTCGTGATCTCAGCGGGCTGCCGAACAGTGACCGTGGCGGTGTTCGAGTTAGCGCCTGTCGGGTTCACTGAATTGGTGACCTTCACCCAGTAGCTCGTCGTGGCCGTCAGTGCCGGTGTGAGGAAAGAAGACGAATCGGTTCCCACGGGATTCGTGGTCGTGCCGCTGGCTCCTTCATACCATTGATATGTCAGTGGCGCGCCCCCTGTGGCTACAACGGACAGCGTGGTCGTGCCTCCACGATTAATCGCTGTCGAAGCCGGATGTGTGGCGATGGCCGCACCTGGTGGCGCGGCGACGCTGATGGTGAAGACCTTCGACACGGCCCCTCCCGAAAAACCAGCGTTCTCCCACGCCCTGATCGTGACGGTTTTATTGCCGACTTCCGTCGTCGTCCCCGTCAGGGTTGCGGTGGCCCCCGTGGATTTCGTCAAAGTTAGGCCGACAGGCAGCGTGCCACTGGAGACCTGCCACGACTGCGGGTTGCTTGGACTCCCCGTGACTTGGAAAAGGCCATTTAAAGCTACGCCTGATGTTACCGGCACGGTTGTCGAACCAGCCGATGGCGCTACTTGAGAGAGAGTCGTCGCACCGGCCACGCTGTCATAGGCACCGAGACCCACGACTGACGCGATGGCACACTGTGCTGGTGAAAGCAATGTGGCTGATGTGGCCAGATTGAACTCGGCAGGCAGCAAGATCTGCGCCGCAGGAGTGCGCTGAAAGAGCATGAGCAGGGAGCTGGCACGTTTCGAGACTCGTTTCAGCTTCAGAAGAAAAATGGAGGCATTCATGGGTGCGTTTGATGAGTTCAAGGGTTCATGGCTGATTGATAAAATGAGCATCAGTTGCAACCGCAGCCGCCACCGCCCACACCGCCACCGCCAAAGCTGGCTTCGCGGGAGAAGTAGGCGTGCTGGGTCATCGCCAGCAGCAGTGAGTCGCGGCTGGCATCCATGAGCGGGTTCGCGAGATTGCCGCGCTGGTAGGGCTTCACGCGCACGAGATGCTGGGAGCAACTGCTGAGCATCATCGCGGCCAGCGCGGCGGTGGTGAGGAGGATCGTTTTCATCACGGTGATGGGTGGGGTGAAGTTTATTCAGCCAGCAGCGCCTCGATCTCGGCGGTGTATTCGGCTTCGGTCTTGGCGCCTTTGAAGCCTTTGTGGATGTGGCGGATCACGCCTTTGCGATCGACGAGGTAGCTGCTGGGCATCGTCGGTGGATTGAAGAAGTCTGCTGCCTTGTGCTGAGTGTCGTGAGCCAGCGTAAAGGCGACTTTGTTTTTCGAAACGAAGCCCTGATAGTCCGCAGCTTCATCATCGACACCGATACCGATGATCACGAGGCCCTTCGAAGCATACTTCTGATGCAGACGCGCCATCGCAGAGAAGGAGGCTTTGCACGGCGCGCACCATGACGCCCAGAAATCGACGAGGACGACTTTGCCGGATGTCTTCGGCAGCGAGGCTCCGGGAAGCAGGCCGCTGAGGGCTGGTAGTGCAGCTCCGACTTTGGGCTCTGCGGCTGTCGCAGCGGAAAGGCTGAGGCAGGTGATGGCGAGGAGGAGGATGTGTTTCATGATGATGTTGGTTTTGTTTGGTTTTTTGGAGAATCAGATCAGGCGGCCTTGACTTGGAATTTGCGGAACTCCCGGGTGGCATGAGGTCCATGCTCATCTTGGGCGCAGGCCTCGACACCGGGAGCGCGGTCGGCGAAGAGCAGTCCCTCACGCAGCCCAAGGATGAAGACGCAGGTGGAGTAAATGCCCGCCAGCAGGCAGCTCGGCGCGATCACGGTGACAGCGCGCAGTCCATGCCGCACGGGCCAGCCAGTGCGGCGGTCGAGGATGTGCCCATAGCGCACGCCGTTGTGTTCGAAGCGTCGTGCGTAGTCGCCCGAGGCACACACGGCATAACCAGAGACAGCGAGTCCGCCGACACATTGGTCCGTCTTAATGCCATCCTGAATGCCGACATGCCAAAAGGGATGCACGCCATTGCCACCGATGGCGAAGATGTCGCGCCCGAGATCCACGAGGATGTCCTGGATGCCATGCTGCTTCGCGATGGCGATGACTTGGTCCACGGCGTACTCTTTTCCAAAGCCACCGAAGTCGAGCCCCATGCCTTCACGCGAGAGGAAAATATTTCCGGGCTTGCGCTGCACATCGTTCCAGTTGGAAAGCGACATCGCCTTGGCGATTTCATCATCGCTGGGGAGCCGCTCATGCACGATTTTCCAGTCCCACACCTTCGTGAGTGGCAGCGTCGCAGCATCGAGCACGCCTTCCGTTAGACGATGCATGGCATCCGCGAGATCGAGCATCTTCTCCATCTCCTGATCTACCGGCACCCATTCCTTGCCAGCCGCCTGATTGATCTTTGAGAGCATCGAGTCCGGCTTGAAGCGGGAGAATTTCGCCTCAAAAGCACTCAGCCAGCCCAGTGCATCCGCCACGAATCGCAGCGCTGTTTTTTGATCCTCACAGCGGAACTGAAAGGCGCAGTCCGTGCCCAGCGCGCGGAAGGCCACACGCCGCACGCCGCGTGGATCAGGCTCGAGATGGATCTGGGGGACGGGCTTTGACATGGTGCTGGATCAGAATTGGAAATGGGCACCAAAGGTCCACATGTTGGCCGTGGGGTAGGCGGCGGCAGGTGCCTGATTGCCGCCGCTGCCGCTCATGTCGTAGTGCTCGTAGGCGGCGGAGAGGGAGATGTTTTCGGTGATGCGGAAGCGAGCTTTTAAACCCAGACTCATCGTGGCCATGGAAGACAGGCGGTAGTCAGCGGAGTAGTTCGGCCCGGTGCCATCGGGATAGTCCTGCGGCGTACCGACATTCACCTCGTTCAGGGTGTTATGGAAGAAGTCCGCCGCGCTCTGCTGGTAGTAGCGGAAGAAGGGGGTGATCTCCAACCTGCTGAACAACTCCTGCCGCCACTCCAGTTGCAGGCTTTGGGAGAAGACGCCGTAGTCGTCCTGCGAAAGACGAACGACGGCATCCAGTGCAGAGTTGGTCTTTTCAAAGTAGTGCGTGCCTTGGAGTTGCAGCACTCCACGAAGACGGCTGGAGGGACGGTTTTCCCGGTAGAGGTTTGTCACCGGGATACCGAAGACAAGCTCATCGCGCTGGATCGCCTTGTATTGATCGTTCAAGTAACCCTCGGCATAACCAAGAGTCAGATTGGCGCTGAGTACGGTGTTTTTGTCCAGAAGCTGGGACAGGCCGAGGAAAACGTCGTAGCTCTTCTTGTTCTGATCATCCGTGCCGATCACCACGATCGTGTCATTGAGGTAGTTGAGCCCGAAAGACACGGTCGTGTTCTTCTGATTCAGCTCCCACTTGTCGCTCAGCGAGATGCCCTGGGAGAGGTAGTCGCTCTCCCGGCTGTGTGACAGCTCCAGCTCCACGCGATGATCGCCGATCTGTTGAGAAAGCGCCGCCAGCACGCCCTGGCGCACATCTTCGATTTCTGTGAGGAAGGGCTGCGTGCCACCCGGCAGCGCACCGATGGGAGTGGAGCCAGTGATGGCATCCCGCAAAAGCTGGAAACGCAGACTCGTCTCCTCCGACAGGAACATCTCCCCCCGATAATAGTAGGACTCGATGAACATGCGCCCACCCGACTCATCATAAGTCTGGTAGCTCGTATCAAACTTGAATGCCTCCGCAGCCGAGATGGACAAGCTCGGCAAGAGGAAGGGAGCCAGTGTGATAGGCGTCCTCATGCCTGGCTTCTTGAAGAATGAGGCCATGGATGACTCTGCGGATGGTGGAGTAGAGGAGAGCATAATCTAAGTGAAAAATGAAGGTCTAGGGGGACTCCACGAGCTTCGCGATGTCTCGACTGCTGAAGGCTTCCGCGATCACCTTGCCATCCATCAAAGCGCGCACTCCCCAGCAGTGGTAGCGTGCGCCAGTTGCTTCGACACGCTTGTAGTTGGCGCGTCGCCCACTGCCTGCGCGTTCAGCATGCTGCCGCACATAGGAAAAGACGGTTTCCTTGGTCTTGATCTCCACCGCTTTGCCGGGCTGCATCTCGATGACCTCGCTGCCTTTCACATGCTCGACGACTTCATCCGCTTTCAGATCATCCGCAAAGAAGTGCCACTCAATCGTGACCTGAGCGGGTTGGGCGAGTGACATGGAGGAGGCGCTGATCTCGAGCCAGCGGATGTGTTCTTCAGCGCTGTCTTTTCCAGAGTGCGGCTTATGCCGACCCTTCATGTCCACGCTGAGCAAAATGCTGTTGGAGGCAAATGAGGACACCAGGCCGAAGGCCAGCATGATGGCGACACCGACGATCTTGAGACGATGAGAGATTTGGCTGTGTATTGTTTTCATAACTGAAGGTGAGTGGGTGGAAGGTTCAGATGGCGACCTGACCGATGGCCATGTGCTCTTCATGCTTCACGCGGACATGTGCTGGCTTGCAGACGAGCCAGCGGTAGAGCACCGGCAGCAGGAAGAGGGTGAGGAAGGTGCTGCTGACGATCCCGCCGATGACGACGGTGGCGAGCGGGCGCTGGACTTCGGCTCCGGCACCTTCGCTGATCGCCATGGGGATGAAGCCGAGGCTGGCGACGAGCGCGGTCATGAGCACGGGGCGCAGACGTTGCAGGCTGCCTTCGGTCACGGCTTGCTCGGCATTGCGGCCTTCATTGCGGAGTTGATTGAAGCAACTGATGAGCACCACTCCATTGAGCACAGCCACGCCACACAGCGCGATGAAGCCGATGGCGGCGCTGATGCTGAAGGGCAGTCCACGCATCCAAAGGGAGAGTACGCCACCAGTGATAGCGAGCGGGATGCCTGTGTAGATGATGAGCGTCTGCGTGACACTTTTGAAAGTGGCGTGGATGAGCACAAAGATGAGCACGAGAGCGAGCGGCACCACGACCATGAGCCGGGCGCGGGCTTCCTGAAGATGCTCGAACTGCCCGCCGAAATCGACGCGGTAGCCGTCCGGCAATTGCACGCTGGCAGCGATCTTGGCCCGAGCGGCATTGACGTAAGCTTCGGAATCCGTGCCACCGGCGAGATCGACGTTCAGGCCGACGCGACGATGTCCATCCTCACGGCCAATCGCATCGACTTGTGGCACCTCGACGAAGTCAGCTAGGCGACCGAGTGAGATGAGCGATCCGTCCTGTGTGCGCACGGGCAGGGCTTTCATGACTTCAGGGTTGTTGCGCAGGTTCTCTGGCAAACGCACGACGATGGCGCGGCGGCGATTGTTCTCGACCAACATGCCTGCGGTGTGTCCAGCCATCGCGGTGGTGATGGCGGCGTTCACTTCGGAGGCTTCGACGTTGAACTTGAGCATCGAGGCGCGGTCCACGCGGATCTCCAGCACGGGCACACGGCCCTGGCTTTCAAACTCGGCGTTGTCCGTTCCGGCGATGCCTTCGAGGATCTCCTTCACCTGACCAGCGACCTTTTCCATCATGTCGTAGTCATCACCAAAGATGCGCACGGCGAGGTCGGCACGGGAGCCTTCGAGCATCTCGTTGAAGCGCATCTGGATCGGCTGCGCGAAGTCGTAGTCCTGTTCGGGCACTTCTTTGGCAAGTTCTTCGCGGACGAGTTCGGCCAGTCGATCACGGTTGACGGGTTTGCCGTTTTCTTTGCGCCATTTCGACTGTGGCTTGTAGAAGACATAGAGATCGTATTCGCCGGGGGACATGGGATCTGTCGCCACTTCGCTGGTGCCGACGCGGGCGAAGGTTCGTGTTACTTCCGGCACCTTTTCGATGAGATACTTCTGCGTTTTGATGCACCGATCCAATGAAGTCTTGAGGCTGGTGTTGGCAGGCTGATACACCATCGCTGTCCAGGAGCCTTCGTTGAGAGTGGGCACAAATTCCTGTTTGAGATTCGTGAACACAATCACGGTGACCACCAGCAGCGCTGCCACGCCACCGACCACGCCCCAGCGTGTCGTCCATGCGATGCGGAGAGATGGCGCATAAGCCGCCTTCGACCAGCGCATGAGGAAGTTGTCCTTCTCGCTGATGTTTCCACGCAGCAGCAGGGAGCAAAGCGCGGGCATGAGCGTGAGGGCGAGCACCAAAGCACCACCGAGGGCGAGCATGACGGTGATCGCCATGGGGTGGAACATTTTTCCCTCAATGCCTGTCAGCGCGAGGATGGGCAGATAGACGAGCGTGATGATCAGCACACCAAAGAACATCGGGCTGCCGACTTGCTCGCCTGCTTCATGGACTGCATTGAGTCGCTCTTTCGCGGTGAGCTTGCGGCCGAGTTCATGCTGACGCTCGCCAAGCACGCGGACGATGTTTTCGACCATCACGACAGCGCCGTCGATGATGAGGCCGAAGTCCACTGCACCGAGGGACATGAGGTTTCCTGACACACCGCCGAAGGTCATGCCGATGAGGGCAAAGAGGAACGACAGAGGAATGGCGAGCGCAACGATGAGCGCCGCACGCCAGTTGCCCAACAGCAAGAGCAGAACCACCACGACCAGCACAGCCCCTTCGAAGAGGTTGTGCTTCACGGTGTTGATCGTGCGGTCCACGACCTCGCTGCGGGCATACTGGATGCGGATTTCTAGATCAGCGGGCAGCTTCTTGCCCAGCTCGCTGAGTTTCTCTTCGACGCGCTTGCTGATGATGCGGCTGTTTTCGCCGACGAGCATCATCACGGTGCCGAGCACGGCCTCTTCGCCATTCTCGACCGCGCACCCGGTGCGGACATTGCTGCCGATGCTGACTTCGGCGAGATCCTTCACGCGCAGCGGCTCGATGCCTGCGGCAAACTTCACGGGCAGGTTGGCGATGTCTTCCGCACTGGCCACCTTGCTCACGCCACGGATCAATACGCGATCTGTGCCGCGCTCGATGACACCGCCACCCGCGTTGTCCACGTTCTGGCCGATGATCTCGGCGAGTTCGCTGAAGGTCATGCCTGCGCTAGCGAGTGACTCCGGCTTTGGCAAAATCACCAACTGACGTTCATAGCCGCCGCTGCTGTTGATCTCCGCCACGCCTGGAACGGTGCGCAGGAAAGGCTTCACGATGTAATCATGCGCTTCACGCAGATCCATGAGCTGGCGCTCGCGGGTTTGTTTGCGCTGTGGGGCATCCTTTTTGTAGTCGAGCGTGTAATAGACGATCTCGCCTAGGCCCGTGCTGATGGGGGACATCTGCGGGCTGAGGCCTGCGGGAAGTTCCACCTGCACGAGGCGTTCGCTCACGAGTTGGCGTGCGCGGAAAAGGTCCGAGCCATCACGAAACACGAGCGTGACCTGCGAGAGGCCGGACTTCGTGAGTGAGCGGAATTCCTCCACGCCCTGAATGCCTGCGAGTGCGAGTTCCAGCGGATAGGTGACGAGCTTCTCCGTCTCCTCAGGCGCGAGCCCTGGAACGGCGGTGTTGACCTGAACCTGCGTGTTCGTGATGTCAGGCACCGCGTCCACAGGCAGATGCATGGCGGAGAAAATCCCAGCCGCGAGCAAGAGCAGCGACCCCATGATGACGAGGAAGCGGTTCTTCAGTGAAAAGTCGATGATGGATGAGATCATGGCTTAGTTGTTCGTGAGCTTGGGTGTGATGGATTCACCGGTGAGTGCGGTGCCGGTGAGGCGCTCGATCTCCATGCGGTGCTTCCAAGCATTGCGGCGGGACTCGATGAGCGAGTCCATGGCGTCGAGATAACCACGCTGCATTTCGACATAGGTCGCGGCGGGGACGGCACCGAGACGGTAGTGCTCGTCTGCCTGCTTTGCGGCATCGGCGAACTGCTTTTCGCTCTCGGGACGCCAGCGGGACAGCGCGTCGAGTTCAGCGAGATAGGCGGAGCGCTCGACAGCGAGGTCGCGCTCGAGATCACGCAGTGTAGCGAGGAGCAGAGCTTCGGCTTGTTGAGTGCGAGCTTCTTCGGCAGCGATGTTGCCTTTGTTTTTGTTCCAAAGCGGCAGCGGGATGGAGAAAGCAAAACCGCCTTCGATCTGCGTGCCACCGGCATGTTGTCCGGCCATGTAGGGGCCGAAGGTGATATTGCCCCAGCGCTCGGATTTGGTGAGGTCGATCTTGAGACCTTGCTTGGCGACATTCAGACGCTTTTGCTGAAGGTCGAAGTTCGTGCGAGCCGCTTGCTGCTTCAGGGTTTCCATCTGCGGCGCATCAGGGAAAGCGGTGACGGCACCGCTGAGTTGGATGACCTGATCAGGACCACGACCACAAAGCACGGCCAGCGTTGCCATAGCCTCGCGCACTTGCTTGGAGGCATCGGTCAAGGTGCGGTCGCTGGTGAGCAGCGTGGCTTCGAGGATGCGGCGCTCGAGCAGGGCACTGACAGAGCCGGAATCGCGCTGCACGAGCACGTCGATGAGTGCTTCCAAACGCTCGCGAACACTGCGGGCTGCGTCTTCTTTGCGTTTAAGCAAGAGCACGTCACCCGCGCGGGCACGGACTTCGTTGGAGAGCTGGGATTTGAACTGAAACAGGCCTAGTTCCGCGAGTGTGATGTCACGGTCAGCGATGGCTTTGCGCAAGGACATCCGCCCTTGGAAATCAAAGGTCTGGAGGATCTGTGCGCGCCAGACGAGGCCGTCTTTCTGAGCCGCGAGGCTCATGCCGCCCATCTCGGTGCTGAGTTCAGGATTGGCGAGCTGGCCAGCAGACTGGCGACCGCCACGCGCGGCAGCGATCTCGGCTTCGTAAAAGCGGACCTCGGGGTTCTTTTGGAGAGCTTCGGCGACGAGGTCGCCACTGGTGACAGCGGTGGAATCACGCGCTGAAAGGAGGGAGGTGCTGCTACTGAGCAGGGCGGCTGACAGGATAAGAGATGAGCAAAGTTTCATAAATGTGAGGGGTGGGTCGAACTGTGGATCACATGCACGACGTGGTGCATGGGGTGCCCGGCCCGATGCAGGATGGATCCCGCAAGATGGCTGGAGCGTCGGCTGACGGCTGGTTGCCGCCCCTCTCTCAGATCAGTAGCTGCACGGTGGCGAGCATCGGTCTGATGCTGTGCCGTGGAAGATGCCCTTCCTTGAAGCCACTGGCGCGAGTTGTGTCGCGCGCGGGATTGATGGCGATGAGCGTGAGCTGGAAGGTGGCGGCTTGATTGAGCTGCGGAGCTTCCTTGGTGGCGCGAGCAATGTCTTCACGCACGCTGCTGACGCTCGAGTCAAACTGGGATGAGACAAGCTGGTGATCACCTTCATCGGACGCTTTGCAAAGACGCACAAGCACGCGGGCCAGAGCATTGTGATGATCATTCACCTCTGGAGTATAGGCATCGCTGCGATGATGCAGCGTGAGCCTCATGCCGCTTTCCGACTGCGCCACAACCAAGCTGTGA
>Ga0075152_10001907_pt1 | contig 14971 bp, 16 predicted proteins | sample JI61114C2DNA_FD_70964 | JGI IMG/M metagenome (GOLD analysis project Ga0075152, IMG submission 70964) | Wastewater effluent complex algal communities from Wisconsin, to seasonally profile nutrient transformation and Carbon sequestration -... | ecosystem: Engineered > WWTP > Effluent > Algae...
GAACAATCGTGAAGTCCTAAACTGCATCGGTCAAATAAGTCATTTCCGTCGATAGCTTTTACCAGCTGGTCTAATTTTATTTGTTTCAATTGTGCTTTTTCAATTTCAAATCCACCACCATTTCCTTTAATCGATTTTATGATGTCGGCTTTTACTAAACGCTGTAATATTTTAGCTGTAAAAGGTTCTGGCGATTCAATTTTTCTAGCAATATCCCGAATACCACAACGTTTGCCTGCAGACGATTCTGAGGCAATGTAAATTGTAGCTCGTATGGCATATTCACAGGTTTTCGAAAACATATTTAAAATTTACACAAAGTTAGGCATTTTAAATCATCGAATTATGATTTTAGTCATATTCTGATGAATATCCTTTTCCGAAATAGATTGCGAATCGGGGAGTGGTGCAATGGTGTTTTGATAGTTTCTAAAGTTTTGAATGAAATAGGTTTTATCGTAACCTAATTCTACTAAAACGTTTTGCATCGAAGCAATATCTTCAGGATTTAGTAAAGAAGAATGATATGTAGTACGAATTTCAAACGGAATAGAACTATTCTGAAGTAATTCAAAGCAAGAAATGAATTGTGAATAAAAATCCGATTTTGTAATAGCAAAAAATTTCTCTTTGGGGCCTTTAAAATCCAAAGCTACATAATCAATAAGCTTTTCTTTAATTAGTTTTTCAAGTACTTTAGGCTGACTTCCATTGGTATCCACTTTAATTAAAAAACCTAAATTTTTGACTAATTTGATGATGGGTATAATGTCTTTATGAATCAAACATTCTCCACCACTAAACACAACAGCATCTAACAGATTTCTTCTGGTTTTTAAAAACGAAAAGATTTCGGAAAAGTAAAACAGGCCTTTCCCGAAAACTATTTCTGGATTGTAACAATAATCACATTTCATATTACACCCTGCAAACCATAAGATACAAGCTGATTTATCAGGATAATCTAATAGGGTGAAGGGTGTAAAACTATGAATTGCTTTTTTGTTAAAAAAATCAGGAGTTACATTCTCTAAAATGGGTACGTTGTTTGTGTTCACCTTTTTTTCCAATATTAAAACTTTCTACGGGTCTGTGATAGCCCATTACTCGTGTGTAAACCAAACATTTGGTTCTCTTTTCATTATGTTGAAGCAAGGCTTCAGTCGTTTTTGTTTGCATAAGATGTTGTTTTTAAGGTTGCTAATAATTCTTCGTCACATTTAGGACAATATTCGTGTTCGCCATTTAAATAGCCGTGTTTCGGACAAACGCTAAAAACAGGAGTCACCGTGATGTAAGGCAATTTGAAATTGGTAATTACTTTTTTAACAAAATTGCGACACGCTTCTACCGAACTCAATTTTTCATTCATATACAAGTGTAAGACCGTTCCGCCAGTGTACTGACATTGTAAATTGTCTTGCAACAACAAAGCTTCAAACGGATCTTCTGTATAATCTACTGGCAATTGTGAACTATTGGTATAGTAAATATTTTCACCTTCTCCTGCTTGAATGATGTTGGTATAACGTTTCTTGTCTTCCTTAGCAAAACGATATGTCGTACCTTCAGCTGGTGTAGCTTCCAAGTTGTATAAATTGCCTGTTTCTTCTTGATACGCTCTCATTTTGGTTCGGATGTGTTCCAAAATTTCAGTTGCGAATACCATTCCGTAATCGGAAACAATGTCTTCTTTTCCATCGGTGAAGTTTTGAATCATTTCATTAATACCGTTTACGCCAATTGTGGAGAAGTGATTTCTGAAATGTGGCAAATAACGTTTGGTATAAGGGAATAATCCTCTATCATACATTTCCTGAATAAAAACACGTTTTTTCTCTAAAGTAGCTTTCGAAATTTCTAACAAACGATCTAAATCGGAATATAATTTGGCTTTATTGCCTTTGTTTAGATAACCTAATCTTGCCATGTTGATTGTTACCACACCAATGCTTCCCGTCATTTCCGCACTACCGAATAAACCGTTGCCTCTTTTTAATAATTCACGTAAATCGAGTTGTAAACGACAGCACATGCTTCTTACGGCATTCGGTTTGTAGGCGTTTGGATTTTCAATTTTATTGCCGTTTTCATCATACATATATTGACTACCAATGAAATTCTGGAAATAAGACGAACCGATTTTAGCTGTATTTTCGAAAAGAATATCTGTGTTTTCTCCGTACCAATCAAATTCTTCGGTAATATTAACTGTTGGAATAGGGAAGGTGAAGGGTTGTCCATGCGCATCGCCTTCAGTCATAACGGTATAATAGGCTTTGTTGATGAGATTCATTTCTTTTTGAAAATGTTCGTAACGCATTTCGGTTATATCAGAAACGCCTCTTTCTTGTACTCTTTGTATAAAGTCATCATTGTTAATTCCTTTGAAAAGATGTTGTTCATTTCGAGTCGGAATTTGCTCTTTTAAATCGTCTGGAACTACCCAATCCAAAGTAATATTCGTAAACGGCGATTGTCCCCATCGTGCTGGAACATTCAAATTGTAAACGAAACTTCGAATCGCTTTTAAAACATCTTCATACGCTAAATTATCTTTGAAAACATAAGGAGCCAAATACGTATCAAAAGAACTAAAAGCCTGAGCACCTGCCCATTCGCTTTGTAAAATTCCTAAAAAATTGGCCATTTGCCCTAATGCTTCTCTAAAATGATTAGGTGGTCTGCTTTCCACTCTGCCTCGAACACCATTAAAACCTTCATTTAATAAAACACGTAAACTCCAACCCGCACAATAACCCGTTAAGCAATCTAAGTCGTGAATGTGAATATCTCCATTACGATGTGCGTAGCCTTCTTCTTTAGAATAGACTTTGTCTAACCAATAATTCGCAATTATCTTTCCTGCGACATTATTCACTAAACCTGCGTTAGAATACGAAGTATTAGCGTTAGCATTGATGCGCCAATCGGTTTGGTTGGTGTATTCTTCTATGGTTTGAGTACTGTCAACATAAGTGGTGTCATCGTTCAAGCCTAATACGTGTTCGCGTTGAAGTTTTCGTGTATGACGAAACAACATGAAAGAACGCATTACTTCATAATGTCCATATTCGTAAAGTGTTTTTTCAATTTTATCTTGTATATCTTCAACTGCCCAAGTGTCTTGATGTGACAACAATTGGAACACGGTCTCAATAACTTTTAGATTTAAAGTTTCGCTTACACTGGCAAAAGCTTTTGTAATGGCTTCTTCTATTTTGAAAGTTTCAAAGGGTAAATACGTGCCGTTTCGTTTGATTACAAATTTGTCCATATTGCAGAATTTTATTGTGGTATGGAGCAAATTTAGATATTAAAAAGACTTTTTAGTCTTGTTTGAATAAATAATAATCAACAATTTAATATGCATTTTGTTAATAAATATTTATTTAAAAAACGAATAGTATCTTAATATATAAAGTAATGTGTAAATTTTTAAAGAAGGAATAAAAATATTAAAACTAGATTTTACTTGTTTAAAAACATTAATTTCTTTTTGTATTGTATTTTTTTGTCTATATTTGCAACATAATAAAAGTAAACGATTCCGTAAACGTTTTTACTTTATAAGTGGTAAATAAAATATTTAGGTTATTGATTTTCAGGGTTTTAATTTTTAATTAAAAAAAGTTTTTAAACTCATAACCCGAAGGTCACAGGTTCGAGTCCTGTTCCCGCTACTAAGGAACTCCAATTGAAAGATTGGAGTTTTTTTATACCTTTACTTTTCAGTAAAATCAATACTTCTCTTGAAATCAACCTTTCTAATAAATCTCATAAATTAATAAGGTGAGGCATACAATTAGGGTTGCAACTTTTTAAAATTGGGTTGCAAAAAGGCTAACATTTGGGTTGCATATCTAAATTCTATGGGTTGCATATCTAAAATTTCAATAATAACTAATAAACTATCTAATGACAACACAACCAATTAAAATATTGTTTGTGATTTCTGCTGCAAGAAAAAACAAAAAAGGATTAGTTCCATTAGTTTGCAGAATCACATATCTAGGTAAAAGAAAGCCATTTGCAACAGGTATATTTGTTAATCCAGATAATTGGAACAACACATTACAAAAAGTAGTTCCTCCTGATGTAGGTAACACTCAAATAAACACTCAACTGAGCCTGATTAAACAAGAAATTAATCAGGCTTTTTTATTTCTACAAGTTCAGAATGATGATTTTGATGTAGATGATATTTACCTAAAGTATAAGGGTGAAGATGTAAAACCAGCTAAGTCTTTGATGGAAGTTTTTGAATTACATAATTTAAGAATGGAAAAGTTGATAGGTAAAGAGTATTCAAAATCTGCACATTCAAAATTTATTGAAGCCAAACAGCATACTGAGGATTTTCTGTTACACATTGTATCAAGAATGGAATTTACAAGCTAAAAATAGCTTAAAAGGATTGTATTCTTTGGTAAATAGATTTTAAAATAATTGTTGTGAAAATATCGGGAAAAATTAAAATAAAAAATCGTAATTACTTATAAATAAGGTAATTACGATTTTTAAAAGTGGAGTCGGAGAGAATCGAACTCTCGTCCAAACAAGCAATCAAAAAGATTTCTACACGCTTAGTTTCTTCTTAAATTTTCGACCAAAAGCAAGGCTAGAAACTGCCACTCTTTGCTTAGCTCTATCAGTGTCAGAACGGATTTAAAGCATTACCGTTCCTAGGTTTACTTTTACGGTTCTCCTAAACCAACCGCCATAAACCAAGGCTTTTGAGGAGAATCCAGCTTTCCTACCTAGTAGGAACATGGCAAATCTTACTATAATTCAGATTAAGCAGCTAAAGCGTAATTATTTTCGCCGTTTATAGGTTCGTACATTTGGATTTACGAGCTAAACATACAATGCTCGACGTGCTTACTAATTAATTCCACCCGCTGTCAAAACCAGTCGACCCCATTGTGAAAATTTAAATTTTTCAAAAAGTAAATTTCGACTAAAAATCCAAACAAAAATACTATTATTTTTTCAAATAAAAAAATGTTTGCAATACCATTTATAAAAGTTAAATTTGTAACATAAATTAATAATGTAGTTATAAAAAAATATGAAATTCGGAATTATTAAAGAAAGAAAAAATCCGCCAGATAGAAGAGTGGTTTTTACCCCAGATGAATTGGTTAGATTGCAATCTAGATATTCTGAAGCAGTTATAAAAGTTGAAAGTTCAGATATACGTGTCTTTTCTGACGAACAATATCAAAGTTTAGGCATTAAGGTTGTTTCAGATGTAACTGATTGCGATGTTCTTTTTGGTGTAAAAGAAGTACCAATTGAAGCTTTAATTCCGAATAAAAAATACTTTTTCTTTTCGCATACTATTAAGAAGCAACCATATAATAGAAAATTATTGCAAGCAATTCTTGATAAGAATATTGAATTGTATGATCATGAAACAATTGTTGATTCAACTAATAGAAGATTAATTGGCTTTGGAAGATATGCAGGAATTGTAGGTGCTTACAACGGAATTAGGGCTTTTGGAATAAAATATGATTTATTTGCTTTAGCTAAAGCCGAAACTTTAAGTGGAAAAGACGAGTTAATTGAGCGCTTAAAAAGACAAACGCTTCCAAATATTAAAATTGTTCTTACAGGTCATGGAAAAGTAGGAATGGGTGCAAAAGAAATTTTGGACGGAATGAAAATTAAGCAAGTTTCCGTTATTGATTTTTTTGAAAAAAAGTACTCAGAACCAATTTATGTTCAAATTGATATTTTGGATTACAATAAAAGAATCGATGAACAAGTTTTAAATAAAGAAGATTTCTATAATAATCCACAAGATTATATCTCAGACTTTGGTCGTTTTACGAAAGTGGCTGATGTTTTTATAGCAGGACATTTTCACGGAAATGGAGCACCTGATATTTTGACTCGTGAAATGCTTCAGGCACCTGATAATAAAATTCAAGTAGTAGCAGATATTTCATGTGATATAAATGGTCCAGTGGCTTGTACTTTAAAAGCTTCAACTATAGTAGAACCATTTTTTGGCTATTTACCAAGTGAACACAAAGAAGTTCCATATACACATCCAGCTTCTATTATGGTAATGTCAGTAGATAATTTGCCTTGTGAATTACCAAGAGATGCTAGTCAAGGTTTTGGTGAAATGTTTATGCAACATGTAATTCCAGCTTTTTTTAATGGCGATAAAGATGGTATTTTGGAAAGATCTAAAGTTACCGAAAATAGGAAATTGACATCACGTTTTGCTTATCTGCAAGATTATATTGATGGAAAATAAATGAAAAGATCAGAACATTCGCTTTTAAACTTTCAAGATTAATTCTCTGTAATTATTATCGACACAGGTTTTGAGGCATTCCTTGTCTTTAGATTTTTTGACTGTTGTTTCATTTTCTAGATTGACAACTATCATTGATTTATACGCCTAAAAATAATTGGCTAGAGCTTAAGCAATGAAATGAATACTGAAGAAAACCTTATTACTACTAGGAAAATATCATTAGAAACAGAGATGTTTAAGTTGACTTAATCTTTTATTCAGACAGAAGGGTTCAATATACAAACAACAAATTTGAAAATGTTTTAGAAGTATATAAAATAATTCGAAACATAAGTAGAAAAGGAAATTGTTGAAATAATGCAGTTGCTGAGTGCTTTTTTTAAAGTATTAAAAAACGAATTAATTTATTGGTAATAAACTGATTTTTAGCATATAAATGGAAGTTTGTTTTTTGAATTTATAGGAATTTGGTACAACAAAAAAAGATGCCATGGTACACTGAATTACAAAATAATTTAATAAATTTTTTAAAAAAAATATTTACAAAAGTGTTGCTTAACTTAAACTTCATATTTTTATTTGCATATTCGTGTCTAGACGTAGTTTTAAAGGGAGTTTTTATATCTTGCAAACTCAAAATTTTATTCAAATCCATCTAAAATAGTTTTTATGAGATCCATAATTTTTATTGCTTTTATATTTTTCTGCTTTACAGGTATGATTTTTTCGCAAAAAATGATTAAACATATTGTAGTTGAAGGCGAATCTTTTTATTCAATTGCTAAAAAATATAAAATAACTGAGTCTGATATTTATGAATTGAATCCAAAGACAAAAGGAACATTATTACAATTAAAAACGGTTTTATTAATTCCTAGCAAGAACTCTAAGAACGAGAATAAAAAGAAAAAAAATACTTCAAAAAATATTGAAGTTACAGAAATTCATGTTGTTGAAACAGGCGAATCGTTATATAAAATTTCTAAAGAATACGGAATTTCTTTAGAAAAATTAAAAGAACTTAATCCAACTATAAACCCAGAAGTTATTCAAATAGGTGATAAAATTACAACCATCTCATCTAAAAAAGAAGTGATTGATGTGGCTCCAAAAAAAGTTGAAAACCCACAAGAAATGCTAATTGAAGTTATTTCTGTTGACTGTGAAGATGAATTGGGAAATAAAATTCATACGGTTCAAAAAGGTGAAACTTTGTACAAAATTGCGAAAAAATACAAAATTAAGTTGAACGATTTAAAAGAGTTGAATGAAGGAGTTGTTGAAAATATTCAGGAAGGATATCAATTAATTATTAAAGTTGGAACAGCTGAATTGACTAAAGTAATTTCAGAAACGAAAGAAATAGTTGAAGCGAAACCACTTTCTTTAGAAAACATGTCAAAAGCTGAATTCTTAATTGTAAAAGCATCTGAATATATAGGAACACGTTATCGTGGAGGAGGAACAACCAGTGCAGGTTTCGATTGCTCAGGTTTAATATTAGCAACGTATAAGCACATTGATATAATTTTGCCACGTTCTTCGGGTTCAATGGCAATTGGTGCAGGCGTACGAGTAGACAGAAATCAAGCTCAAAAAGGCGATTTGATTTTCTTTACTACAAATGGAAGAGGAGGTATCAACCACGTTGGAATGATTACGGAGGTTTTAGACGATGAAATAAAATTTATTCATTCTTCGGTTCAAGCGGGTGTAATTATATCATCTACAAAAGAGCCTTATTATTCAAAAAGATTTGTTCAAATTAATAGGGTATTAACGGAATAGCTCTATGTATGATGTTTTAATTTGGCATAATTTAGTATTTTAATTACACCCAACGGGTTAAGTAGATTACTTTAATAACAGCTATTCTATTAATCGTATATAAAAACTAAATAATTTAAAAAGATATAAAATACGAAAATTGAAGTTCTCACAAGAATTAGAAGTCTTAATTATCAAAGATATAGTATAAAAAAGTAGAGGAAATCTCAACAAAGTATATAACATCTACTTATGGAGCTTTGCTCGAACAGGCGGAGCAATTCTTAAAGCAATTCAAAACAGGTGAAGGTCAAAACAGTTTTCTTGTCCAATTACAAAAACGTGGCTTAACTTAAACTGTAATTTTTATTTGCATATCCAAAAAAAAATATATTTTTGAGATGCTTAAAAGATGGATAATGAAGTTTCAGTAGTTAATCGTTCCAAGGTTTCTAAACCATAAAATGAATTTCCTTTTTTGTTTAATTTCGGACTCCAAACGGCTACAGTGTAATTATTTGGAAAAACGGCAACTACACCACCTCCAACACCACTTTTTCCAGGAAGTCCAACTTTAAAAGTAAATTCGCCAGCTTGATCATAAAAACCACACATTTGCATTAAGGCATTCATGCGTTTGCATTGACTGGAAGATAAAAATAATTTATCGCTTTTTGGAATTGCACCATTATTAGAAAAAACCTGAAAACATTTTGCTAAATCAACACAATTCATTTCAATTGAACATTGATTGTAATAGAAATCTAAAACATCTTCGGGTTTATTCTTGATATTATTAAATGATTTGATAAAGTTTACCAAAGCAGCATTTCGGTAACCCAATTTTTTTTCAGATTGTGCTACATTTTTGTTATAATTGATGTTTGTATTTTCGGTTAATTCTTTCATAAAATCAAGAAAAAAGGCTTTTGGATTTTTAAAATGTTCCAACATTAAATCGGCAATAACTAGAGCACCAGCATTGATAAACGGATTTCTTGGAATGCCATTTTCGTTTTCCAATTGCACTAATGAGTTAAACGAATTTCCAGAAGGTTCGTAACCCACACGTTTCCATAAATCGTTTCCGATTTTAGAAAAAATAAGCGAAGTCGTAATAACTTTTGAGATACTTTGAATCGAAAAATTTTCCGAGGCATCACCTTTTGTAAATACATTTTGATGTTTATCAACCAATGCAATTCCAAATTTGTTAGCATCAATTTTTGATAATTCTGGAATGTAATCGGCTACTTTTCCGGTGTTTTCAATTTGGATAACTTCGTTATAGATTCCGTCTAAAATATCTTGAAACGCCATAAATCTAATTTTGGTAAAAGTAATTAAAATCATTTGATTTACAATTCATCCTCAAAAAATGACAGTTGGGTTACTTTCAATTTTTAATTTTATTTTTCAGTTGCAACTTTGCTTTATCAAAATAAAATAATTAAATAATAGAAATTATGATAAAAATTATCACTATCATCGCATTATTTGTAGCTTCATTAGTAAGTGCACAAATACAATTTGAACAAGGAATGGGTAAAGCGTTACAAACTTGGAAAGAAGGAAGACCATTAGAAGCAGTTGCACAATTAGAACGAATTGCTTCGGTTGAAAAAACAAATTGGTTGCCAAATTATTACATCGCATTAATAAACACTACACAAGCTTTTGGTGAGCAAGACAAAACTAAAATGTTATCGTTGATTGAATCGGCTCAAAAAGCACAAGACGTTTGTAACGATTTAACAATAGACAATCCAGAGGTTTTAGTTATGCAATCTATGATTCACACGGCTTCTATTGTTTATGATCCAACGACAAACGGACAAAAATTATCGGGTGATGTAATTTACATTTTAAATAAAGCCTACAAAATTGCTCCTAAAAATCCGAGAGTTGTGTTTCAAAAAGCTTCATTTGAAATTGGTATGGCACAATATTTTGGACAAGATACGAAACCAATGTGTGCCCAAATTGAAAAAGCAATAGAACTTTTTGCTACTTTTAAACCTGAAACCGCTTTGCATCCAAACTGGGGATTGGATAGAGCACAAGAAGCTATAAAAGCCTGTAAATAAAATTTTAAATGAGATATTCAAGAGAAATAGTTAAAGCAATATTGATTGGAATTGTAATTTTTGCAATACTTCAAGGCGTAAATTTGTTAATCAGTAGAAGTTTACCAAGCCTTATGGTATTAAAATGGAATTTCATTTTTACGATGTTGTATAGTGTGGTGCTTTATTTTGCCAATGCTTTAATTTTTATTCAATTAGATAAATATTTTGAAAAGAACCGATTTAATTTAAAGCGATTAGTAATCGGATTTTTAGCATCTTTTTTAGTTTCGGGATTGGTCATTTTTCTTTTGAGAATGTTGGAAGACGTTGGATTTGAAAACAAAACAATTAAAGAATTTATTCAAAATGAAATGCCTGCTAATTATATTGTAGCAATGGTGATTACGATTATTGTTTCGTTAGTAATGCACTTGGTTTATTTCTATAAAGCCTATCAGGAAAACAAGCTAAAAGAACAAAAAATTATTGCAGGAACGGCTTCGGCACAGTTTGAAAGTTTAAAAAACCAAATCGATCCTCATTTTTTGTTTAATAGTTTGAATGTATTGAGTTCGTTAATCGAAGAAGATCCCGAAAGTGCTCAAAAATTCACGATTTCGCTTTCAAAAGTATATCGCTATGTTTTGGAGCAAAAAGACAAAGAATTGGTTTCGGTTGCAGAAGAATTAAAGTTTGCCAAAACCTATATGAATTTACTAAAAATGCGATTTGAAAACAGCATTACATTTGAAATTCCAGAAGGTTTTGATAATGAAGAAGCAAAAGTAGTTCCGTTATCGTTACAATTATTATTAGAAAACTGTATAAAACACAATGTTGTTAGCGAAGTAAAACCGCTTCATGTAAAAATTAGTATCGAAAATAATCAGTTGGTAGTAACAAACAATCTTCAAAAGAAAGAAGTATTATCAGATCGAAAAGGCGTTGGATTACAAAATATCGTTAATCGATACGCCATATTAACAAAAAGAACAGTTTTGGTAGAAGAAAATGAGCAAGAATTCAAGATTTTTCTACCTATTTTAACCAAACAAATTACCATCATGGAAACACAAAATATATATAACGAAAACTTAGCTTATCAAAGAGCAAAAGACAAAGTAGAACAATTAAAAGGATTTTACGGCAATTTAATTTCGTATTGCATTGTAATTCCGGTTTTGATAATTATTAATTTACAATCTTCAAATAATTTTCAATGGTTTTGGTTCCCAATGTTAGGTTGGGGAATGGGATTAACTTTTCACGCTTTAGAAACTTTTGGTTACGGAAAATCGTGGGAAGAGCGTAAAATAAACGAATTAATGAACAAAGACGATAATTCTAAAAACTGGAAGTAATCATGGAAGCAAATCAATTTGACATAGAAAAATACAACAAAGCAAAAGAAAGAGTAAAAGAATTAAAAGGTTTTTACGGGCATTTAGCAAGTTATGTAGTTGTTATTCCAGTTTTGATTTTCATTAATTTATATTTTTCGCCTAAACATATTTGGTTTTATTGGCCTATGTTAGGTTGGGGAACTGGTTTGTTTTTTCATGCTGTTGGCGTTTTTAATATCATTCCGTTTTTTGGAAAAGATTGCGATGACAAAAAGATTAAAGAGATAATGGAAAAAGAAAAAAACACAAAATGGGAATAATTTATTTCCAATTAAAAAATAGAAATCATGAACACACAAGACGAAATCAAATATCAAGAAGCTTTAAAAAGAGTTAAAAAAATTAAAGGCTTTTACACACATGCAATTGTATATGTTTTTGTTAACATAATGATCGTTTTTCTTAATGTTAAGAACTTGGATCCAGGCGAAAGTTATTTTCAGTTTAAGAATTTTATGACGGTATTTTTCTGGGGAATTGGTTTAGTTGCACATGGTCTTTCGGTTTTTGTACCTAATTGGATTATGGGTCAAAACTGGGAAGAGCGTAAGATTAAGGAATTTATGGAGAAAGAAAAAGCAAATAAATGGGAATAATTAGTCGTAGTTTTCAGTCACAGTTTACAACACAAGAACCTGAAACCTTAAACTTGAAACAAAATAACAATGAACATTATCATTATTGAAGACGAAAAACCAGCAGCACGATTGTTGCAACGCAAAGTTGAAAAGTTAGGTTTGCAAGTGAACACAATGTTGCATTCTGTTGAGGAATCCATTGTTTGGTTCCAAAATAATCCGTATCCTGATTTGATTTTTTTGGACATTCAATTGTCTGATGGTTTGTCGTTTGAGATATTTGAACAAATTGATATTAAAAGTGCTGTAATTTTTACAACGGCTTATGATGAATATGCGTTACGAGCTTTTAAGCTAAATAGTATTGATTATTTGCTGAAACCAATTGATGAAGACGAATTAGAAGTAGCTGTCAATAAATTCAAAGCGAGAAACCAAGCACAAAATATTTCATTAGATTTTGAAGCGATTAAACGCATGTTGGTCAATCCAGTGGAAAAGGAATATAAAAAGCGTTTTTCAGTTAAAATTGGACAACAATTAAAAGTGATTTTCATTGACGAAGTTGAATGTTTTTACAGCGAAAACAAAGGAACGTATATTCACACTTTAGACAATCGTGATTATTTAATTGATTCGACTTTAGAAGTTGTAGAAGCAGAAATCAATCCAAAAGACTTTTATCGCGTAAGCCGAAAATTCATTGTTCCGTTGAAGGCCGTTAAAGAAATTCAAGTGTATTCTAATTCAAGATTAAAAATCATTTTACCAACTTACAAAGACGATGAGGTAATTGTAGCTAGAGAGCGTGTTGGTGATTTTAAAGAGTGGATAGGGTAATTTTAATTACAGTTTTGTTCGTATAAATCTACAATATAAATTATACCTTTATCTTTTATGACTTTTTTATCTAAAGTTTCGTGAAGTTTTGGGCAATCTTTTGCAAATATTTTTTTAATATTAGATTTTAAATCACTAAACCAATTAACAGGAGCAGAATCATAAAATAATGTTGCGAAATTTTCATTTGGTTTATTAACGAAATACAATCCATTCCCTTGACTTACTGCAGTACCTAATGCGCCATATCCTGCAGTAATAAACCAAGCATAATATAAATTTATTTCCCCTTCTTTTACAATTTGTACACAGGATAGTTTTTTATCTACTTTAATTTCATTTGATTTACTAAATGTTTTTAAATAGGCTAAATAAGTAATTGTATATTTTCTTGTTTGTTTTTTAGTATCTACAATATTAAAATTTTCAATTTTCTCGTATTCTATTTTTTCAGCTTTACTTTTTTCGGTTGCTTTAAATTTAACATATTTATCCGAAGAATCTTCTGGAAGATCAATAAGTCCTTTTTTAACAGATTGGTCTTTCATTATCATTTCTCCAGGATAAAATTGAGAAAATGACAAAAACGGAAGTAACAGTAAAAGATAAATTTTCATATTTGATCGTTTTTTAGGTATTGACAACTAAAAACAAATATATAAATATTTTAATAAGTTGAATGTTTTTTTGAGATTTATCTTAATAATTTAATGTATAACTAAAAATTAAAATAGAATCGCCAATACACAAAAAATCCTATTAAAATTAGATATAATAAATTGTTTAAACTTAAGACCTGAGTTCGATTAATAAATTTTTCTGATTGTCCGTTTATTGTCATAACCCTGTAATGTTAGCAATTACAGGGTTATGACAATAAACGGACAATCAGAATTAACAATAAACAAAATAAATATCTCACTATTTTTGATAAAAAAGTAGATAAAATATTTTCGTTTAATAGCGTTTTCGGTTTTCTTTTTGAGTTTTTCTGCGAAAGCTCAAGACTTGATTACATTTCAAAACTTTGAAGAATTGAATGCTTATATTCAAAATAATTCTAAAAAACCTCTGGTAATTAACTTTTGGACCACTTGGTGTGCGCCATGTGTGAAAGAATTACCATATTTTCAAAAATTACATCAGGAAAATCCAAATATAAAAGTTGTAACCGTAAGTTTAGATTTCGATAAACAAGTAGAAAGTAAATTGAAACCGTTTTTGAAAAAGAAAAATTACACTTTTTTAACCACTTACATGGCTGATAAAAAATTTAACAATTGGATTTCAAAAGTCGATGAAAATTGGTCAGGTTCTATTCCAGCTACTTGGATTATCAATGGAAATAAAGGTGTTTTTGTAGAACAATAATTTGCCTCGTTTGAAAAATTAAATCAGTTTGTAAATGAATCTCTAACTAAAATAAAATAATTACTATGAAAAGAATTGGATTTTTTGCCTTACTAATGGGCGTTTTAATGAGTTTTACGAATCCTACAGGATATAAAGTGGGAGATAAGGCTACCGATTTCAAATTAAAATCGGTTGACAATAAAATGTACAGCATGGCTGATTATAAAGATGCGAAAGGATTTATCGTAGTTTTTACTTGTAATCATTGTCCATTTGCCGTAAAATATGAAAATAGAATTATTGATTTAGCTAAGAAATACAAATCAAAAGGTTATATTTTGTTACCGATTAATCCAAATGACCCAGCAGTACAACCTGAAGATAGTTTTGAATTAATGCAAAAGAGAGCGAAAGAAAAGAAATTTACATTCCCATATTTGTTTGATGAAGGTCAGAAAATTTATCCTCAATATGGCGCAACAAAAACACCTCACGTATTTTTATTAGATAAGAATTTAGTAGTTAAATATATTGGTGCTATCGATGATAATGTAGAAGATGCTTCTCAGGTGATTTCTATAGAACAAAAAAGTTTTAAATGTTAAAATTTGGATTGCTTTTTTCATTTCCCTGCGGGGCTTTTCAATAGAAAGAAAAATTTACACAGCATTTTTGTATTCATAT
>Ga0075152_10001909_pt1 | contig 14961 bp, 14 predicted proteins | sample JI61114C2DNA_FD_70964 | JGI IMG/M metagenome (GOLD analysis project Ga0075152, IMG submission 70964) | Wastewater effluent complex algal communities from Wisconsin, to seasonally profile nutrient transformation and Carbon sequestration -... | ecosystem: Engineered > WWTP > Effluent > Algae...
GAGGGTGACCTTCTCCCCGACGGTGCCGACGTGGTCGACGCTCTGAGCGGCCTCCTTCCGGGCCGCCTCCCGCGCCCGGTCCGCGATCAGCCGCTGGTGGGCGGGGATCGCGCTGACCGCCAACCCCAGATGCTTGGCCTCGACCGCGTCCCCGCGCAGCACTGCGACCAGGTTCGCCTCGTAGCCTGATCCGCCGGTCAGTCCGGCGAGCAGGTCGGCGCGCAGCTGCGGGGCGCGGGTCTGGGCGTCGGCCAGGTGGGGGGCGAGCTGGTCGCGGAGCTGGTCGGCGCCGCGCCCGCCGGTCAGGGCGAGCCGGACCAGGTCGCGGGTCGGCACCCGGCCATGTTCGGACGCCGACGCGGGCGTCCACCCGAACGACTCGACCGCGGCCGCGGCATAGGTGAGGACGCTGTGGACGTCCCACGCGGCCGGCGTCCCGGACAGGCTGCCGCCGAGGCTGTTGGCGATCTCGTCGATGGTGAGGAACACGGGCAGGGTGTTGTGGCCGAGGAAGTCCTTCAGGCAGGAGCGGCCCACCTGCAGCACCTGGCCGGTGTCGTCGTGGGCGACCAGCACCGTGGAGCGGCGGGCGCGGGTGGTGTGGCAGTGGTCACACTCCCCGGCCCGGATCTGGTCGTTCGGCACGACGGCGGCGGTGGCGCCGGGTGGGTAGCGCAGGATGGTGCCGCCTTCGACGGCGTCCACCGCGGCGACGAACCGCCACCCGGCGTAGCGGGGCGGGTCGCCGGTGATCGTCACGTCGAAGCCGTGCACGGTGACCGGCAGCCCGCCCGACGACGTGGAGGAGCGCGTCGCCGGGACCGCCGTCACGTCGATCAGGCCGGTGAACCCCTTCCGGGCCGCGCGCTGCTGCAGCTTGGCGATCTTCGCGCGGGTGGCAGCCAACTCCTCGGCGTTGAGGAACCACGAGGGCACCCGGTCGGCGCCGGGGGTGTCGGCGTCCATGCTCATCGTCCCCACGCTCGCCGCGGCACCCACCGTGTGGAACCGGCGGTCGGTGGTGCCGGACGCCGCGGGCCCGGGCTGTCCACGCGCTCCCACACGGGGGCGTCGGTGGCGGCCTCCGGGGTGGCGGTGGTGGCCTTGGACGCCACGGGTTCGGCGTCCGGCGCGGAGTCGCGTTGGGCGGCTTCCTTCGCCTGACGCTGTTCACGGTAGAAGTCGCGGTGCGGGTCGTACTCGAGGACGCGCACCTCCCGCGGCGACCACCACAAGCCGAGGAACACCTGGTAGGCGCACACGTAGTAGTGGCCGTCCTTGCGCGCCGGGACCGGGCGGCCGCCCCGGACGCTGATCAGGTACGGGTACCGGCTCGGCGTCTCGTCGGACTCCATCGAAGGCTCCTTCCCTTTCATCGGGGGTCAGCGGTGCAGCGCCGGCGCCGGCCCCACGGACTGCCGCGGCGAGGCCTGACGCTCCCGCGCGGCGCCGTCCAACGCGGGCGTGGTGACGCGTTCCCAGGCCGGCGCCGGCCCGGACGCCACCCGCTGCGAGGCGTCCGGGGTGGCTGGCCTCATGGACGGCCGCGCGGCAGTCGCGTCGGCATCCACGGCCGTCCCCGGGGTGGGGGTGACGGCGTTCACGGGGCGGCCGACCTCGACGGCTAGGTCCGCCAACGCCTCCTCGACGAGAGTGGGGGCGGGTTGGGTGGCTTGCAGGATCCGGTCGGTGGCGCCGATCACGCGCTGGCCGGTGGCCTTCACGATCTCCTCCACGCTCGGCCCGTCCGGGGTGGCGGCCTGATGGGCCCAGCCGGCCACGTAGTTGAACGTGTACTGGGAGGCGTCGAGGCCGTGGGCGGCGGTCACCATGAACGCCACGCTCTCGGCCTCCACCTCCGCGACCCCCCGGCAGGCGAATGGTTGCCGCTGGTCGGGGGCGTGCAGCAGGACATGCCCGGCCTCGTGGGCGAGCGTCTTGACCGCGGCTGCGTCATCGATGTCGGCGCGGACGCGCACCTGGTTGGTGTCGAACATGGTGATACCGTTCGCGTCGCCGCAGTCGCCGCGGGACACGGTGTAGCCCTGGGCTTCGACGAACGTCTGCAGCGCGTCCCACAGGCCGGGTGGCGCCTGGCCGGTCAAGAGCGTGGCCTGCGGAGGCTCGGGCAGCGGGTCGCCATCGGTCTGGGACACGTCGAACACGCTGACGGGCTTCACGCCAACGATCCGCACCTCCTGGACCGGCTTGCCGTCGGCGTCCCGGATGGGGCGGCCCTGGACGTCGAGCTTCGGCTCGCGGGTCGTGACCGGGCCGAACACCTTGATCGCGGTCTCGCCGCGGCGCACCTGCCGGCCCTTCGCCTGCCAAGCCCGGTAGCCGGCCACCATCGTCGCCTCGGGCTTCTGCGCCCAGATCAACACGGTGTTGTTGAAGGAGTACCGGTGGAAGCTGTTCGCGAACCTCAACCAAGCCCCCCACGCCTGGAGCGAGTCCAGCGAGCCGATCCGTTCGGCGAGTTGGGAGTGCATCGACTCCAACGTCGCCTTCCGCGCCGCCTCCGCAGCGTCCCTGTCATAGGCCGGACGCCGCCCGCTGCCGGCTGCCACTCGGCTCACCGACCCTGCAGCAGATCAACCTGCGCCCACAACTCGGCGATCACAGCCGCGTCGCCATCGGTGGCGCGGAGGTCCTGGATCTGGCACAGCAGGTCCTCGACGATCAGCGGCACGTCCGGCACGCCGTCGCGGACGTCATCGGTGTTCAAGGGTGCTGTGCTCATCGCGGCTGCTCCTTCTGGTGTGGGCTCTCACCCTCCAGAAGTGACGAACAGGGGCCTCCACGGACACGTCACCGTGAATCCACCTCAGCGCGTTCGTCGCGGTGGGTCTGCTGGCGTGGTGAGTGCCGACCCCGGCCCAGTGAGCGGACGTCCGTCCGAAATGTCAGTTGGGGTCGGCAGGATGCAGGACAGGAATCCACCGGGGGGAAGTTCGTCATGGGTCTGTTCAGTTGGCTGTCCGCGTTGCTCCGAGGCGAGGCGGAGGCGTCGAAGAAGGACGGCAGCATTGGCTCGCCGTGGGGGGCGACGACGGTCACTTCGCGGCCGGGCGCCCCTGCGCTGGAAGGCCCGCGGTACGTGGTGCTCGATGTGGAGACCACCGGGCTGTCGCCGAGCAGGGACCGAGTGCTGGAACTGGCCCTGGTCACCGTGGGAGCCACGGGACGGGTGATGGACGAGTGGTCCACGCGCATCAACCCCCAAGGCCCGGTCGGCGCCACCCACATTCACGGCATCACCCAGGCTGACGTGGTGAACGCGCCCGTGTTCACCGATGTGCTGGCTGACGTGGCGCTGCGGCTCCGCGGCGCCGCCGTCGTGGCCCACAACGCGAACTTTGACCTCGCGTTCCTTCGGGCCGAGTTCGCGCGCGCCGGCTGGAAGATGCCGTTCCTGCCCTGTCTGTGCACGCTGGAAGCGAGCACCTACTACCTGCCCACGCTGCAGCGGCGACGCTTGTCCGACTGTTGCGAGGCTGCGGGCGTCCGCCAAGGCCAGGCCCACGCCGCCCTCGGCGATGCCAAGGCCACCGCTGGTCTCCTCCAGCACTTCATGAGCCCCCAGGTTCGCCCGACGCCCCGCACGACCGATCTCAGCCTCCCGGACGCCGCCGCCCACGTCGTGTGGCCGACCGAACCCCACTCAGAGCCACTCCTAATCGGCGGACCTGATCGACGGGCCAGCCGTGCGGCGAGCCGCACCACCCCCACGACGATCTCGGCACCGCTCGTGCAGTTGGTGTCCAGGTTCTCCCTGGAGGAGGCACTCGACGAGGGAGCACACCCTGCCTCGCTCGCCTACCTGGAGAAGCTCGCCGAAGCCCTCGCCGACGGCGTCCTGACGCTCGATGAAGCAGACGACCTCCGGGAACTGGCCAGCATCCATGGCCTCGATGGGTCAGACGTGGCCGCGACCCACCAGGCCTTCGTCCTGGCGCTTGCGCACCTGGCACTGGTCGACGGCAAGGTGTCTCGCGCCGAACGAGAGGAACTGGTCCGCCTGAGCGGCGTGCTGGACCTCGACGACAAGCTCGTCACAAAGGTGTTGGCCCAGGCCGAAGAAGCCAGGAACCGACGTCTCGGCGCCTCACTCGCCCCGTTGCCTGCCTCCTGGGATCTCGGAGAACCCCTCCGAGTAGGTGACAAGGTGGTGTTCACCGGCTGCGACGAGGCCGAACGCGCCCGCCTGGAGACAGCCAGCGAAGAGGCCGGCGTTCGCATCATCGGCACCGTGTCTCGCCGCACCGCGATGCTCGTCACCGACGGATCATTCCAGGGCACCAAGGACGCCCGCGCTCGCGAACTGGGCACCCGCCGGGTGACCCCCGAGCTATACGCCGTCCTCTTGCGACACGTGCAGCCCGCGGTGGAGAAGGCCATGCAGGTTGCGCGCGCTTCGACGCCGCCAGCCCACCCGGATCCTCGCCCCGTGGTGGCCCGCGAGACCGGATCGAGCGTGGCTCCGCAGGTCGGGAACGTTGACTACGACGCCGCTGCCGTCCGGGCCTGGGCCCGCACACAAGGGATCGACGTCGGTACCCGAGGCAGGCTGCCGTCGACCCTCATCCAGGCCTATCTAGAGTCGGTCAACTCCTGATACGCGTTTGGTCGGGCCTCTCGCAGCCGAGGCGCTGGATGCTCGCGGCCGTCGAGAGCGAACGGAGACGGAAGGATGTCAGCTGCGTGGGGGCCCGCACGCCCCGATACGTTTGGGTTGAAGGACGCCGCAACGGCGTGAAGGCAGGCGGCAGGAGTGGGTCATGGGCAGCGGAATCGAGTTGGTGAGTGACGGCGACGGCCTCGCCGTCATCGGCGCTTCGGCCGATGTCGAGCGATTCTTCCTTTCGGCTGGCCTGGACCGGCTTCCTTCGAAGCAACTGGACCTCCACCGGCTGTGGGCGGCTTCGGGAACCGGAGGGGCTGCCACACAGATTGCCGCCGATCTGGCGGCGAACTCCGGGCGCTGGGTCAAACTGACTGCCGAGTCTGCCGAGGCCGTGAAGAAGTTCGGGTTGATGCCGACAAAGACTCCGGGCGTCAGCCACGCGATGGTCGGCGAGCCCGGTGACATCAAGCAGTGGCTCCAGATCGCGCAGGCACCGACCGCGCTGTTGAGCGGGCCCTTCGCGCTCACTGCGTTGTCGACGATGATGCAGCAGCGTGCGATGCAGCAGCAGATGGACGAGATCGTCGAGTACCTCCAGGAGATCAGCGAGAAGGTCGACGACATTCTCCGCGGGCAGAAGGACGCGGTACTGGCCGACATGATCGGCGTCGATCTGATCATTGAGGAGGCACTGACCGTCCGTGATCAGGTTGGACGTGTGTCCGAGGTCACTTGGTCGAAAGTGCAAGCGACCGGATTGACGATCGCACGTACGCAGGCCTACGCGCTTCGCCAGCTCGACGCCATCGCGGAGAAGCTTGAGAGGAAGGCCGACCTTGGCGAGATCGCCAAGGCGATCAGGGAAGCCGAACCGAAGGTGCGGGAGTGGCTCGCGGTCCTGGCACGCACCGTGCAGCTTCAGGACGGCAACTCGGTCCTCGAACTCGACCGAGTGCTCGACGCGTCGCCCGACGAACTCGACAGCCATCGCATCGGGCTGGTGGCGGCGCGGCAGCATCGCCTCGAACTCATCGGTCGCAGCACGGCGCGCATGCTGACGCAAATGGAAGAGACTGTCCGCAAGGCGAACTCGAACGTGCTGTTCAACCCGTTCGACTCGCCCGCCGCGGTGAAGTCGAGCAACCAGGTCACGAACAGCGTCCTCTCGTTCCGTGGACGGCTGGGAATCGAATCGGGACAGGAGACAAGGGACGCGAAGCGCTGGGGGCAGGCTGCCGGCGAGCTTCGCGACAAGGTCATCACGTCCGCTTCGGAAGGCGTCAGTGCTGCCGGCCGCCTCGGGTCGGACACCCTGGAGCGGGCGACTGAAGCGTTCCGGGCGGTCGATATCGACGGGGATGGTGTGCCGGACAAGCCTCGGGCTGCCGCAGCGGCAGAGCAGGCTGGGGCAGCCATCAAGGGCGCGGCCAGCGGAGTCGCCGATGCCTTCGGGACGCTGTTCAGGCGCAAGAATGCCGGCGGGACCTCTCGTGAGGGATCCGAGTCCGATACGGCAACTGGGCAATCCTGACCCGCTACCTCTCGCGTGCCTAATACGTCGAGAGGTGGACGTGGTCGAGGTGGCGCAGGGTGGGGTTGGTGGTGGCTCCGTTGGGGTGGGTGTAGGGCGTCCAGCCTTGTGAGGGGCGGTAGGCGCGCCACACGTGGTCGTCGAAGATGACGTACTTCACGTTGAGCTCAGCGGAGTGGGCTTGGAGCCAGTGGGCGACTTGCCAGCCGCGGGCGCGGCCGTCGGTGGTGTTCCAGTCGGGGATCATGAAGTCGACGGCGCGGCCGGCGGGGTGGTCGGAGGTGTTGGGTCGATCTCCGACGCCGCCCATGCTGGCGATCCAGGGGAAGGCCGCTTTGACGCAGCGCAGCGCTCGCAGGGTGGCGGGTTGGAGGCCTCGTTCGGCTGCGCTGCCCGTGGGTGGGCAGGAGCCCTCGGGACCATCGGGCAGGGTGGCGTCGTCGGGGGTGCAGGCTTGGGTGGCGTAGTGGGCCGCGTAGGCGAGGACGTCGTTGACATACCAGGTGGCGCGGTTGTAGCCGAACAGCGCTGCTCGGACGCCGTCGCCGCCGTCGGTCGCGCCGAGGGCGGCGAGGTAGTAGGCCGCTGAGTGGATGCTGTCGGCGTCATTGCGGATGTCGATCCGGCCGTCCCGGTCACCGTCGATGCCGTAGGCGGTGAAGGTGGCTGGCAGGAACTGCATGAGCCCTTGGGCCCCTGCCGAGGAGGGGGTGGTGAGGCGTCCGTGGTTGGTTTCGGCCATCCCGACGCCGGCGAGGAGCGGCCACGGCAGCCTATGGGCAGCGGCCGCCTCTTGGTAGAGCGCCAGCACGCCGGCTGGGATGTCGGTGGGTGGGTTGGTGAGGCTCGCCCGCCGTTCCGGCCCGGGTGCCGGCAGGGGTTCGAGGACGTCGAGGGTTCCGTCGGCGCCGATGGTGGCGCAGGGGCTGACATCGGCGGACGCTGCGGCGGGGGTGGCGATGGTGGCGATGATCAGGGCGGTGCCGAGGGGGACGCCGAGCAGGAACACCAGGACGGGTGCCAGCAGCCAGGTGGCTCGTTTCACGGGTGCTCCTCATCGGGCTGAATCGAGCGCGTCGTTGGTGTAGGCGAGCGCGGCCTCGGCGGGGTGGAGGATGGTCGCGACCTTGTACTGGCGGTCGCCGACGCACCACAGGGCGCGTCCCTTGCCGTGCATGGCCCAGCCGGTGACTAGGTCTTGGGCGATGGGCCCCAGCCCGAGGAGTCGTTCAAGTTCTTCGCCGACGGCTTGGTCCTGGCCGTGGAGGATCTTGATGTCCGCGAGGTGCAGCAGGTCCTTGGCGATGGCGGTGGCCTGGGAGCCGGCGTCGCCCGCGGACAGCAGGTCGGACGGCTTGTGGGCGACCGCGAACTGGATGTCCCCATCCCGTCGGGACAGCCGCAGGTCGGCGTCGAAGCTCTTGACGGCGTCCGGGCCGAGACGCAGCTGCTTCCACGATTCGTCGCGAACGACGATCCGCAGGTCACCCGGCGCGGCGAGTTCGCGCATGCCGCGTCCCCAGCTGTTCAAACAGGTAAGGGCGATGCCGATCGCCTCGTCCCCCAGCGCCTCCAACCTCGAGAGGGACAGGGACTGGATGGGGGCGGTCCAGTCGACGGTGATGGTGGTGTGGTCGTCGAACAACCCCGCGAGGGCGCCGGACACCAGCTGGCCGAGGGCATCCCGCAGGAGGCGGGTTTCGTCGAGGAACTGGCGTTCGGTGGCGTAGCGGCATTCGGCGACGAGGTCGGGGGTGGGTTGGTCGAGGAGCTGCCACAGCAGGGGGATCGTCGTCTCGGCCAGATGTGTGTTGCCGGTGGTGTAGCCGGTGAGGTGCGCGAGCGCGGTCTTGACGACGACATCGTCGGTCGGCCCGAACGGGACGCGCGCGTCCCCCAAGCGTTGCGACCCGACGAGGCCGCGGACGAGGGTGAGCCAGCGTCCGAACACGATCGCCGCCCGGCGTTGCGCTTCAGCGGCGGGGAGATCGGCCCAGCCTTGCGCGAGGGGCCCGAACGCGAGGGGGTTGATGCGGGCGCCGAGGCCGTGGCCGATGGCGAAGGGTTGGACGCCGAGGGCGTGGCAGAGCTTTTCGTACTCGTCCTTGGGGTCGCCGAGGATGAGGGTGCGGTAGCCGAAGTCCATCATCCGGAGGCAGAACGCTTTGACGGTGCCGGACTTGCCGCGTCCGGGTTTCCCGAACGCGAAGATGTTGGGGTTGGTGACCGGGATTGCGTCGTCGAGGACCCAGCCGTTGGGGTCGGCGTAGAACGAGCCGCCCGAGAGGTGGTCGATGCCCATCTGGGCGCCGGTGGGCGGCAGCCCTGGGGCGGCGATCAACGGCCACAGCACCGGCGCCTGGTCGGAGGTCATCCGCCACACCGACACCGGCGCACTGGCGGGCGACCAGCCCCGGCCACGTTGGCGGACGCCGCGGCGCCGTGTTGGCGGGAACAACCTCGCTTCCCTCACTGGTGGCGCTGTCGTGGGGAGGGTGGGGAGTTGGTGGCCGAAGTCGGCGAGCAGCGTGGCGGTGTCCCGACCTCGCGAGGACGTGGCTTTCATGCGTCGCTCCGGCGGGTGAGGCTGACACCGAGGGGGATGGTGGAGGCGGCGAACGCCGCGTCCTGGGCCAGGTCGAGGCGGAGGGGTGCGTAGCCGGCGCGGCGGATGGCGGCGTCGAGTTTGCGGCCGTACTCGGTGATGCGGGCGGTCTTGGCGACGGTGACGGTGGCAACGGCATAGGGGCGGGTTAGGGCGTGGCCGCGGGCGAGTTTGTCGTCGAGGTGGTAGGTCTTCGCGGCGTCCGCGCGTTGGCGGGCCCGCATCTTCACGCCAGCCTTGGCGCGGAGGCTGGCGCCCATGTCGGCGGCCCACTCGGAATTGGCGGACTGCCGATCGGCGGTGGTCTGCCGCAGGAGCGGGAACGCCACCACCAAGCTGCGGCGCTCGCCGGGTTCGGAGGGCACCAGGACGGGCGCCAGGGCGCCGAGGGCAGCACCCTTGTCGGGCAGCTTGATCGTCGCCGAGACCGAGTTCCAGGCGTCGTGGGCGTAGTGACGGGGGGCCGTGTCGGCGCCGGAGGGTCCGGCATGCGCCCACGGGACGTCGGCGTTCACGGCTGGGTTGGTGTCGCGTTCGGCGAGGGCTTCGATGATGCCGGCGCGGTCGCCGGGGGCGAACCCGGTACGGACGGCGAGCGCGAGTTGGGGGCTGGTGAGCCAATTGACGTCGGTGGCGGCCAGCCCGCCGCGCAGTTGGGATTCGACCTCGCCCATCAGCGAGTAGAGGACGCGGGCACGGCCCTCGAGGCCGCCGCCGGCCTCCCGGGCCTCCCGACCGAGTCGGGTTTCGGGGACCACGATGGTGACGAACGCCTCGGTGCGCACCGACGCGCGGGCCAGCGTCGCGGCCAGGTCGTCGTTCACCGTCGTGGCTAGGGGTGGGCTGGTAGGACGGCGGTGGTGGCGGATCCACAGGTCGCGTTCGGCGCCGTCGTCGGGGACGGTGCGGACCAGGATGAGGAGTTCGTCGATGAGTTCGGTGCGGGCGCACACGTCGAGGAGGTCGGCCAGGCCGGCGCCTTGCCGGGCCCGGGTGGCGGCGTCCGCGAGCCCGATGCCGGGGTGGGTGGTCGACGCGGTGACGGCCCAGGTGCGAGTGGCCTTGTCCTGGATGATCGCGGCGCGGGCCAGGGTCGGGCCGTGGGGTGGGCCGTCGTGGATGCTGATGCCGGCGAGGACGCCGGGCAGGTCGGCCCGGGCAAGGTTCTCGGCGCGGCCGCCGGCGGCGCTGGACCGGAACCGGGTCCAGCCCGTGAGGGTGCCCACCGCGTACCTGGCGGTGGCCAGCAGCCAGCCGGTGGCGGAGCGGCCGCGGACCGGGACCGTCACGAGGACGGCGAGCAGTGCCCAGGTGAGGGCGAGGGTGCCGACCAAAGCCCAGTGTTGGGTGTTGATCGCCCAGAACACGGGCAGGCTGGTGACGGCTAGAGTGCCGAGTTGCCAGCCGGTCAGGCCGAAGAACCAGCCGATGCGGTCTTTGGCGTAGTCGGAGTAGACAGCCACGGGGGTGCTCCTTCGAGGTAGGGGGTCAGACGACGAGGACGGCGGCGTCGGAGGCGCTCAACTCGCCGGCCGCCGCGCCGCTGCTGCCAGAGGCGCTACTGCCGGTCGCACCGCCGACGGCCGGAGTGGGGGGTGGGGAGGTCAGCCCCGGAGTTGAGGGCCCGCCGGTGCCGCCGCCGGTGATGGACGGGGAGGCGTACGGGTCCGCGTCCGACCCACCGCCGGCCGTGGGGTCGGCGTCCGGGCTGCCTGCCGAGGAGCCCGTGCTGCCCGGCCCGCCATCGCTGCCGCTCTCGCGTGGTTCGCTGCCGGGGTCGCTGGACTGCTGGCTGTCGTAGGTGGCGCGGCGTCCGGCTCGGGTGAAGTCGGGGGGATAGGTGTTGTGGCCCACGCCCATCTGGTTGGTGACGTCGGCTCCGATGGAGGCGCCGGCGGCGCCCAGGCCGGCGATCAGCCCGAGGCCTTGGGAGGCGACCTGTCCGACGGGCCCGAGCTTGCTGATCCCGCCGGCGACAGCCGAGTTGAACCGGCCGGTGGTGGCATCCCCGGCGCTGTCCTCGCCGGCGCTGCGGCCTTGGTCGTCGGTGGCGGCAGCCCGCCCCCCACCGCTGCCACCGCCAGAACCGCCAGTGAGGAGGCCTTGGAGGCCGCCGACGGCGGCCATGCCCGCACGCAGGGACGCCCCCGAGGTGGTGGCGGGGTCGACGAACGAGAGGAGTTTGAACAGGGCCAGCGGTGAGATGGTGGCGACGCAGATGAGCAGGACGCCGGGGACGGCGGTGCCGATGGCTCCTTGGATGCCGGTGAGGCCGTTGGCGACGCCGGTGGTGTATTGGAGGCCGACGCCGAGGACCAGGACCATCAGCACTGGGGAGAGCGCGGCCGCGTGGAACCAGCGCAGGCTCTTCCAGAACCAGGAGCGTCCTGCCTCCGACACGAGCCCGGCGGCAGCAATGGGGGTGGTGGCCATCAGCACCATGAGGGCGGCGGAGCGGACCAGCATGACCAGGAAGTGGCCGATGGCGGCGATCCACAACAGCAGGCCCATCAGGCCGAGGACGGTGGCGACGGTGCCGTCGGTGATGTCGGCGGGGGTGAAGGGTTCCCAGGGTTGCCAGGCTGTCCAGGTGGTGACGTTGAGCAGGCCTTGCATGAGGGCGCGGGTGAGGCCACCGGCGGCGGTGACGATGGTGAGGCCGTAGGCGATCCAGCCGCCCCACACGACCACGAACTGGCCGATGCCGATGGCGATGCGGGCGAGGCTGCGGCCGTCGCGTTTGGCGACGGCGACCCCGAGTTGGACGAGCAGCATGATCAGCAGCAGGGCGCCGGCGATCCAGAACATGACCCGGTACAGCCAGGCGCCGGGCCCGTCCTCGGAGAGGTCCGGGGTGAGCAGGAAGTCCAGGAACGTCAGCGCCAGCCGGAGCAGCCACAACCCGGCGTTCCACAAGCCGAGCATGGCGGCGGTCCACGCGTCCGCGACGATCTTCCCGGCCGCCGACGCCAGCGCCCCGAACGGGTTCAGCAGGTCCCCCACGGTCGCCCCCTCAGCTGGTCTGCCAGGTGCGCCAGCCGGCCTGCAGGGCGAGGTCGGAGCCCGGCCACGTGGAAGGTGCTTTGGCGGGTGGGGTGCCGGGGGCGATTTGCCAACGGCCGTCGTGCCAGGTGAGGCGTTCGCAGTGGCCGTAGCCGATGCGGGCGGTGGTGGCGACGGCGGCGCGGACGTCCAGCAGGACGCAGGCGAGTACCCAGTCGGGGCCGTCGGTGCCCTTGACCTGCCCGGCGGCGGGGGTGGCGGTGACCAGGACGCTGTCGTCCTTGACGTTGCCCTGGTCGCCGAGCGTGGCAAGGAACACCTGCACGTTGCGGGTCATCGCCCACTCGGACGCCGAGGTTCCGCCCGGCAGGGACCAGGCGTCGTGGACGGCATGGGCGACCGGGATGCTCATCGCCTCCACCACCGTCACCTCGATCGCGGCCAGTTGGGCGATGGCCCCCTCCGGGGTATGGGGGAAGCCGCTGGGGACGCCGACCGGGCCGACGGCGTCCGCTTGCGGGACCAGCAGGGTCGGCGCCAACTCGGTGGAGACGTTCGGGGTGGACGCCGCAGCCGCCGGCACCTGCAGCATCGGCTGGGCGGCGAGTTGGTCGCGGTAGACGTCCCCGCGCACCTCGCCGGCGACCGGGACCGGGCTGTCGGTCGCCCGTGCCGGCGGGGTGGGGCGGATCATCGACGCGATGGCCAGCGCCAGCCCGATGAGCAGGGTGAGGGCGGTGGCGCCGACGGTGGCGAGGGTGGCGTAGAGGCGCCAGTGGGGCCAGGTGCCGGGTTCGGGGGTGGTGGTCATGTCAGATGCAGCCGGCGCCGAGCAGGGCGGTAAGCATGCCGGGCAGGGTGAGGTAGGCGATCGCGGCGACGAACACGACGACGACCGAGATGACCCCGACCTTGGAGGCGTGCGGCATCGAGAACAGTCGGCCGGCGACGATGGCCCCGATCCCGACGATGATGGCGAGGACGAACAGGACGCCGACGCCCCACAGCACGTTGCCGGTGATCTGGTCGACGTACTGGGCGGCGTTCCCGGGGGCAACCGGGCACACCTGCAAGGGCAGCAGAAGCATGGAGTCAGCGGGCATGGTGGGGGTTCCCTTCGAGGTGTGACAGCAGGACGCCGGCGGCGGCAAGCAGCCCGGCGGGCAGCGGGTCCGGGGTGAGGCCGTGGACGGCCAGGGTGCGGTCTTCGGGGACCTCGACGAGGCGTCCGGCCTCGATCAAGGCCGCGGTGAGGCCGTCGGCGCTGTGGGCCACCGGACGCGGCCACCGTCGGCGCGGCGGACCCAGCACGGCCGCGATCACCGAGTCGGCGTCCAGTAGGTGCAGGGCCGACTCGAGGCGTCGCAATCCCGGGACCGTGGCGCGGCCGACGACCACGATCGTGGGAGCGGTGGTGAGTAGGCCGGTGAGCCAGCCGTGGCCGGCGAGGACCTGCTCGAGCTGGGAGCCGACGTCGATGACCGACACCACCGGGGTGTCGACGCTCGAGGGGTGCGGGACGGCGTCCGGATGGGTGCGGACGCCGTCCGCCCGGTCGAGCTGGACGTGGTCGCGGGTGCCGTGGACCCAGCCGTGGCCGTCGGCGCCGAGTTCGGCGGTGCTGGCAGCGGCGAGCCCGCTGAGGGACGCCGACGCGCACTCCACCACCCGCGCCCTGCCCTCGACCGCTGTCGCGAGGGATAGGGCGACCGTGGTCGCGCCGCTCGATCCGGCCGCGCCCACGACCGGCACGACGAGCTCGCCGGACGCCGGCATCCATCGCCCGACGAGCTTCGGCGTCCGAGGCACGGCGAGTGTCGGCGACGAGGGCGCGGGCGTCCGCGGTTGGGCGGCGGGGTGGCGGAAGTCGCCGGCCTGGACGGCGAGCCAGGCGCGGCGGAGTTCGTCCACCGCAACCGGACGGGTCGCCTGGGCGGTCACCGGGTGGCCTGCCGGTTGGCGCGGAACATCAACACCGCGCGCAGGTCGGCCGGTGACAGGCCGGCCAGTTCGGCCTTCGCCTGCCGGGACCGCTTCAGGGTGTCGAGCAGTCGCTCCAGGACGTCGATCACCTCGTCGTCGGTGTTGGCCGCGTCGAACAGCTGCGCCGACGCCCTCAGGTCTTTGGTCATGTGCACATTCACCTCACCCTCCAGAAGTGAGCGGGGACCCCGTTCGCGGACAACCGCAGGGCCGGAAATCGTTCAGGCGACCCGGGTGTAGGCCGGGGCCGCGGCGGTCAACGCCCGGATGGCGCGGCGGGCCCGCCGGCGCACCGTGCGTTCACACACCCCGAGCAAGGCCGCGACCGTGGCGGTCGCGTCGTTGCCGAGCAGGCCATGGGTCGGGGACTTCCGCAGCCGAAGGTGTTGGGCTGCCTCCACCAGCAGCAGCACCAACTGGCGGTCGGCCGGAGCGATGACCTGGCGGTCGCACGCCCAGTCCAGAAGAGTGCTCAACTCCTCCAACGAGGACGGGTCGTGCTCGGCGGGGATCGCGGCCATCAGGTCGTCATCGAGGGACGCCACGGTGGCGTACCAGAGGGGATCCCGGCGCGCCAAGGTCGCCGGCGCCTCACAGGCGGCGAGCACGTTGGCGCGCAGGTCCCACATCAGGTTGCGGACGACCTTGCGACGGTGCAGCGGGAACGTGCACACGAGGATCCACAGTTCCGCGGCGACCATGTGGTCGATGTCGACCGACAGGGTCCGCAGCTTGCCAGCCAGGTAGGACGCCCCCGGCACCAGCAGCCACGCCAACGCCCGCGCGGCGTCCCGGTCGTGACCGCCCTCGGTCGAGGCCAGCCAGGCCAGCCCGTACGCGACGTCGTCGGCGTCCCCGGGGTCGGCCTGCTTGGCCCACGCCCGCAGCCGACGCGGGTCCTCCACGCGGCCCAGCGCGGGCTGGAGGGCCGTCCAAGCCGGCCACGCCGCCAGGACGACTGCTTCCAGGTTGCTGCCGAGTCCCAATTCGGTTTCGACGCTCATGATCCGGCCTTTCCGTTGCGGATGAACACAACGAAAAGGGATCAAATCGATGTACCCCGAGTTGTCCCCAGATCAAGGGTGAACCAGTCCCGAGTTTTAGGCTTCGTGAGGGCGGATTCCTGGGTTGGCTAGCGTGTTTTGGTGGTTTTCAGGGGTTGGTGGGCGTAGTGACACTCGCGGTGTTGGCGGCGTGGGTGAGGGTGCGGTG
>Ga0075152_10001911_pt1 | contig 14955 bp, 17 predicted proteins | sample JI61114C2DNA_FD_70964 | JGI IMG/M metagenome (GOLD analysis project Ga0075152, IMG submission 70964) | Wastewater effluent complex algal communities from Wisconsin, to seasonally profile nutrient transformation and Carbon sequestration -... | ecosystem: Engineered > WWTP > Effluent > Algae...
TTGTATAAAATCATGGTCATGAAAACCAGGAGGTAATATTAATTTAGCTATTTTCAGTACTTTTTATTCGTTAAAAAATCCATTCTATACCACCGCGTTAATTATTGCAATTGGTATTAACCCCAATTCCGATTAATACCCATAATCCAGATGATGCATTAATTACTAATCCGGTAATTGGCATGAACAGCCAAGAAGCCAGAAGTTTTTCAATTATAAAAGCAATTAGAGCAGTGGTATCTGGTAATTGGAACGGAGCTGAGCTTGAGCAAGAGGCATCAAGGACAGTTGCCAAACAAATTGGACGTGAGCCAGCTAGTTTCTTTGTGCCGTTAGATGTGATGCGTGATCAATCAACAATTCAAACAAGAAGACTCGAGAAGTTAAGCAATGTTGCCGGTGGTTATATTGTTGGTACTGATTATCAGGCTAATAACTTTATCGAGCTACTGCGTAATAAAATGCTCGTTAAGCAAATGGGCGCCAGAGTGATGAGCGGATTAACGGGCGATGTTGCCATACCTAAACAAACCGGCGGAGCAACTACTTACTGGGTATCTGAAGGAGGCGCGCCAAATCATAGTCAGCAGAGTTTTGGGCAGGTTACACTCTCCCCTAGAAGTATTGCGGCATTTACTGATTTTACCCGCAAATTAGTGCTTCAATCTAGCCCTGATATTGAAAGCCTAGTGCGTGATGATTTAGCTACCGTTATTGCCCTTGAACTAGATAGAGTGGCAATTTGTGGAACAGGCAAAGGAGCAGAACCCGTAGGCATATTACATACCAAAGGCGTCGGATCTATAGCTATTAATGTAAATGATCCAAATGACCAGGATGCGCTTGATTGGGGTAAAATAGTAGACTTAGAAAGCCAAATAGCTGCCAAAAATGCTGATATTGGCACACTTGGCTATTTATGTAATGCTAATATGCGCGGGATACTTAAACAAAAGGAAAAAGCTGATAGTACAGCTCAGTTTATCTGGGAAAATGGCAACGAATCAGGTTTTGGTATGCTAAACGGTTATAGGGTTGGTACGACTAACCAGATGCCAGCAAATACTATAATCTTTGGCAATTTCGCTGATTTAATCATCGGTCAATGGGGCGTGATGGATGTGCTGGTTGACCCATATACACTAGGTACAAGCGGCGGTATTCGTATTCGCATTATGCAAGATGTTGATTTGGCCATCAGACATGCTGAGAGTTTTGCCGTAGCTAAAGTTTAACCTCATGCCGTTTCAAGAAGATTTTAGCCAGTTTTTGGATATTGGCAGTGGTTTTGCCTCCGAAGCTCTTATTACGCCTGCCATTGGTGATCCGTACAAAGTTAAGGGGATAATATCAAATGAATATAGCGATATTGATGAGGGGATGGCGGGAGTTGCAGGCTCTACTCCTTATTTCGAGTGCGCCGAGAAAGATGTTGCCGGAATTGAGTATGATGATTTTTTGCAAGTTAAAGGCATAGATTACCGTATTAAAGGCATTAAACCTGATGGCAGCGGCTGGATGGTTCTAATACTTGAAGCACAAGAGTAAATTGTTAAAATATGGCGCATGCAAGAACAACAATCAGGCAAGCTTTTGTGGATACTCTTAAAGGGCATACTGTATCTGGTGATAAAGTCTTTGATAGCAGAATGTATAACATAGATGAGAGCTCTTTGCCTTCTATTATAATATTTTCAAATAACGAGGAAATACTAACCAGCACCATTACTGTTCCAAGACTCCAAACCAGAACCTTAAAAATAACTGTTGAATGTTACGGCAAAGCTACCAATCAGGTCAACAAACTAATGGATGATTTGACGGTGGAAGTTGAGCAATTACTTTACAATAGTGAGGCATTAAAAAAGCTTTGTAAAGATTGTAAATTAGAGTCAGTTGAGATGCACCTAAATTCTAATGGTGATAAGCCAGTAGCATTAGCTAGCTTGATATTTGCCGTGCTTTATTTAACAAAAGAAAATAATCCAACAATGAACATATAAAGGTATTAAGTTATGGGAGCACATGCAGGATCAGAAGGAATAGTAAAAATAGCAGAAAATCAAATAGCTGAGGTAAAATCATGGTCGCTGGAAGAAGTTTGTGATACGGTCGACGCGAGCATCATTGGCACTCAGTGGCGTAAAAATTTGGCAACGATAAAAAGCTGGTCAGGATCAATTGAAGCTTTTTGGGATGAGAGTGATGTAAATGGCCAAGGCAAACTAGCACTCGGCAGCACCATCGCAGTTAATTTGTATCCTGAAGGCGTGGGTGAAAATAAATATATTTTCAGTGGCACTGCTATTGTTAGCAGCATATCGAAACAAGGTTCATTTGATGGATTAGTTGAGAGCTCGTTTAGTTTTCAAGGTAATGGTGAGCTGAAAAAGACTAAACAAGGTGGAGAAGAAATTAAAGAAGAGAAAGAGGAAAACGAACAAAATTAAACAAATATGAGTAAAAATATGACTAAAACTATAATGGAGCGAATTAAGACGCATTTCGATTCAAAAGAGACAAAAATAATTGAGGTGCCCGAATGGGGCAATGACTCTGAGCCTCTATATATTTACAGTGCTCCCATGACTCTTGCCCAAAAAAACCGTCTATATAAAATGGCCAAAGATGATGATTTAGGATTAATGATAGAAGCGCTCATTATGAAAGCCAAAGATGCCCAAGGGAATTGCCTGTTTAGCCGAGCCGATAAGCCCGAATTAATGCGTAATTGTGATCCCGAGGTGCTGATTCGGGTTGCCTCTCGTATAATGGAAACTACTGATGTGGATATAGCTGAAAAAAACTTATAAGCCAGCCAGAGCTTATAAGCATGTTTGCCTTAGCAGAGCATTTAGGCAAAACTATTGCTGAGATTGAAAATTTAACAATTGATGAATGGCACCACTGGCTGGCATATTTTAAACTAAAGAAGCAATATTATAAATGACTACCACAAAAGAAGTTAGAGTAAGTTTTAGAGGCATCGATAAAACCCGCGAAGCCTTTGGCAGAATCAAGCAAAATTTCCGTAAATTACAAGATCAACTTGGCAAAGTTAGGCTTGGTTTTGGCAAGATCGGCAACGCAATAGCTGGAGCTTTTAGTGCTAGAGTTTTAAAAAAAATCATCGATAACGGTGCTGAAATTGGTCGCTTAGCAAATAAACTCGATATTAGTACCAATAGCTTGTCTGAGTTAAAATATGCGGCGGAAAGTTCAGGGGTAGAATTTAGCACCCTCACTTCAGGTCTTGCGCAAATGAATATGAGGATATCAGACGCAGCTGGTAATTTTGGCGAAGCTAAAGATGCACTTAGGTTGCTTGGTTTATCAGCGCAGGAACTTAACCAAATAGCGCCAAATGAACAAATTGAGAAAATTGCAGAAGCCTTAAGCCGTGTTGGAGATGTATCTGATAGGACGCAGCTAGCTATTAAGTTATTTGGCAGCGAGGGAGCGGCATTGCTTCCTATTCTTGATCTTGGCGAAGATGGCATTAAACGCTTTCGAGAAGAGGCACAGAAGCTTGGCGTTTCTCTATCAAGAGAAGAATGTGATGCAATGGCAAAATTCAATCAAGAACTTGATAAGTTACAGACTGTAATGAGCAGTTTAATTACCTCCGTACTAATACCAATATTGCCAATGATTACTGCTTTTTTTGAAGCTATTAGAAGTGGAAATCCTCTTATTAAATTTATAATAATTGCAGTCGCTACATTGCTAGCATTTAAATTAGCTGCCTGGTTTATAGCAGCCAGCACAGCAGTTGCCGGTTTTACAGTAGCACTGCTTGCAAATCCTATCGGCCTGGTAGCGGTGGGGATATCAGTCGCTGTTGCTGCTTTGGTAAGTTTAACCAGCTGGTTTGGCAAAAGTACAAATAGTGCTACAGAATTTAATCAGACCTTAGAGAAAACCAGGTCATTAGCTACAACTATTACAATTCCAAAAGGAGCAACCCAAACCTTTGCCAAACATAATGAGTTAAAAAATGATGCAAAGCGGATATTTGAGCAGACCAGAACACCGCTAGAAAAATATAATGCTGAGATGGAAAAACTAAACAGATTATTAAAACAGGGTCTTATTGATCAGGAAACTTACAACAGAGCAGCGAAGCAGAACAGGCAATCCATGGGAATTATAGGCAATGATACTGATGATGTATTTAGTTTAATTGAAGATAGATCCAAAGATGCAGCAGATAGCTTAATTGATAATTTCTCTAATGCTGCCTTTGGCGCGGGAAATAAAATGAAAAGCCTGAAAGAAACTTGTTCTGATATATTTAGAGATATACAAAGTGATATTTTAAAAATGAGCTTAAGAGATGGATTAGCTGGTGCCTCTGGTGGTGGAATTTTAGGAGGCTTAAGTGGTTTATTTGGAGGTGGTGGCGGTAGCTCTGGCGGTGGCGGCATGAGCGGCCTTGGTTCTATGTTTGCAGGATTTTTTGCAAATGGTGGTAAGGCTAAAGCTGGCAAGGCGCATGTGGTAGGTGATGGTGGTGAACCGGAGCTTTTCATTCCACAAACAGGCGGTCAGATTATCCCCTTTAGCAAATTAAGTAATGAGGGTAATGGCGGCAGTAACGTTATAGTCAACATGAATATCCAGACCCCAGATCTTGTCTCTTTTAACCACAGTCAAGGCCAAATAGCTGCTGATATTGCCAGACAATTGCATCGTGCTAACAGGAATTTGTAGAGTTTTAATTTGACTATGAAGTATCCGTAATGTACAATACAACCATAATGTACATATAAAGATATGAAGAGGATTATGAGTTTTGTTACAACTGCCGAAGCAAGAGAGCATTTTTCCGATTTACTTAATCGTAGCGCTTATGGCAAAGAAAGAATAGTACTAACTCGCAGAGGAAAAGATATTGTTGCGGTAATTCCAGTTGAGGATTTAAATTTACTGGAAATTCTTGAAGATAGATTAGATTTGCTTGATGCCAAAAAATCCTTAGCAGAGGTTAAAAGACACGGAAGCATGTCTTTGGCTGATTTTAAAAAAAATGAGAATTTATAGTCGTGAGCGCGAAATATAATATTGAGCTTGCACCTCTTGCCCAACGTCAGCTTAAAAAACTACCCCAGCAAATTCAAAAAAAGATTCTCCAAGAATTGGAGAGCTTAAATCCTCAGGTTACTGATGCCGGAATCAAAAAAATAAAGGGCATGGATGATTTGTATAGATTAAGAGTCGCTGATTACAGGATAATATATCAAATTGAACATGACATCCTATTAATTTTAGTTTTGAAAATAGGCCACAGAAAAGATGTATATAATAATCTCAAATCTCTCGTTAATAAAATAATCGAATAATAATTTTTTCTTAAGTGAAATCCTTCGTCGAAACCAGATTCCCGCCCGAGATTTCGTACGGTTCCAAAGGCGGAGCTATGTTTTCAACGGATATTGTGGCGACATTTGGTGGTCATGAGCAACGCAATATCAATTGGAATCAGGCTAGAGCAAGATATGACATTAGCAGCGGAATTAAGAGCCCCGATCAGTGGGAGCAAATAATTGCGTTTTTCAGGGCAAGGCGTGGCAGAGCTGTTGGCTTTCGTTATAAGGATTGGTCGGACTACAAAGCTATTAACCAATACTTGGGCAAAGGTGATAACCAAAAGACAACTTTTCAAATGGTAAAACATTACAAAAGCGGTGAGCAGTTATATAGCCGAAGTATAAATAAGCCTGTTAATAATAATTTCTGCAAAATATATATTGATTCTATTGTGGTTAATGATGGTGTAAACATTGATTTTACCACTGGAATTGTAACTTTTGACCTAGCTCCAAAACGAGATGAGGAAATCACCGCTGACTTTGAGTTTGACGTGCCTGTCAGGTTTGATACAGACCATCTTGATTTAACGATGGATAGCTTCAATACTGGCTCTTGGCGTAACATTACTCTTGTGGAAGTTAGGGTTTAATGCGTAATCTACCAACTCCTTTAAAAGCCCATCTAGCAGAAGAGGTAACCACCCTTGCTACTTGTTGGCGTATCGAGCGAGCAGATGGGTTGGTTATGGGCTTTACTGATCATGATCAAGCTCTTACAGTTAATAATGAGCAATATGACTCTATAGCTGGTTTTACACCAAGTAGCATCGCTAGCAATTCCGAAATGGCAGTGGATAATCTAGATTTAAGTGGTCATACATATCCTAGCAAAATAACTGCAAAAGATTTACTTGCGGGACTCTATGATATGGCAAGGCTTGAAGTATTTTCGGTTAATTACAACGCCCCAGATAGCGGTAAGCTAATACAAAAAAGTGGTATAATCGGTGAGATCACGTTAAACAAAAATATGTTTTGCGCTGAAGTGCGTGGGAATACTCAATTATTATCACAAACAATGTGCCAAGCTTATACGCCTCATTGTAGAGCTCAGCTTGGTGATAAACAATGTGGATTTGACCTAAAAACAATTGGTTATACAGCAGAATCTGCCATCACTAAAATTATCGATAATCAGACATTTCTAACAGATAATCTAGACCAGCATCATGGTTGGTTTAAAGACGGCTACCTTATTTGGAATAGTGGGGAAAATACTGGCATTCGCATGGAAATCAAAGAATTCAGCAAATTTACGGTAACTCTTGCTTTGCCAATGCCGTTTATAATGCAAGTAGGCGATAATTTTACGATCTTTGCAGGTTGTGACAAAAGTAGTGCTACATGTTTGGATAAATTCAAAAATATTATAAATTTCCGCGGTGAGCCTGACCTAATTGGCAGTGATAAAATGATGCAAACAGTGGCTACTCGGAATGGTTAGAAACGTCATAGTTACAAACCGTCATTGCGAGGAGGCTGTAAGCCGACGTGGCAATCCAGTTCTTCTTTATATTTTTGCTGGATCCCTACGTCGCCCCAAGTGGGGCTCCTCTGGATGACGGTTGCCGTGAAAATAGTAACTACTGCAAAGACTTGGGTGGGAACGAAGTACCACCATCAGGGTCGTTTGAAAAAAACTGATATTCATTTGGGCGGAGTTGATTGTTTTGGGCTGGTAATGGGAGTTGCCAAAGAGCTTGGAATAGCTGGTATGGGCGGTAAACCTTTAGTGCAATATGACCGATTTGATTATGCAATGTTTCCTGATGGAGCAAGGTTAAAAGAATTTTTAGATAAGCACTTGAATTTAGCTAATAAAATCAGATCAGGTGATATTATGTTATTTAGCTTCTTTGGCAATCCTCAGCATCTTGGCATAGTAAGTAATGTTATAGCTGATGATAAAATCGAGATCATTCATTGTTATTCAGGTTCTGGAATGGTAGTGCAGCATTATCTCTCGCCTGCTTGGATACGCATGATTTCTGGCATATACCATTTTAGGAAGCATTCTATCTGTACAAAATAGCCAACCGTCATTCCGGAATTGATCCGGAATCCAGAAAAACTTCAGACAAAACATATGGTGCCTGCTTTTTCTGGATCCCGATTTTCATCGGGATGACGCTAATCTCAATGTTGTAACAAAGTTTTTAGAGAAATAAAATGAGCGGCGCAATTTTACCAGTAATTGGTGGCGTGGGAGGGCTTCTCCTTGGCGGGGGTTTGGGCGGCGTTGTTAGAGGTGCTGTACTTGGCGCAGCTGCCTACAACATGTTTTTCGGCTCTAAGGGGCAATCTCAGTCAAATACCGTCAGATTACCAAATCAAACTGGACCAAGGCTTGCGAACTTACGTAGCCAATACTCTTCTTACGGCGAGGTGATTCCCCAAGTTTACGGTACTATGCGCCTTGGTGGGAATATTATATGGGCAACTGATATTAAGGAAACTGCGTCTGAACGTAATCAAGTATTTATGCAATCTGGTGGCTCGGCCACTCAAACTACCATAACTTACAGCTATTCTGTGACTCTCGCAATTGCCATCTGCTGTGGTGTTGTTGATGAAATAATCAGAATATGGGCAGATAGTAAGCTGTTAACAATGGAAATGCTGGGCGGTGAGGCTGGCAAGTTTAATGTTCATCTTGGTACAAATGATCAATTACCAGATGATATTATTGCTAAATATAAAGGTCATAATAATTTTCCTGCCTATCGTGATTTATGCTACGTGGTAATTGAAGATTTTCCACTAGAGCAATTTGGTAATCGTATTCCGAGTTTTAGTTTTGAGGTCAAGCGGATAGTGCGTCAAATTCCAGCTTTGGAAGATAAAATCAAAGACATAATATTAATACCAGGCAGTGGTGAGTTTGTTTATGCAAATGAGGTTCATTATAGCGGTCAGACAAATGAGTATACTGAAGGTGTTTACCGAAAGAAAAGCCTAAACATGCATAATTTTCAAGGCAAGGCTAATCTTTTAGTAGCTCTTGATCAAATGCAAAAAACTCTGCCCAATTTGGAATGGGTAGGACTGGTAGTTACTTGGTTTGCAACAAGTATTAATGCAGGTGACTGCTTGATTGTACCCAAAGCTGAGTTTCATACAGGGGACGAGTTTGTAACGCATCCGGCTAACTGGCAAGTAGCAGGTTTAGATAGAAACAGCGCGGAGGTAGTGCTGCGTTTTGATGTAAATACTCCAACTTATGGAGGCACGCCAAGTGATCATACGGTGATTCAAATTTGCGAGGAGCTAAGGAAACGTGGGATTAATATCATGTTTTATCCCATGATCTTTGTTGATGTTTTAAAGCCTGATCCCAAGCCTTGGCGCGGTAGGATAAAATCTCAAAGCAAAGAAGATATCGTTAACTGGTTTAATGGCAAGGATGGTTACAATAAATTCATCATGCATTATGCCAAATTAATTGGCGATAAAATTGATGCTTTTGTTATTGCCTCTGAAATGATAGGCCTTACTGAATTTACCGACAAACCAGGTTCATACCCATCTGTTGATCAATATATACTCCTTGCTCAAATGGTAAAAAAATCGCTTGATAGCAACATACCGGTTATCTATGCAGCTGACTGGTCGGAATATCATCACACAAATGATGGTTGGTATAATTTAGATAAATTGTGGGCATCTGAGGCAATTGATATTATCGGTATTGATGCATATTTTCCGCTAACTGAGGATTTGCCAGAGAGTCAGATTACTCCAGAATTAATTACCAAAGGATGGGAAAGCGGAGAGGGTTGGGATTATTATTATGATCATGAGCGCACCCAAAAACATCAATTTAATGACGCCAAATATGCCTGGAAAAACTTAGAATATTGGTGGAGTAATATACATATAAATCCAGATAATAACCAAACTCCATGGCAGCCAAAGATGAAGCCTGTTTGGTTTACAGAATTTGGCTTTCCTAGTGTTGACGGAGCTGCAAATCAGCCAAATGTTTTCTATGATCCAAATTCCATTGAATCATTCTTTCCTCGTGGTTCTAAAGGTCATGTTAATTTTAGATCACAAAGGATTGCATTAAACACGACGCTTGAATATCTGGAATCAAGATGTCGAAAAATGGGTTTAGAGCAACTGATACCAAGACGATTTCTCTGGACATGGGATGCTCGGCCTTTCCCCGCTTGGCCTGATTATATGCAAGTTTGGCAGGATGGCAATTTATGGAAAACTGGTCACTGGGTTAATGGCAAACTAGGACGTTCTGATCTTGGTACTATAGTTGCTGAAATTCTTATCTCTGTGGGTTTTCGAGAAGAAGATTACGACGTTACAAGACTAACCGACATAGTAGATGGCTACATCATAGCTCAGCATATCACAGCCAGAGAGGCACTTGAGCAATTACAAAGTGCTTATTTTTTTGATGTTTGCGATAGCGATGGAATACTTAAATTTGTTCCGAGAATGAATAGATTATCTGTTTTAGAAGTAAACGAAGCTGATTTAGTCCCGCATAACCAAAAAGATCAAGTCGAGACTCTCTCAATAGTTATTGCTCAGGAACTAGAGCTACCACAAAAAATCAGCGTGAATTATATATCTTACCTACAAAATTACGACCAGGCCAGCATTGATGCAAAACGTCAAACAGTTAAAACTGTTGAACAGGTCAATATCCATTTGCCAATATTACTGCAATCAGAGGAAGCAAAGAAAATAGCTGATGTTACCCTGTTTAACGCATGGCTTGAGCGAAAAACCTATAGTCTAACACTACCGCCAAAATATGCCTACCTGGAGCCGACTGATGTAATTACAGTAAGTGTAAACAACATGACTTATCAGATGCGCATTACCAAAACCGATATGCAAAGATGTGGCACTATCCAAATAGCAGCTACTAATTACAATGGCGAGATATATGATTTTTACAGTAAAGCTGAGTACTTACAGCCAAGCTATGAAGTTCCCCAGTTAACTCATACCACGATATTGCAATTGATAGACGCGCCGCCAATGCCTAGTGACCCCTCCACAGATAAAGGCATTATGAGATTTGCTCTTATTCCAACTGGCCAAGAAATCAATTATTCCTGGAAAGGTGCAGCTATTTATCAGGATCTATACGGAAATAATGATTACAAGCTAATAGCTGCTTCTAATAACGCTTCAGTTGTGGGTTTTGCGCTAGATGTCCTACCAATTAGCAACTCTAATCTCATTGATAAAAACAGTAAAATTAAAGTAGAGCTACTACATGGTTCGCTACATTCAACTGATGAACTCGGGTTTTTAAATGGCACTAATACCGCACTAATCGGCGATGAGTTAATACAGTTTCAAAATGCTCAGCTTATCGATGAGAATCAATACCTGCTAAGCAATTTTATTAGAGGCAAAAGCGGAACGGAAGAGTTTATCAGCACTCACAAAAAAGGCGATAGGTTTGTTCTATTAGATAGTAGTATATTAACAGGTGTTGCAAACCTAAATTTGCTAGGACGTGATATTAGCTATAAGCCAGTCTCAATAGGTTCTACTCTTGCGGCTACAGAATCAGTTGCCTTGAAATATGTGGGGAGAAACTTAAAACCATTTGCGCCAGTACATTTAAAAGCTACCCCAGAAGAAAATGACAATATCAATATTAGCTGGGTAAGAAGAGCAAGATACAATAACGACTGGCGTGATTTTACTGAAATACCAATAGGCGAGGAATCAGAAAAATACCAAATTGATATAATCCATGAAAATATTGTTATTGAAACCTTAGAAACTATAGCCCCAACGGCTATTTACTCAAACACAAAAAAGCTTAAAAATCTAACATTTATAGTCTACCAGATGTCTGCAATAGTTGGCAGAGGTTATGGCACAACTGTTATTTATAACTCAAACTAGTTACCCCCATGAATCACACACCAAGACTCAATCTGCCGCTAATGTATAGCGCGCAGGCACAAAAAGAAATTACCTATAACGAAGCTCTAAACATGCTTGATGTACTTGTTGATCCTGTAATCCAAGCAATAGGCGTAAATAAACCTGAGGAAATCAAGGAGGAAATACTTATTGGCAATCTTTATGTGATAGGTAACAAATCTGAGGGAGACTTCGCCGAACATCCAAATGAAATAGCGCAAAAAATCTCACAAGCATCAAACGGATGGCGGTTTTTAAAGCCAAATATTTGGATGCAAGTAACGCATAGTAAAGATGGAAGTAAATATTGCTTTAACGGTAAAAGCTGGCAGAAGAACAAGCAAAAATCCACGCAAATCATAGAAGAAAAAATTGAACCTAATATTATCCCCAAATCCCTAGAAATTCTACTTGAAAAAGAAGGAGGTGAATACTTGAAAATACTTCATTTCCTTCAGGAAGTTGCTTTAAATGGCTCCCATGTTGATACTACAATTAAAATCCCCAAATTTAGTATAGTTATTGCTGTTAACATAAAGGTTATAACACCCCTTACAGGCTGCACTAGTTTTAGCATCGGAGTACCAGATGAAGCCACAAGATACGGCTCAAACTTAAGCCCCAATAAAGACACCACTAATATCGGACTGACCAGTCATATGCAGACTTACTGGCAGGATACTCCCATCAGAATAACCGCCAATGGCAATAATTTTACTGGAGGAACTTTGCTGGTAACAATTCAATGCTTTAAACCCCATGGTCCTTGGGAGTGGGATTAGTCATCCTGGGGAGAGGCGTTGCGGATCTGCCAGAACCGTCATCCTGAGCGAAGCGTAAGGATCCAGCCTTACTTTCTCTTGTTACTAACAAACATTGTTACTAACAAACAAAACAATCAACTTATAAAGGAGAATATTATGCGTCTTTTACAAGGTTTTAGAACTATCATTTTTAATGTCATAACAGCAGCAGCCTCTTGGATTGGCGTCACTTACGGTATTGAAATATCTGATGAGCATCAAATGGCATTTTGTACAACCGTTATTGCAGTGGCTAATATTGCACTTCGTCTAATTACAAATACTCCAGTTGGTAAAAAAGATGACAAAAATAAACAATAAGCATCGTAAAAATAAAGGTTACACAAACTTTGCCGATGATTTTGAACATAAACTAACCAAAGCAATTGAACAAGGTATTATCAATGCCTTAAAAGCTTTCGGCGCAGATATGGACAATCAGGGAGAAGTACAGAAAGATTTTCATTTTTTGCGTTATATGCGCAAACGATCAGAAGCTACTGGTCATATCGTTCTCAAAGTAGTCATCTCAATAATAATTGGAGCTCTAGCAGTTGCTCTTTGGGAAGGAATAAAGGCAGCTAAATTTTTATGATGCAAGATAAATATTACATGCCTTATTTCCTATGTATTGAGCTTGCTTGTAAAGGTAGCGGTAACATTCTTTTGGCGACTGGTTTTAAAGAACAGTTATTGACTCTACGCCAGCAATTCAACCAGCCTATGATTGTCACCTCTTGCTGCAGATCATTTGAATATAACGCTAAAATCGGCGGCGCAGCAAACTCTTTTCATATATTCAATCACCCAACCAGAAAACCAGCAGGTACTGCGGCACTTGATGTATCAATTACAAATGCACGTGTTCGGGGGGAACTCATCAACCTCGCCTGGTCTCTAGGTTGGAGCATTGGCATTCACAAAAACTTCCTCCACCTAGATAGACGAAGTGACTATGCCGATATGGAACAAGTGGTTTTTGTTTATTAGAGGAGTTTACTCATAAATCACTATGTTCCTGCAGCCATAGGTCAAAAGCAGCTCCCATACATACAGAAGATTGGGGGGTGATGTTATTTATTTCGTTTTCAAAGTTAATATGTTGAACCCAGTCACATTCATTATTATATTCATTTTTATCAAATGTTAATTTAAAATTATTTTTTTCAAAGCCAAGGATTGAGCTAGTTTTGGAGGATATGTAAAACATCGCTTGAAACTCCCTGTAATCACCACAAAGCTTATTCTCGGGCAACTGTGTTAATTCCGTGAATCTAATTGACTCTCCAATATTCATCTCATCTAATTTTCGCAATTTTAAATATTCTTTTTGTAACTCGCTTTCGAAAATATTCTTTTCTGTAAGATATTTATGTAAATAACAAATATGTTCCAGAGTTACATTTCCCCAATTTTGAAATTCTATAGGCACGGGTTTAATATTCTTATCAAACTCTGACATATTTAGCTTAAAATTTGACAAGCTGCGCGGATAGTAATAATTATCCTCTTGGGCTTGTATTAATTCTTCAATAGTACCGTTTTCCCAATGTTTAATTATTAATGATAACATATCATCTTTGCATATTAAGTGAGTAGAATCTCCTTCTTTGAGCTTTACCTTATTTATGGTCATATATAATTGCTCTTTCGAAACTACATTAGTATTAACAAGATTTTCAATAAAATTTGAAAATTTAAATGTTTGTTGCTCCGGATTAGAGAAATATTTTTTTGCTAAATCATTCATGCTAAGCGCTTCTGATGAATCAAGATGACGAATGCCAATTACCGGAATATTATTAGTAAATTTTTGCGCAAAAAGATAAGCTTCAAATAGATGCTCTATTTTAAAATCATCCTTTGCAAATTTTTCATGAATTAATTTGGTAATGGAGCTGGCAAAATAATCCTGTGGAAGTGTTCCTTGATCTTTGTTCGATAAAGTCATTAGCATTGATCCAGCTGGTAATAAATCCAAGTGATTATGCAAGTTAGCGCCAAAACACGAAAGAGCTAGAATTTTTAATGGATGGCCTTTGGTAGCTTCAACTAATTCTTTTAGAAACAACTCTGATTTGACAAAATCCCGTCCTTTCGTAGTAAGATAATGATCATTATCTTTTACATCACCATGCATACATAGCACAATATTTAATGATGTTTGATCGTTATTGATATAAGGCTCAAATAATGAGCTTAATTCTTCGGGCTTAAAGCCACTTTCATCACCAATTCTTATTAATTCAGTGCTCTTTTTTAGTTCCTCTAGATGCATGATAGTGGGAACATCACCATCTAAGCCCTTGTTTTTTATACCGCTGCCAGTCAATGCAAAAAGTTTTGCTTTTGTTTTCATGATCAATAAATAATTTTTATGTTAAATGTGAATTAATATAGAACTTTAATTAATCTTTGTCAACAAATATCAATACTTTCTGTTAAAAATAAGTAATCCGAATCTTACGCACTTATCTTTATCGATAAAAAATTGCTATTTCACTACCCTAAAGTTGGGGTTCTATACCTGGAACCTGGATTAATACTTTTAGAGCGAGCTAATCCTGGAATTTCGCTCAAAAACTACTTGCCCGATAACGATTTTTTCGGTATTCTGAAGGAATATATTTTTTTAAAGGTAGTTGTCATGATTAGTCGTTTTTTATTGGGTTCTTTTGTTGTCTTGAGCCTTATCTCTTCTGCATATGCTGCTTCTAATGATCAAAATAAAATACAAGATACTCAAGCAGCTGCTAAATATTTTGAGGATAAACTAAATTTTACAGCTGTACCCGGAACTGTGAAAAAAGTTTCGGAAGGAAAAGTCGAAGGGGTAATCATAGATTTAAGGAAAAAAGAGCATTTTG
>Ga0075152_10001913_pt1 | contig 14937 bp, 13 predicted proteins | sample JI61114C2DNA_FD_70964 | JGI IMG/M metagenome (GOLD analysis project Ga0075152, IMG submission 70964) | Wastewater effluent complex algal communities from Wisconsin, to seasonally profile nutrient transformation and Carbon sequestration -... | ecosystem: Engineered > WWTP > Effluent > Algae...
TCGAACACTTGGTAAATCCTGAAGCATTTATGGCAAAACTATCGGAACAGTTTAGTTATAAAAAACAAAAAATCATTTTCACTACAGCTAACATTTCATTTTTTCCGGTAAGAATGATGCTGATGCTTGGATATTTTAATTATGGAAAAAGTGGTATTTTAGATAAAACACATACACGCTTGTTTACGTTTTCTACGTTTAAACAATTAATTACAGATGCTCGATTAACTGTATTGGCTGTTAAAGGAATTCCTGCACCATATCCAAAAGCAATTGGCGATAACTTTATTTCAAGAATGATGTTGGCGATTAATTTATTTTTGATAAAAATTTCCAAAGGACTTTTTTCCTATCAGATATACATCGAAGCAGAAACCAATCCTTCAGTTTTTTACATAGTAAATGAAAGTTTGAATAACGAAGAAAAATAATTGTTTTTAAACTTTAGAAAAGTTTCAATCTTTCGCAATATTACTTTTCTAGCGTTTATAAATAAAAAACTCGACCAATTTTGGTCGAGTTTCTTTTATTGAATGTTATGATTTATACGTTTGCAGTTTTCACTGTTTTGATGATACGTGCAGCTACTTTATATGGATCAGCAGCCGAATTTGGACGACGATCTTCTAACCATCCTTTCCATCCTTTTTCAACTGCAGCAATCGGAATACGAATTGATGCGCCTCTGTCAGAAATACCGTAGCTAAATTTATCGATTGATTGTGTTTCGTGTTTTCCAGTTAAACGTTGGTCATTATCAGCACCATACACTTCAATATGTTCTTTAACGAACGGAGCAAATGCTTCACAAATAGTATTGAAATCTTGTTGTTTTCCGCTTGTACGCAACACTGTATTCGAGAAGTTTGCATGCATTCCTGAACCATTCCAATCAGTAGCACCTAATGGTTTGCAATGCCAGTTAATTCCATAACCATATTTTTCTGCAACTCGTTCCATTAAGTAACGTGCAATCCAAGTTTGGTCGCCAGCTGCCTTTGCACCTTTTGAAAACACCTGAAATTCCCATTGACCGATAGCCACTTCAGCGTTGATTCCTTCTACATTCAATCCAGCTTCTAAGCAAAGATCTAAATGTTCTTCAACGATATATCTGCCAACTGCTTTGCCGCCACCAACAGAGCAATAGTATGGTCCTTGTGGTCCAGGCTCACCTGATGGTGTGAAATCAGACCAGCCAATAGGTTTATCTTTTTTCAAATCCCAAATAAAATATTCCTGTTCAAAACCGAACCAAAAATCGTTGTCATCGTCTTCAATAGTTGCTCTTCCGTTAGATTCGTGTGGTGTGCTGTCTGAATTTAAAACTTCACACATTACTAAAAATCCGTTTTTACGAGCCGGATCTACACATATAAAAGATGGTTTTAATAATAAATCTGATGAACCGCCAGGCGCTTGTTCAGTAGATGAACCATCGAAGCACCATGTTGGGCAATCTTCTAATTTTCCGCTGAAATCTCTCTCGATTCGTGTTTTGCTACGTAAGCTTTGTGTTGGTTTGTAACCATCTAACCAAATGTATTCTAATTTTGAAGCTACTGACATGTTGTGTTTTTTAAAAATGTGAAGAATTTGTTCGATTTGTTATACAAATATGCTAAATCAATAAAAATAATACAACTATTTTCGATTAAGATAATTTTAAGAAAGCGTAAAGTCTAAAACATTCTATGGATTTATAGTCATATAAACTACAATTAGAAGATATTTTTCTTGAATTTAGCATTATAAATATAAACTCGTACTTTTAGAACATATTATGAGTGATTTGTTTGCACATTATGATGAAACACAGGCATTATTTATAAATGATGTTCTAATCGCTCCAATTGTGCTTGCTTTAATATTTTTTGTAGCAAAAAAGAAACTCAAAAACAAAAAAGAATTTATCTATAAAAAGTATTTTTTGAAAGCACTTTCTGTCAAAATGTTTTCTTCAATTGCGCTTGCCCTAATTTATCAGTATTATTATCATGGTGGCGATACAATGATTTACTTTGCATATGCTTTAAAAATTAAAGATATTACCAATGAGAATTTTATGGCATTTCTGGATTTAGCGTTTAACCCTTATTTCAGCAAGTTTAATGCAGAATATTATTTAGGTCAACAAACAGTACATTTTTTTTTAAACGATAGTTCGAGATTTATTATACGTATTACATTATTTTTAAGTATTTTTCTATTTAACTCCTATCTATCTATTTCTTTTATATTCTCTTTGTTTTGTTTTTATGGATGTTGGAAGTTATTTAAATTATTTTATGAATTATATCCGCATTTACATAAAGAATTTGCCATCTCCTGTTTGTTTTTACCATCTGTTTGTTTTTGGGGCTCTGGTTTAATGAAAGACCCAATAACTTTAGGCGCATTAGGATTATTAACGTATCATCTTTATTATCTTGTTTTTAAAAACACAAGAATTGTTGGTCGATCAATCGTAATCCTTTTATGTATATTTATGATTTTTGAAATAAAAGTATATATATTATTATCTTATTTTCCTCCATTAATGTTATGGATGTTTTTGAGAGCAAGAAAATCAATAAACAATGCAATATTCAGAACCATTGTTACACCTGTTCTGGTTTCGTTTGGAATTGTGGTTTCGATATTAGTTTTTGGTTATATTGCAAAAAACGCTGAAAAATATTCTGTTGATTCCATTTTTAGGACAGCAAAAGACACACAAAATTGGTTAGTCTATTCTTCGAAAAGACAAGGTGGTTCTTTTTACACATTAGGTGTAATTGATTATTCATTAAAAGGTATTTTGAAAGTGTTTCCAAAGGCAGTAAATGTTGCTTTGTTTAGGCCTTATTTATGGGAAGCGAAAAAAATAATATTAATTCCAGCAGCATTAGAAGGCTTTATTTCATTATTCTTCACAATTCGGTTGTTATATAAAGCTGGTTTTATTAGAATCTTTAAATTAATTATCCAAAATCCAGAAGTTCAGTTTTGTTTAATTTTTTCAATCATGTTTGCATTTTCAGTAGGTTTCACGAGTTTTAATTTTGGTGCATTGGTTAGGTATAAAATTCCAGCATTACCGTTTTACTATATGGCTTTGTTTATTTTGGCAGACAAAGAAAAATTGCAAAGTGTAAAAAATACGGTAATCAAAAAGAAGGTTTTGTCATCAAAAACAATAAAACCACAAACTGTTTAATTGGCGCTATTCTATTGCTTTTTTATTCCAATATAAAGAAAAAAGACCACCAGTAACGATGTGCCAAATTCCCCACCAAGCAGCAATGAGCGCCATGCCGCCGTTACCGTTAAAAAAAGTCATCACTAATATCAATCCAAGTCCAGAATTGTGGATGCCTGTTTCAATGGAAATGCTCCTACAATGAGTTTCAGGTAGTTTGAAAAGCTTAGAAAAAAAATATCCTATTATGAAAGCTAAGAAGTTTTGTAAACAGATGATGCCAAATATTTCTGGCAAATGCTCATAAAATACATTTCTATTAGTAATAAATGCACCCATTAAAAGAGCAATAAAAAACAACAACGCAGAAATTTTTACTGGTTTATTAATCTTATCAATAAAACGAGGAAAATATGCTTTTAATGCAATTCCTGTAATTAATGGAAGCACTAACAGAAGAAAAATAGAGCTTAGTAAGTAAAAAAAGGAAAGATGAATTTCTTGTAATAAAACTTTTGCTGGCTCATAATGCGAAGCATAAAAGTAAAAATTAAATGGTGTTGTAAAACTTGCACTCAACGTTGAAATAGCAGTAATTGTGATAGATAATGGAATAAATCCTTTTGCCAAATAGGACATATATGTTGACATATTTCCACAAGGACAAGCTGCTACCAATAACATACCTAAAGCAATTGATGCAGATGGTTTTAATAGCAGCACTAGAATAAACGTAAATAAAGGCAATATAATTATTTGTGAAATACAACCAACAATTACAGACTTTGGATTTGAATATAATGTTATAAAATCTTCTTTTTTTATATCTATAGCAAGAGAAAACAGGATAAATGCCAAACATATCTTCAACACAATCAAACCGTCACCACTTGCATTTATTTGAACCTGATCTAAAGATGACATACGAATTGTGTTTATAAATGTAAAATACAAGTTACAGTTTGGGAAACTTAAGTTTTAAGAAGTCCAGCACACCATTACTTCTCGTGGACCGAAATAGGGTAGTCTTCCGTGAGAAGTAGAAAAATTATCTATACAAATAACATCACCTTTTTTCCAAGAATAAATGGACATGTTTTTCCAAATAACATCAATAATATGTTCTACATATGCATCTGGAATTTCCGAGTCATCGCCAAAAGTAACATGCATACTTTGTTCATTTGGGTTCTTAGTTAGTTTTTTATAAAACGTCATTATTTCCAATAATATACTTGTTTTAAAAGTTTCCCAACGCTTTTGGCGCTGATGAATTTTGTGATATTCAAATGCAGCTGCAGCTAAATGAAAAACTTGAGTATGGTTAAACCAAACTGTTTCACCGGTAATTGGATGCGTTTTTGTAGCAGCATTTTTATTAGTAACACGCAAACCATCATTCGCTTTCCATTCAATTTGCATATCGTGTAATTTGCTTTTTTGCTCAATGCTTTTTTTATCTGTTGTCTGAAATAAATCGCTCCAATTCTTTAACTGAAATGCACTTTTACTTTTATCATTCGGTGATGAATAATTGCGAATATGTTTTACACCTTTTTTTTCAAATTCTGCTTTAATTTTTGGGTCTAAATCGTTATAAACTTTTCTAAAATCACAAATAGGTGTTTCGCCACCAAATTCTGGTTCAATATTGCAATAAAAAAACAATCTGCGTGGTGCTGATGGCAAAAAACTCATTTCACAATGTTGCATAATTGGATAATGAGCTGGTAATTCACTAGCAGAAAACACAAAATCTGTTTTTTTGTCGCGAGGCGAAGTACCTAAATAATCGTCTTTTAATTCACTATCAAAGCTTTTAGCAACATCCTCAAAGTCTAATGGCGTCTGAATATCAAAGCCACGGAATAAAATGGCTCCATGATTTGTTAATTTTTTTTCTAAATCTGCTTTATTGGCCTCTATCCAATTTATTAAGGTTGATTTTTTGCGTTCATTTTCATCACCAGAAATAACTAATGGCAATTTTATCTTGTCTGAAAAAAAGGATTCTTGCATAATTACATATCTTTCACTAAAAATACAAAATTTGATTTTAATTCTGTAAAATAATATTTAGAAAAATAGATATGCTATATCTTAGCATTTAATTGCACATTATTTTAATATGAGTCACAATGGAAACATATTAGGCATTTAATTAATGTTTTGATTTTGAATGACTTATTAATGGTTTTATTTGTTAAATTTTATCAATTTTTATCTAATAAAATACAATCTTGATTAATTCTGTCGTACATTCGCATATAAAAATTTATTAACAATATTTAATTTAAAAAATGGGATTGAATCTAATTGAATTGATGAACGGCTACTTGACGCCAGAAGTACTTTCTAAAGCTAGTACTTTCATCGGAGAAAATGAAAAAGCAACTACAAGTGCTGTAGGTAGTATTATACCAACTTTATTGGGTGGTTTATTGCATAAAGCATCTGATGAAAGTGGTGCAAATGCAATTGCTACTTTATTATCACAAGGCAAACATGATGGCTCTGTTTTAAACAATGTTTTAAACATTTTTAATGGTGGAGAAACAACAGATGGTATCATGAAAAGTGGTAGTTCTGCATTATCAGGCATTTTTGGCGAAGGCAACATTGGCTCTTTAATAAATTTAATTTCTGGTAACAGTGGAATGCAAACTGGTGGTGCAAGCAAATTATTAAATTTGGTAACGCCAATTTTGTTAGGCTTAATTGGTAAACAAACAGCAGGACAAGGCGTAAGTGGTTTGGTAAGTTTATTGACAAGTCAAAAAGATCATATTGCTGCATCAGCACCATCTGGCTTGGCAAGTTTGTTAGGTTTAGGCAGTTTAGCTGGTATTGGCGGAAATATTTCTAACTGGTTAGGTGGCGCAACTGGAACTGTTTCTAATGTTGTTTCTGATGCTACTTCAACAGTAGCAAAAGGCGCACAAAATGTAGCTTCAACAACAAAAGAAGTAGTAGAGAGTGCAACAGAAAGTACTGGTGGTTTAATGAAATGGTTATTACCATTATTATTAATTGCTGCTGCTATTTTAGCTGCATTATTCTTTACAAAAAGCTGTAACAAACAACCTGTAGATGGTACAGATGTTGCACTTACAGATTCAACTGTTATTTCAACAACAGCAGTTGAGCCAACAACAACAACTGTTTTAGGAAAAATCGACTCTTTAACTGGTGAATGGTTTTACGACAATGGAGCAATGACAAAAATTCAATTGCCAAACAATGCTGGAACAATTGAAGTTGGCGAAAACTCAACGGAAGCAAAATTAGTTGCATTCTTAACTGGAAGCGATGCAATAGATACTGTGAAAGGAAATTGGTTTGATTTTACAAATGTGCGTTTCAAAACAGGAAGTTCAGAAACAACTCCAGAATCTGCTGCACAGTTAAAAAACTTAGTATTAATTGCTAAAGCATTTCCAACTGCACAATTCAAAATTGGTGGTTACACAGATAACACTGGTGATGCTGCAAAAAATGTTGCGTTATCACAAAAACGTGCTGATGCTGTTGCTGCTCAGGTTGTAAAATTAGGTGCTGCAAAAACAGCTATCGTTGGTGCAAAAGGTTACGGACAAGAATGGCCTTTAGCTGACAATGCAACTGCAGAAGGACGCGCACAAAATCGTCGTGTTTCTGTAAATGTAAAAGCAAAATAATATTTTATTCTTTATAAAAGAACAAATGAAAAACTCGGAAATCTTTTAGATTTCCGAGTTTTTTTGTTTTATCTATTTTAAATTACATCGCATTTAAAATTGCATGCAAATCTTTTATATCTTTTGCAATAAAATCTGGTTCGCATGCATTTATTTCTGCTTCTGAACCAAAACCATATAACACACCAACACTTTTCACGCCTACATTCTTTGCAGCTAATAAATCGTGTTTTCTGTCGCCAATCATCACTACTTTATTTTTATCATTTGCATTTTCTTGTTGCATAATGTATTCAATCATTTTTTCTTTGGTTATCATATTACTCACTTCGTTATAAAATAATACGTGTTTAAAATGTTGATCAATTTTAAAATGTTTTAATATAATATCTACGGCTGCACCTTTAAAAGTAGCAACATGTAAAGTTTTATTTTTATCATTTAATGAAGCAAATAAATCATCGATTCCATCAAATAAATTATTTTCAAACAGACCACCTTGATGATTATAATATTCGCGGTACACTTCAATAGCATGTGTAGTATCTTCTTCTGAAAATCCATACATATCTCGAAATACATTTCGCAATGGAGGACCAATTAATTGCACTAATTCCTGATGTGATGGAATAGGAATTTGTAATTTTCCAAATGCGTATTTGTAACCATTTACAATTCCTTGTTCCGGATTGGAAATCGTTCCATCTAAATCAAAAATAAAATGTTGCATAGTTAAATGTAGAAAGATTTTTGTTAAATAAAAAAGCCAGAAATTTTCGATTCTGGCTTCCTATGTTTTTTGAAATCAAATTATTTAAATTTTATTTTATCTGTAACATGCTGGCCGATATTTCTTCCTTCGACTAGTCCGCTTTGAATTGCTTCCATAAAATGAATACCTCCATAAATACGAGACATACCTGCTTCATCTGCTGCTGCTGTAAACGACGTAAATGTTCTTGGCGTATATCCAAATGAAACAAAATTTACACTATCAGTAAAAGCAACAGTACCTAAATAATTAGTTAATGCTCTATCAGCCGAGCCAGAACAAACCGAATGGCCAGAAGGATACTCTGGAAATGGTGGTGTTGGATCTGCACCTTGTCCAGTTGTCCAACCAGCATTAATATACGCATTAATGTATGTTTCTGGTCTAAGTAAATTGAATTTGTATTTTGATTTCCAACAAGCAATAAATGCTTCTGCTGTTGAAATTCCTGTTAATGCATACAATTCTGCTGCTTTATCTAATTTAAATTTTTTTTGATGAATTACATATTGTAAAATTCCCATCCAATGACCTGCAGGTGTTTGCGTACCAGATGCGTCGCGCCACCAAAATACTATATCATTTTGCGCAGGAGTTCTATTGTTAACTGTGTTGTAAACTTCAAGTGCTTGATGTCCAAAAGCAGAACTGGTATCTAATGAAAACATAATATTTTGCGGAATTTCAAATTGTGCAGATGAATCCATGACAAACGGACGAATTTGTCCCCAAAATGGCTCTGCAGGATTAAGATGTGATGCATCTGTTGGTTCCCAATACCAAGGATGTGCTGCATCGCGTGGAGGCACTATATAAGATAACGTTTTGACAGTTAGAAAATTATCTGTTGCAGCATATTTCATAATTGCTTTGGCAACTAAAATGCCTCTTGCTTTTGATTTAGCAATAATCGAATCAGCGACAACACCTGTTTTAGTAGCTAAAAATTGTGCATGTAAAGATTCAATATTCATTAAATTTTGAGAAGATAATGAAGGAATGATAGTATCACATTTTGCAATTGTTAATAATGCTTCGTTTACTACTATTCCATAGTCTAATGAATCATTATTTGATGGAATTGAATTTAATGGAAAGCCATTTAATTGTCCTTGAAGCGATTTGTTTCCTTTAATTCCATCTACTACACTTTCATACAAAGCTATACTAACATAAGCATAGACTCTTGATGCTCGCGGAGGATTTAATGGTTGAGTTTTAGCAATATCTCTAAACTGATTTATCCAGTTTATTGCAATGGATGCATCGTATTTTGTAGCATCACCGATGTGTGAAGCTGGTGTTGGTTCAGGGTTTTTCGGATCTTTTTTGCAGGCACTAGCCAAAACAACTGCAAAAAATAAAAGGCTATAATATTTAATTGAAAATCTAGTCATTGAGAACTATTTTTGTTAAATGTAGTGAAAAAAAATATGCATATTATCTATTGGATAATCGTGCTTACTTTTTTATAAAATCATTAACGTTTATTGTAAAATGATATCAAAATCTACTAATTCAATAAATACTTGAACACGTTCTTCTATTTCTTCTGCTGTAAGTTCTTTTAAACGTTCAGGTCCAAATTTTTCTACGCAAAAACTAGCCATTGCAGAGCCATAAATGACTGCACGTTTCATGTTTTCAAAAGAAAGGTCTTTTGTTTTTGCTAAATAACCCATAAAACCACCTGCAAATGTATCACCAGCACCTGTTGGGTCAAATACATCTTCTAATGGTAACGCTGGTGCAAAGAACACGCGGTTACCATGAAACAATAAGGCGCCATGTTCACCTTTTTTTATGATTAAAAATTTTGGGCCCATTTCTCTGATCTTGGTAGCTGCTTTTACCAAAGAATATTCGTTGGTTAATTGTCTAGCTTCTTCTTCATTTACAATGAGCAAATCCACCATTTTTAAAACCGTTTTTAGTGGTTCTAATGCAATATCCATCCAAAAATTCATGGTGTCCATGGCAATTAATTTTGGACGTTCAGTCATTTGAGCAATAACTTTTGCCTGTAAAGTCGGATCAATATTTCCTAAAATTAAAAATTCTGAAGACGTATATTTTTCTGGTAAAATTGGATCAAATGCTGCTAATACGTTTAAGTCTGTTACTAATGTGTCTCTTCTATTTAAGTCCATGTGGTATTTTCCACTCCAAAAGAAAGATTTTTCGCCTTCTTTTACTTGAATTCCATCAATATTGGTACCGATAGATTTAAGATAAGCTAACTCATCTTGGTCAAAATCATCACCAATAACGCTCACTAATTGCATATCGTTGGTAAAATGACCTGCTGAATGGCAAATATAATTACCAGAACCGCCAGTTATACGGTCAACTTTTCCAAAAGGTGTTTCGATGGCATCGAATGCAACGGTTCCTACTACTAAAAGACTCATAAAAATAATTTTTTTGCAAATATTGCATATTTATTTTTATTGTCCTACATTTGCACTCCGAAATTATGTATTCTTTCGAGGATATAGATAAGGATACTGAATCAAACAGTAGAAAAATTGATAAATTCTTCCTTAGCTCAGTTGGTTAGAGCATCTGACTGTTAATCAGAGGGTCGCTGGTTCAAGTCCAGCAGGGAGAGCTTCCAAAGCCAATTAACAATGTTAGTTGGCTTTTTTGTTTTTTGAGGTTTAATTCAACAAATCATCAGGAACGGCGATACCTAATTGTTTGGCTTTTTGCGCATCATTCTTAGAAGCAGCTGAATTTCCTAATTTCTTATTAGCAATTGCTCTTCCATAATAATAGATGCCAACCGATGAATTTAAAGCAATCGCTTTATCAAAATCTGGAATAGCTTCGGTGTTTTTTTCTAAATTAATTTTACAAATTCCACGTTCATAATACATATCAGCATTTTCTGGATTTAACTGAATATATGCATCACGATCTTTGAGCGACAATTCAAACTGATTGGTATTATAATACAACAAACCACGATTTAAATATCCATTTAGATTGGTTGGATTTAGTTCTAAACCTTTCGTTAAATCAATGACAGCTTGTTGCGCATTGCCTGCTACTGCATAGGCAACACCTCGGTTTACAAAAATTTCACCACTGATTTTTTTGTCTGGTTGATGGTAGATAGAATCTTTCTCAATAGCTATATTATAATTTTGCATAGCTGAAGTAAGTAAGCTATTGCGTTGTTCATTTGCCGTTGCATCTAACGAAAACGCTTTGTCCATATAAGCTTTTGCCAAATCATTATAGGTGTATGCATTTTTAGGTTCTAATAGAATGGCTTGTGTATAATTTTCAATTGCTTTATCTCTGTTTTTTTCTTCATCGCGATAATAGTTGGCTAAGTTTTTCCAAACCAATGGACTATTTGGATAATAAATTTTTACATGTTCCCAAAGTGTGCTGCCGTTTTGCCAAATTTTAATTTGTTTTTGAGTTAGATAGCAAAAAAAGGCAAGATAAATTCCAAATGCAATTTGTAAAAAAAGAGAAGACGATGGTTTTTGTTCTATTAACCAATCATAAAATTTTGCAGTTAAAAAAAACAAACCGATGTAGGCAATATAGGTAAATCTATCAGCAAGAAATCCTTGTCCAGCGCCAACAATTTGCAGTAAAAACATGACATTAAACGTGAAAAAAGACCAACCAAAAATGAGATTGTTTTTTTTATTTTTAAAACTCCAGACCAACAAAACAACAATAGAAACAGGCACTGCAGCCAAACAGATATACGCAAGAATTGGCACTTCTGGCGAATATGGATAGAGTGGTGACATTTTGTATGGATAAATCCATTTGATGATATAAACTGCATACGAGTAGGCACCAATTGCGAGCTTGTCTAAAAAATTATAATTAACAATTGCGTTCGAAGAGTTGAGTGAATTTTCTTGTTTTAAGAAATAAATATTAATGAAACCAAAAGTAAGTGACAAGATCCACCAAGGTAATTTTTCTATAATTAAGATTTTTGGCGACAACCATTTTCGTTTAAAATAAAAATCGAGCGCAACCATGGTTAATGGCAATGTAACTGCTTGTACTTTTGAAAAATAAGCAAATAGAGACAGCAAAATGGTAAGCAAATACCATTTTGTTTTTGAGGTTGGTTTTTGTAAATATAAAATGTAGCATGCTGTAGATGCCAAGAAAAACAGACCATACAGCACATCTTTACGTTCGGTAATCCACGCAACAGACTCAACGCGCATTGGATGAATGCCAAACAACAACGCACCAATGATGGCAGCAGTTCGGCTCATTTCTAATTTAGTGAAAATAAAAAACACTAAAAAAGTACACATCAAATGCAGTATTACATTATTAAAATGAAAGACAAATGGATTTAAAAGTGGATCGTTAGCGAAAAAATATTTCTCGAGTGCAAATGTGAAAATTGGTAATGGATTGTAATTTCCGATTATATCTGAAGTAAAAATTTGTTTAACAGATTGCCAATTCCAATGTGTAGCAAATGCTTTTAAACTTTCGTTTTCTAATAGATTATTCGGGTCGTCCCAATTTACAAAATGCAACGAAAAACTTGGAATAAAAACCAACAATGTAATAACTACAACTACAAATGCAATCATCAAAAAATAAAATTGATTTGTTTTTTTAGAAGCTGGAATCTCTTTTTTTATGGGTGTTTTAGACGATTGTATACTTTGTTGTTGAGTTACTGCTTTTGCCTTATTTTTTGCCATCGTTAAAATTCTTCTGTGTTTATTCGATAAAATTCAGCGTTAGATTAACCACCACAACCAATTAGTCTATTTGGATTTTTTTTCACTAATTCTTCTAATTCTGGCATTAATGCATCTGTTGCATTTGAGAATTGTTGAGCTGTACTATCTTCTTCTTCGTTTTTTATAATTGGCAATTTATTATCGTCAATAGTTAATTCTTCTTCAACAATTTTCTTTTCTTTTTTAGATGTTGTCATACTTAAAATTAAACTTTTATCTTTATAAAGTTAAATGAAAAATCTGATACAAAAATATACTGGTTTTATTCGCAATTTTCGATTGGTGCATTATCTATATAATTTATGGCATCGAAAAGGATTGAAACACAACAAACATTTGTATCCATATTTTGATTTAAAAAAATCGGTCTACGCAAGCATTTCACATAAAGATTTTATAAACAAAAAAGCTAAAAAACCTTGGCTAGATAGTGTTGTAAATGATAAAGACATCCAAAATCATCCATTGTTTTGTCGTTTTCCAGAACATATTGAAGCACAAATTTTAAAATGGAATAAAACTGGCTTTGTACTTTGGGAACATTTTTTAGATGAAGAAACAATTGCGAGTATCAATACTGAAGTTGACGAACTAATAAAAAAAAATGAAGTTGATTTTAATTACACGAACAGGAAAATTTTTAATGCTTATCAGAAATCTTACACTATCAGAAAGGTGATAAAAGATAAAAAACTATTGGAATTACTGAGTTTTATTTTAGATAAAAAGGTATTGCCATTTCAAACCATTAATTTTTTAAAAGGTAGCGAACAACAAGCACATTCTGATTCTATTCATATGAGTACGTTTCCGAATGGCTACTTAATTGCTGCGTGGTTTGCATTGGAAGATATATCGATTGAGCAAGGTCCTTTGTCGTATTTTCCTGGTTCACATCATTTACCATATTTAACAAATGCAGATTATGAAAACACCAGCAATCATTGGGTTTTAGATGGTAATGCGAATATAAAATATGAAAAAAAAGTACAAGATGTTATCGCAAAAAACAATTTAACTAAACAGATTTTTTCAGCTAAAAAAGGCGATGTTTTTATTTGGCATGCAAACTTAATGCATGGTGGCGAGCCAATGCTAAATCAAGAGTTAACACGTAAAAGTATGGTGGTGCATTATTTTGCAAATGATGTAATTGCCTATCACGAAATCAGTGAGCGACCAGCCATTTTTGATACCGAATTAGTTGGTGAAATCGAAGATGATTTTTACAAAGGACAAACGGATATTTTAGAAATGTAGATTTTAAGAGCATTTATTTTTTTTTACTCAAAAATGTTCTGTAAAATAAATATGCGAAACCAGGAATTAGAACTGCATTTAATTTGTACGTTGCAGATCCGTTCATAAACTCTTTTCCGTAAACTAAAAGTAACACAATAAATATACCTAAAGCTATGGTATATATTTTTCCGAAATTGCTTTCGTAAAAAGTTTTCTCTCTTTTAATTTGTTGAAGTTTATTTGTTGAAGTTTGTATGGTTGATGTTGTTAATTCTGTGGAGCTTTGTAGTTGATTATAATTGTTTACTTGTGATAAAAAATGTCTTAAAAAATTATCGTAACCTTCTTTCCGTTCACCATACATATCAGAAATTTTCCATACTTCACTGTTTCGGAACTTTATTTCCAAATATTGAAATTCACCTCTGTATTTACCTTTGTCGGTTCCGTTCTTATAACTTATAATATCGCTAAAATTTTGTGTGCGTTCGACTTTGTTTTTAAATAAAAAATTTGAAGACAATAATAAGCGTTCTAATTTATTTTCTCGAATGGTAAAAGTTGCTTCGCAACTAAGAAAATACAAAACTAAAATTAATAAACCAACCATTAATACCGTACTGACAATTGGATGTAAACCAATAAATACTGATGTGTACATTGTGCCTAACGCAATGCTTAGTGCAATACTTACAGAGGCAAATGTTCCTAAAGGCAATGTTTTACTATTGTGTTTAACTTGCAAATCAACCATAGTGTTACCACAATTCTTCTTCGCTAATATCTGTTGGTTTTTCGAAATGAAACATTTTTCTGGTTTCTATTTTTTGTTTCTGCCTGTCTATTATTAAATCAGCAATAATTTCTGCAGCATTTTCACCTTTATGTTCTTTCAATAATTTTCGAACTTTATCTTCATGTACATCAATTCTATAAAGCATGTACATTAAATGGTCAAAATCATTTAGAATCCAATGATTTATTTTTTGAATAATGAAGTTTCTGAATTCATCAAAAGAATTAAAACTAACAGAATTTTCTTCCAATAATTGTAAAGTATATTCTTGTATTTTTAGTGTGTCTTCCATAACTGGATTTAAAGGTTGTTAGAAGCAAGAAACAAGACTTTTTTAAATAATCTTAGATAATAATTTCGCTAAATGTCTTGTATCTAAAAGTCTGTTGTTTAAATTATCACTTTCTCAATACCCATTCCAAACAAAGCAAAATCAAACCGCACCGGATCGTTTGAGTCTATCAACTTTAAGTTACGAGTTAATTCGCAAACTGTCAACCAATCACGCTGTTTTCTTTCTA
>Ga0075152_10001914_pt1 | contig 14928 bp, 13 predicted proteins | sample JI61114C2DNA_FD_70964 | JGI IMG/M metagenome (GOLD analysis project Ga0075152, IMG submission 70964) | Wastewater effluent complex algal communities from Wisconsin, to seasonally profile nutrient transformation and Carbon sequestration -... | ecosystem: Engineered > WWTP > Effluent > Algae...
CGGTATCCATACTAAAGTGTATTTTGGTTATAGACAGATAAAAAGCAATTTGTAATTATGCAGTCAATTTACTTAAATACTTACGCCACCATTGGATTGGAAGTCAAACGAAATGCCTGCTGATATTGATCAGATTATTAAGAAGTCTCAAGAAAGCTGTGCGTCGACGGGAGCCAAATTAACCAGCAAGCGCAAGAATGTATTGACGGTTCTGCTCACTTCATCGACTCCGCTGTCTGCCTACGAAGTTGTCGAAAGATACAAAAAACAATTCAATGAATCGCTGCCGGTGATGTCAGTTTATCGCATGCTGGATTTCCTGATTCAGGAGAAATTGGTTCACAAACTTGAAACCGCCGGTCAGTACGTGACCTGTGCTCATATCGCTTGCGATCACCAGCACGAATCGCCACAGTTCCTGATATGCGATCGCTGTCATGCGGTGAAGGAAATAGGAATTAAAAAACAGATTATGGCCGAGCTGGAACACAGTATTCAAAGCACTGGTTTTACACTGATGCACAACCAACTGGAATTGCATGGACTATGCGAGCGCTGCCAAAATAAAACTGAATCGTCAGCCAACCCTGTTTGATGTCTGGCAGCAGTGTCTATTCTGATCGCTTGATAGCTGAAAAAAATCAACAATATGATTTAAGAATTTCTTTATTTTTCAACATTCCATAGAACTAATATTTTTCATTCAGTAGCCAGTTATACTCCAAAAATTCTATCGATACATCGGCAGAAGCTAAACGTGCTCTCGCAGCAGGGGTGTCTGCAAGGTTGTCGCGGTAGTGTGCGAAGAACTGATCGAGACTATCCCATCCGTGCCAACCGCGTTCAAAATCCTCTCTATACCAATCAAATAGTTCTGAAACTTCAAGTTTCTCGCTTGCTTCGTCATATCGATTGCGTGATCGATCGGATAAAAATGAACGTGTCGCGGATTCCAGTTGTTCTTCCAGTTGCATGCCGGTAAAGGCTCTATTCAGCAATGCCGGACTGCCAATGGTTGCCCGATTGAGGGCGAAATGAATGCGCGGTTCATGATAATTTCCAGAACGCCAAATCATGTCGTGCTCGATATTATTTAATGAAAGCGTGTCTCCAAACATAAAAATGAAATTTAATTTCCGATTATTTTCTATGACGGAGATCAATCGAGTTTTCCAATCAAACGTGACCGGTGCATAAGCCCTGAAATAGGCGATGGCAGAGTAACTCCTCAAAGTTATTTCTACCGTAAAAGCATTATAGGCATTGATTAAGAAAGCCAGTTGCTCAGATTTATCCCAGTGTGAGAAATCACTTTCTTTGACTGCAGAAAGTTGAGCCAGATATTTTTGCAATAAACCATGATGCATTCTGAAACCGTAATAATTGATTTGACTGGCTCGCCCTTGGTTAATCATAAACACATGTTCTCGTAACAATTCGTCCCAAATCGAATGATCAAATCGAGAGGCCGATGCCGATGCGGTGCTGGTAAAGATGCTTAAAAGCAGTGCTAGCAATAGGTATCTGAGAGTGATCATGGGTTATTTTTGCGTGAGACTTAAATAGTTTGCATAATCAATGCATCTTTATCTAAAGTAAAGCAATGATGCGTGGTTTGTTGCATGAATAAACGATAAACAGGGAGATCATATGAAGCTGCTGAGTTGGAACATCCAATGGGCAAGGGGGCTGGATGGACGAGTGGATCCCGGGCGCGTAACGGATACCATTCATCGATTGGGTGATTTTGATGTCATTTGCTTGCAGGAAGTCGCGGTGAATTTCCCCGGCTTGCCAGGCAGCCAAGGCGAAGATCAAGTGGCTGAATTATCAGCCGGATTGTCCGGTTACACACCTATCTATGGTGTGGCGACGGATGTGCCCGACAGGCGGGGAGGCCGCAGTCTATTTGGCAACGCCATTTTCTCCCGCTTGCCTGTCGGTCAAGTTTGGCGGCATTTGTTGCCCTGGCCGGCTGAATCGATAACTCCCAGTATGCAGCGAGTCATGGTGGAAGCAGTTGTGACTGCAGATATCGGCCCATTGCGGGTAATGACGACACATCTTGAATACTATTCGCATCAACAGCGGGAAAGACAGATCGATGCTATTCGCCGTTTGCATGTCGAGGCCTGCGCCATGTCCGTGCGCAATTTACGCATCGAGGAACAAGGCGGCGCTTTTGAAACCTTTCCCCGGCCCAAGCAGGCGTTGTTGTGCGGAGATCTTAATTTTCCTGCGGCAGCGCCTGAGCGTATGCAAATCCTTGCTCCATTCACTGCAGGCGTACCCAATTTTAACGATGCCTGGTCTGTATTGCATCCGGGGCAAGTTCATGCACCAACCGTCGGCATTCACCCTGTGGATTTTGTCGACCGTCCTGAGTGTTTTGATTATGTTTTTATCACGGATGGATTGGTGAGTCATTTGAAAGCGCATGGGATCGATGCGACCACTGAAGCCTCGGATCATCAACCGATATGGGTTGAGCTCGCCTGATGCATCTTCATTGGATAGTCGATGATGATTGCGTATCCTTGCGAATCTCTCGCTTTGCTTTGTCGGAGAGGATTCGTAGCGTACAATTCATAGGAAGTACGGAAGACTATGCAGTTAATTTAAAACCACCAAGAGGAAAGATGAAGATGAAATTAATTTATTTGATGATTGCACTATTACTTTCGATGATGTTAGTCGCTTGTGAACAAAAACAGACCAATACCACCGAGAAAGTCATCGATAAGGTCAACGATGCGCTGGATCGCCGTTCTGACGAAAAAGCTCGTGATGCGATCGAAGATGTCAGCGAAGCAGTTGAAGATGCTTCGAAAGAGCTCCAAAAAGGCATCGAAGATATTTCCAAAGAAATTAAGAAATAAATCCGGGAGTATTAGCGCAGAAGTGTGATGCTGAAGTTTGCGATAGGAATATCAAATAACTTCAGCGACGCTGCCATTGCCGTACTGAAATAAGGATCATGCCAAGAATCATGAGTGAGCTTGTTGCTGGCTCAGGTATGCTGGAAATGTTGAATGAAACGAAGTCTTCGGGATTGAGTGGCGGAGTTGACCATATGCCCGGTAAGCGAGAGGAGGCGTATCCAAAATCAAAGAAAGTCAGCGCATCCCTATCCCAGCGTATCCAGAAATCATCGGTTTCAGTCATCAATATATCGACACCGTTTAAATGGCCGCCAATCATATCCCAAGTTGGCGAGGAGAATCGATAGAATTCCAACTCCGAGGCGGAATAACGATGTCCGTCGATGGTCATGTCAATGGTATTAAACGCCTGAATAGGCGCATGGATACCGGCTGCTTCCCATGTGATTGTTCCAGTTACAGTTGGTGTTGGTGGCGGGGGCAGTGGGGGTATTAAACCTGAAGATTCAAAGCCAGTGATTGTGAATTGCATTTGGAAGGTTCCGGCTTGCACAGCGCAAGGCAAGGCCGAAACACTCCCAATCAACAGAAAAGGCAGGACTATTTTTCTGAATGACTTTGTGAGCACTGAAACAGGGATAGTCCAACAGGGATTGGCATGCAGGTTCATGATCAGTATCGCTCCTTTGATTGGTCAATGTCATATTGCTGCTGTACTCAATGATACGATTCCCATGAATGATCCCGGGATCAGCCCAACGCGCTGAGAAAGTGCAAATTGCTTTAAAAAATGCGTGTTCCGAAGCTCTCAAAATAATATTGATCGATTTCATCGCGCGAGAACTGATGGTTCTGTCCACCGCGCTGCGCAATTTTTAACGATCCCATGAGTGAGCCGAGTTGTCCGGTTGTCTGCCAATCCAGGTCATTGACAATGCCATATAGCAGGCCGGCACGATAAGCATCGCCACAGCCGGTTGGATCAACGATGGCTTGGGGTTTGACGCAAGGAATGTTAATTTGCTGGCCGTTGGTATAAATGATGGAACCTTGCGCGCCCAGTGTGATAATCAGTGCTTTTGCTTTGCTTGCCAGAGATTCGAGGCTCTGTGCGGTACGTTCCTGCAGTAATTGACCTTCATAATCGTTGACCGCGATGTAATCGGCTTTATGGATGAATTCGAGCAGCTCATCGCCATTGTACATCGGTAAGCCCTGACCCGGATCGAAGACAAAAGGGATCCCGGCTTCGTGGAATTCACGCGCATGTTGCATCATGCCATCCCGTCCATCGGGTGCAATAATACCTAAACGAATATTCTCGGCATCGCTCACCGAATTGAGGTGCGAGAAATTCATGGCGCCTGGATGAAATGCGGTAATCTGATTGTCATCCAGATCAGTGGTGATAAAGGCCTGTGCGGTGAATGTGTCGGGGATATGGCGCACATGCTGCTGAGTCAGTTTTAGTTGATCAAAGCGTGCGGTATAAGGGGTATGGTCGTCTCCAATCGTGGCCATCATCACCGGTTCGCCGCCCAGCATTTGTAAATTGTAGGCGATGTTACCCGCGCATCCACCAAACTCACGGCGCATTTCAGGAACCAGAAAAGCGACATTCAAGACATGAATCTTTTCTGGCAGGATATGATTTTTAAAATGATCAGGAAAGACCATAATATTATCGTAAGCGATTGAGCCGCAAATCAGTGTACGCATAGGTTTTGATGATGAATGAGATGGAGTAGGTAATCTCGACAAGGAACGGATAGATGCCTGATATTGCGATGAATCTGATCCGTTCTTGCCGGAGTGCTTGTATTTAACGTGATGCTTGTGACTTGCTTAGGGCGCTAGGTTTCCAGGTCAGATCCAGTTCACGCGCTGCTTTAACGTCATCCAGCTTGCGCACGGACATCGTGTGAGGCGCGCCTTTTACCATATCCGGCTGTTGTTCGATTTCCTGCAGAATTTCTTTCATCGAACTCACAAAAGCGTCCAGCGTTTCCTTGGATTCGGTTTCGGCCGGTTCAATCAATAAACATTCCGGAACCAACATCGGGAAATACGTAGTAGGCGCATGATACCCTTTGTCCAGCAGGCGTTTGGCCAGATTCATGGCAGTAACCCCTGTTTTGTCCTTGATGTCCTTCATGGTGACAATAAATTCATGGCTGGCGCGGCGGGTAGGGTAGGCAATTTCAAATCCAGCCTTACTCAATTCAGCCATCAAATAATTGGCATTCAGTGTGGCAAATTCGGAAATACGATGCATGCCATGCATGCCTAGCAAACGCACATAAATATACGCACGCAACAAAACACCGGCATTCCCCATGTGTGCAGACAAGCGTCCAATCGACTGAGGCTTGTCTTTTTCAGTGACCCAGTGATAAGTATCGCCTTCCTTGGCCACGATAGGAACAGGCATGAAGGGGAGCAAACGCTCGGCTACGCCGACGGGAGCAGAACCTGGGCCGCCGCCGCCATGCGGGGTTGAGAAGGTTTTGTGCAAATTGATGTGAATCACGTCAAATCCCATATCACCCGGTTTAACTTTGCCGAGAACGGCGTTCAGATTGGCGCCATCGTAATACAGCAACCCACCGGCTTGGTGCACGACACGACTCATTTCAGCCACATTTTTCTCGAATACGCCGAGAGTAGATGGGTTTGTCAACATCAAACCTGCCGTTTTAGGCCCAACGGCTGCTTTCAGTGCTGCCAGATCCACGTTACCTTCTTTGTCAGTGGGAATTTCCACGACTTTGAAGCCGCACATGACTGCGGTAGCTGGGTTAGTACCATGTGCGGCGTCCGGTACAATGATTTCAGTTCGAGCAAAGTCACCACGGGATTCATGGTAGGCACGAATCATCATGACGCCGATCAATTCGCCTTGTGCACCCGCCATCGGTGTCAGACTGACGCCCGCCATGCCAGTGACTGCTTTTAAAGTTTCCTGTAATTCGAACATGCAAGCCAGAAATCCCTGTCCGGTATCTTCCGGCGCCAGAGGGTGTCTGGATAGAAATTGTGGCAGCATGGCCAGGGAGTTACAAGCACGTGGATTGTATTTCATCGTGCAAGAACCCAGTGGATAAAACTCGGTATCAATCGAGAAATTCTTTTGTGATAAACGCGTGTAATGACGTACCGTATCCATTTCAGAAACTTCTGGCAGCAGTACAGGTGATTTGCGTAACAAGTTTTGTGGGATCTTGGACTTGCTTGCAACCGTCATCGGTGCCTGAGAATAGTTACGACGCCCGGGGCGCGAGTGTTCAAATATCAGCATGATTTAATGGCGTTATCGTTAATTTATTTTAAGGCAGCCAGAGCTGCTTCATAATTGGGTTCGTCGGCAATTTCCGGAACTAATTCAGCATGAATAATGGTATCGGATTCATCCAGAACGATCACTGCGCGTGCAGTGATGCCAGCAAATGGGCTGTCTGCGATGAACACGCCATAATCTTTCATGAAATTGGCGCCGCGCATGGTGGACAGTGTAATAACCTTGTCGAGTCCTTCAGCATCGCAGAAGCGACTCATGGCAAATGGCAAATCCGCTGCGATGATCAATACCACCGTATTATCCATATTACTGGCTTGCTGGTTGAATTTGCGTGTGGAAATCGCGCAAACGGGCGTATCCAGACTAGGAACGATGTTCAGTACTTTCTTTTTTCCGGCGTAAGTGGCCAGAGTAACATCAACCAAATCTCTGTTTACTAGAGAAAATGCAGGCGCTTTCTGTCCGACTTTGGGAAAAGTGCCTTCAAGTTTGATCGGGTTTCCTTTAAGAGTAACCATGGTTTTTTCCTTCATCACAAATATTGAAAAATAATACGTTTCGAATTGGTATCAATGAAAATTCATCAACTGAGCGCTTGTTTGAGAAGCCCAATGTAATTCTGTAAATCGGCCGAAGTTTTCGTTTCGGTGGCGCAAACTAGCAGTGTGTTCCCCAGCTCTGGATAATGTTCCTGCAAATCCAATCCGGCGAGCACGCCTTTTTGTTTAAGCTTGGATAACACTGCGCTGGTGGATGCCGACAAAGTCAGTGCCGCTTCATGGAAGATAGGGCTGCTGAAAGTTTTTTTGACGCCATTGATTTTTTCCAATTCCTCAACCAACTCCAGTGTATTGGCATGCGATTGTGCCGCTACTCGGCGCAGACCTTCGGGACCTAGCAGAGACATATAAATGGTAGCTGCCGTTACCATCAACCCTTGATTGGTACAGATATTGGAAGTGGCCTTGGAACGGCGGATGTGTTGCTCGCGTGCCTGTAAGGTCAAAACAAAACCAGGTTTGTTGTCTAAATCGGTCGTGCGGCCGATGATACGTCCAGGCATTTGGCGTACCAGATCGTTTTTGCAGGCCATAAAGCCAAAGTAGGGGCCGCCGCTGGACAGCGGGATTCCCAGCGGTTGACCTTCACCAACCGCGATATCAGCGCCTTTGCTGCCCCATTCACCCGGCGGTGTCAGCATCGCTAGTGATGTTGGATTGACCACGCCGATGGCAAATGCATTCTTACTGTGCGCCCAATCGGTGAGTGCATCGACTTGTTCCAATACCCCAAAGAAATTAGGCTGCGGAATAACCAGTGCGGCAAATTCCTCGCTACCGAATTCCGTGAGCATTTCCGGTAGAACCTGACCGGATTGAATGTCGAAGGGCAGCTCCACAACTTCAATTTTCTGATTGCTGACAATTGCACGCACAACTTTGCGATAGATCGGATGGACTGTTTTCGGAATCAGAATGCGGCGCGATGTTTTATGTGAGCGAACAGCCATCAGTGCAGCTTCAGCCAATGCGGTTGCGCCATCGTACATGCTGGCATTGGATACATCCATGCCCGTCAGCGAAGCCATCATTGTTTGGTACTCATATAATAGTTGCAGTGTTCCTTGGCTGGCTTCCGCTTGATAGGGAGTATAGGATGAATAAAACTCGCCCCGCGTGGTAATCTGCCAGACAGCTGCAGGAATGTGGTGCTCATAGGCGCCCGCGCCAATGAAATTTTGATAAAACCCATCTTTCCCGGCGCGTTCCATCATCAGCCGAGTTATTTCCATTTCGCTGAGTCCGGGGGGAACCCCTGTTAATTGGCCGCTGACTAATTCGCTGGGAATTTCATCAAACAGCTCTTCAATATTCTTCGCACCAATGCTGGCGAGCATCTCGGCTATATCTTCTTCGGTATGTGGAATAAACGGCATGATGTATTTTTAAAAACTTAAAGTAATAAAGTAAGTAGGAAAATCTATGCAAATCATAGTTGGTGCGGGAATGATTTAATGATCTTCGTTTTCAAGTAGTTCTGCGTAAGCTGCGGCATCCAACAATGCGTCTAATTCAGCAGGATTGGAAGGTTTTAGCTTGAATAGCCAGGCCGAATAAGCATCCTGGTTGATTTTCTCAGGCTCGGATTCCAAGCCGGAATTCACCGCGATGACTTCACCAGAAATAGGGGCATAGACATCAGCAGCCGCTTTGACGGATTCAGCCACTGCACATTCTTCTTTTTGCGTCAGTTGGCGTCCAGTTTGTGGGAGCTCGACAAACACCATATCACCGAGCAATTCCTGCGCGTGGTGGGTAACGCCAATGGTTACCGTGCCATCCGCCTCAGGTTTTACCCATTCATGGGATTTGGTATATTTTAATTGTGTCGGAATACTCATTTTTTCACTCCAGATTAAAGTAATGTTTTGTTACAGTTAGTTCAAATTAAACCAGCACTTTTCCATTGCGCACGAACGGATATTTTACCACTTTGGCACGCAGCTTCTTATCACGCACGATGACATCGACTTCATCACCGACAGATATCTGTACCGGTATGCGGGCTAGGGCAATGGATTGATTCATGGTGGGTGAGAATCCGCCGCTGGTAATTTCACCCTGATATTCGACGCCATTCTGCTGTCCGACCACTTGCTGGTGGCTACGCAATACTCCACGATCAATCAGTACCAAGCCCACCAATTGCTGTTTCACAGCGGTGTCCAGCAACGCCTGCTTGCCGATGAAATCCCGCTCGCTCTTCAGATCAACCGTCCAGCTCAGTCCCGATTCCAGAGGATTCTGGGTTTCATCCATATCCTGACCGTATAAATTCATGCCAGCTTCCAGGCGCAGCGTGTCGCGTGCGCCTAATCCGGCAGGAGCTACGCCAGCGGCATGGAGCGCTTTCCAGAATGTGGAAGCGTCGGCAGCCGGTAGAATGATTTCGAAACCATCTTCACCCGTGTAACCGGTACGTGCAATAAAATATTCACCGACTACCGTCGATTGAAATAGTTTGAGTTCTTCCGTTGCAGCTTGCGAACCGGGAATGACTTGCCAGACTTTTGCGCGAGCATTAGGCCCTTGCACTGCAACCATGGCAAGATCACGCCGGGGAGTCACTTCCAGATTGGGAGCGAGTGCATCGCGTTGTTTTAGCATCCAGGCGACATCTTTGTCGGCTGTGCCCGCGTTTACGACGATACGGAACCAGGTCTCAGATAGAAAATAAATGATCAGATCGTCAATGATGCCCCCCTGAGGGGTCAGCATACAGGAATACAGCGCTTTGCCAGGAACGGTGAGTTTGTCGACATTATTGGCAACTAGATGGCGCAGAAAATCGCGCACCTTCTCGCCTTTGATATCAACAGGAAGCATGTGAGATACGTCAAACATGCCTGCATCCTGGCGTACTTTGTGGTGTTCGTCTAACTGCGAGCCGTAATGCAGCGGCATATCCCAGCCACCAAAATCCACCATTTTGGCATTCATGTCTCGGTGGGCTTGATTAAGGGGTGTCATTTTCAGCACGGTTTTTCTCCCGGAAATAAAAAAGAGTCATTATCTTAATGACTTCACCCCTCTGTCCTTTTTACCTGAGAGATTTACGGATTGAAATCCGCGTGCCCCTTCGGTGGCCGAAAAAATGCTCAGCGCTCTCCAGATTGCCTGTCACAAGCGGTTCATAAGGAACAAGATAGACTTGAACCATGCCTGAGCGATTCCGGGGGGGTTACGCCTTCGGCGGCACTTAAAAAACAGCGCGCTCTCCTGCTTGGACACAAATGGCAAAGTGCGAACTATACCTTAGTGACAGCGATTTATACAAGATATTTAAGTTGCCTGGCCGGATTGGATTGCTGTGCCGAATCAATTCCGATGGTTGTCATCTTCATGTCGGATAATTCTTTCTTGTTTAGTGATTGTATTAATAAAGCAAGACCTGAAAGAAGCGCTTTTGCTGTCTATAAGCGCTTCTTTTTATCAAGATTGCAGAATGATTTGATCGCTTCGGTCATTGGGCGATGAGAATCGGTCATGCCGAGATCTGTTATTGCTAACTACCCACATGATTAATTGCATTCTCAGTGTCGTCCACACCTCAGCGATCATCAGTCATATAGGACGCTAGAGCGCGAAGTCCAGCGCACTGTAAGCACCTGGCAAAACCGCGCCATCGGCGATACGAATGGCAATTTCCGGAGCATTATCGCCATCGATATTTCCATATACGACCGTATCGCCGGCTTCGTTACGTAACCACAGCGAACCTGCCGCAGTTGCTGGCGGGAATGGATTCTGGATCACGCCGAGGAATACAAACGGATTATCAGCACCTCCGGCGATGGCATCGATTGCTGTGAGGTTGAGCAAATCGCCGGCTCCCGCTCCAGGGACGTCAAATCCGTTGATGATATCCCTCTGTGCTGCGGCAGGCCCTGAGTCGGTAACGGCGTTGTAGATGAAATTGTCACCGCCCGCTCCACCAATCAGGTTATCTCCTCCTGCGCCACCGATCAGCGTGTCGACTCCGGCACCACTATTGAGCGTGTCATTGCCCCCTAGTCCGGTCAGCGTATTGTTGGCACCGTTACCGAGGATAATATTGGTATTAACATTACCCGTGCCGCTGATTGCTGCGCCACCGGTCAGCGTCAGGTTCTCCAAGTTGACGTTGGTCAGCGATCGGGTAACGCTGGATTCGACCAGATCGATGCCGCTACCAGCACCAGCAGCTTCCGTAGTAATGTCGCCTACATTGTCCACGATAAAAGTGTCGTTTCCTGCTCCACCGGTCATGTTGTCGGCTCCAGTGCCTCCGTTCAGAATATCATTGCCAGCATTGCCGTTCAGGGTGTCATTGCCGCCAAGCCCCGACAGCGTATTATTGGCGCTGTTTCCGAGGATGATGTTGGCAACCGCATTGCCTGTACCGTTGATTGCAGCAGCGCCAGTGAGCGTCAGGTTCTCCAGATTAATGTTGGTCAGCGCACGAGTGATGCTCGACTGCACGAGATCTGTGCCTCCGCCAGCAGCTTCCGTAGTAATATCGCCGACATTGTCCACGATGAAAGTGTCGTTCCCCGTTCCGCCGGTCATGTTGTCGGCGCCGGTACCGCCATCCAAGCGGTCATTGCCAGCGTTGCCGTTCAATGTGTCATTGTTACCAAGACCGGATAGCGTGTTGCTGGCGCTGTTACCGTTAATGATGTTGGCGCGGGAATCATTGCCAGTACCGTTGATTGTGCCAGTTCCTGTGAGCGTCAAATTCTCCAGGTTGACGCTCAGTGTGTGGGTAACGCTCGATTCAACCAAATCAATGCCGCCGGCTACCTCGGCTGCCGAGTCACCGATGTTGTCCACCACATACACGTCATTGCCGAGTCCGCCGTTCATGGTATCGAGCCCAATACCGCCATTGAGCCGGTCGTTGCCGTCACCACCGTTGAGCGTATCATCGCCACCATCGCCATTCAGGCCGTCGTTGCCAGCATCGCCATTAATGGCATCGTTACCGTCGCCACCAAAGGCGCTGTCGTCACCACCGCCCATCGATAGCGTGTCATCCCCGCCTCCGGCCTTGAAGGTGTCGTTGAAATTGCTGCCGAGCATTGTGTCGTTGAACGACATCAGTTCATCGAAGAAAGAGTTTGCACCAGCGGTGATCTCCGCCATGCGAGCCGGGGAAACTGCGCCACCGCCGGTCTGATTGGTGATGAAATCGATGGTGACATCCGGAGCAGCGAAATTGTTATTTGATAAATCGATTTCGATAAGATTGACAGAGCCTGCAGTTGCCGGATTATTGTTGAAATCTATGCCGCTTCCGGTTGTCTGCACATCATCGCCACCGGTGGTGAGCCAAGAGTATTGCGTTGCGCTATTATTTCCACCGCCATCTCGGGTGCTAAACGCAAATTGATCACTAACGAGGGTGATGTTAACGGCTTCGGTTGAAGTAGAGGCGTCAATATTGGACATATTCATCTCCTTTGAAATACGTTGAGTCAATGGATTATTGGGATATTTGCTCAGTCTTGGTGATTAACCTCCTTTTTATGCTTTGGATCGTAGATTAAGACGGATTGGACGGATGCGTCCGTCCGCGTAGTGTCGTTTTGCGTAGATTCTGCGTACATCCGTCAGCACCTCACGCATGTGGACAATGATAAACTGCGAAACCTGCGGTGTTTCGGCTTGCCAGAAATTAAGCAAGACACAATCTCCATTTTCAGCTTCCGTTCCGGAAAGTGCGCGTTGGCCATTTAGCCATGCTTCAGCGAGCACTTCGTTCGCAAGCGCCCAACCGACGAAGCCGACGATGGCGTTCTCTCGATACACGAAAGCATAATGACCGCGATTAACCTGTCCTGCTAGGCTTCGTGCGATATGCCCAAACGGGGCCTTGGCAAAAACCGGCTTGCTCATCAGATAGGCTACCGATCGACCGAAGGCAATCTCGCGTGGAAGTTCTCTCACGATGCGAAAACCGGAATCGGTGGCGTGCGCGCCTGAATGCAAACTCGAATGTATCATTGTTTATCCGCAGGCTCGTTGCGAGCAGTCGATTCTGCTCATCTATATGTGCCAAACAAGTGATCTGTAGATTCAAATGGCTGTAGTGCCTTTACCTTTACCACAGATCGAAAGTTTGCGCAATACCGCTACATGGGTAGAGCATATTGTTGGCTGCCTGTGAATAAAAAGGCTGCCTGTGAATAAAAAATGATATCGCCTAACGTTTCATGTTTCATTTCAGTGCGCATGGTCACCGGGCGGCGGCATGATTTCATCTTCTTGATTCAATTGAGTCAACTGCAGTGTCAGTGCATCGATGCTTTGCCAGCCGAATCCCTCGAATTGAGCAACCCATCGGGCGCGCAAGTATCCGAAGCGATCGGTCATAAACTCCATGTGCCCCGGAAACATGCCTTTGCCTCTCAAATCCGGCACGGTTCTTACGCGCCGGTACAGCCAATAGCTGTTCTTGATTTCCGTCCAGCCTTCTGTCACCACTGGAAAAGGAACAAAAGCCGAGATTTGCTGTAACTCTTGTTCACTCAGTTCGCGATTGGGAACCGCTAAAATTTCTGTATTCAGAGCGCGAATTTCATCATACGCCGCAGTCAATTGATGTAAGCGTTGTTGAGATTGCGGCCAGGAAAACAGCACCAGCAGGACATTTTTTTGTAGGCGGAAGTCTTTCAAATTGCCAGCGGAACCATCATTCGCAGAATAATTGAACACCGGTGAAGCAATTGCCGGGTTTTCCGGAACAATCATACTACCCAGCAAGCGTGCATCGAAACCGCGCGATAAAGCGTGGAGGTAATTGATGAGATCCCAGCGGTCTTCTTCAGACAATTTTGTAGAAAAGCCCGGCATTTTGGTTCCCGAAATTCCATGCGATAGCCAATGAAATACGTTACCGACGGTATATTTCGCCGTGTGTGGCTCAGTCAGCAGATCCGTTGGATCTTTTATCTCCGGATCGAGAATGACTTCAGCCCCTTTGCCTTGCGGGCCATGACAGCTGGTGCAATGTTCTGCAAATAGCTGGGAGCCATTGGATATCGAAATGACATCAAATGGAACGGATGGTTTTTGATAAGTTTCCGGATAAGCTTCCATGGCAAAAGGGGGCAGGGCAATAGCGCAGGCAGTGATCATCAAGATGGCGGGAACCAGGATTTTTTTCTTCCTATCCCAGTGGTATTGGATACCGGCGCCAATCATGCCCAATGCCAGGATACATAACGCAACGCCTAACCAGAACAGTGCCTGTGCATTCGGTTCTTCCCAAGCTGCATCAATCGAGAAACGGAAGGGATAAGGCCAATGATCGATGATGGCATGCTTGGCGGGCAGCGTATTGGCCAATATGGTAGCCAACAATACCAGCGCCATCGCCAGCATAAATTCAATGCGAACCCATTGACTCAAATGAGTAATGCTTGTTTTGATCTGTTCGGTGTTACTTGCTTGGGAAAGCATGGGAAGCCATTGGTTGCGCACTTGATAAGCAATCGCCAGGATGATTGCCAATATTGCCAATTTGGCATTCAACAGCCAGCCATAAGCGCTGGAAACCAGTGCATGATAATCCTCTTCAACCATGCGATCAGCCACGAATAAACCGGTTGCTGCCAATAGCAACATGACGGGCAAAGCGATGGTCGAAAATTTTTGTAGATAGGTTACCGTTACCTGTGATGATGTTTGATTGGGGGCATGCTGGCTGTTGGCCACGATATATAGAAATGCCGGCAGTGCACCAAACCACGCGCCTGCCAGCAAGATATGCAGCGCGTACGGTGCCACTGAAGTGAACGATATTTCTTCTGCGCCGGAATGACTGATCAGCGAGCCCGCAATCAGCGGAAGCGAGGCGGTTACAGCACATAAGAAATAGTGCCAGCGGGTTCGATATTGGTGTCGAATGATCAGAATGACACTAAAAAGAATGACGGCCAGCAATTCACGGGCTAACCAGATATGGCCAATGCGTGTTTCCTGTACCATCTCAAGCCATGCGCGGGGATTCCAGGTATCAGCCACTATGCCTGTTGCATCACCGGTGGTGGTGGCCAAAATACCCATTAAGCCTAGCACAACGATACCTGCCATCCAGGGAAAGCCTTTTTCCAGGCGGGCTACCCAGGGAGCTTCGAATACAGTTTTGTGTTGTGCGATGATGGCGAGAAAAACACAACTTCCGAATAAAATTAAATTAGCAGTC
>Ga0075152_10001916_pt1 | contig 14896 bp, 15 predicted proteins | sample JI61114C2DNA_FD_70964 | JGI IMG/M metagenome (GOLD analysis project Ga0075152, IMG submission 70964) | Wastewater effluent complex algal communities from Wisconsin, to seasonally profile nutrient transformation and Carbon sequestration -... | ecosystem: Engineered > WWTP > Effluent > Algae...
GCAGCTCCAGGGAGATCAGCAGCAGCAGCAGGCCGCCGGCGACCTGGAGGGCCGGGATGGAGACGTGCAGGTAGTCGAGCACCTGGCGTCCGAACACGGCGAAGCCGGCGATCACGCCGGCCGCCACCAGGGACGCGTTGCGCGCGGATCGGTTCCGCTCGGCCCGACCCATCCGCCGCGTCAGCCCGAGGAAGACGGGCAGCAGCCCCGGCGGGTCGAGGATGACGACGAGGGTCAGCAGGGTCGAGGTGAACAGGTAGAGATCCACCTGCCCAGGCTAGGCCCTCGGCGGCACCGCCCCGGACGCTACCCTTCTGCCCGTGCCCAGCTCCGACCGCGTCCACCGCGAGGTGGTCAGTTACGTCCGCCGGTCGGCCCGCATGAACGCCAGCCAGGCCAAGGCCTGGGACGCCCACGCCGCCCGCCTCGTCGTCACGGTGCCCCCCCGCGAGACCTCGACGTCGATCGCCGCGGACGCCGCCGTCGACTGGGACGCCGCCTTCGGGCGCCACGCCCCGCTGGTCGTCGAGATCGGCCCTGGGCGGGGCGAGTCGCTGGCCGAGCTGGCCCGGCGGCGTCCCGAGGTCGACATCGTCGCCTTCGAGGTCTTCGAGCCGGCGGTCGCGTCCGGGCTGTCGCGGCTCGCCCGCGACGGCGTCGACAACGTCCGCTTCGTCGTCGCCAACGGCGCGGAGGGCCTGGAGCGGCTCGTGCCCGCCGGCGGGCTGCACGAGCTCTGGACCTTCTTCCCCGACCCCTGGCACAAGGCCCGCCACCACAAGCGCCGGCTCGTCTCGGCCGAGTTCGCCGACCTCGTGGCATCGCGGCTGGAGCCCGGCGGGCTGTGGCGCCTGGCGACCGACTGGGACGACTACGCGGACGCGATGCGCGAGGCGCTGGACGCGCACCCCGCGTTCGAGAACGTGCACGGCGGCTGGGCACCGCGCTGGGATGCCCGCCCGGTCACCAAGTACGAGGCCCGCGGGGTGGCGGCCGGACGAGCGATCCACGACCTGACGTACCGGCGGCGTCCGTGACACGGCTACGGCTCGACCTCGCCTACGACGGGGCCGCCTTCCACGGGTGGGCTGCGCAGCCGGGCCTGCGGACGGTTCAGGGCGAGCTCGAGGGCTGGCTCGCCCGGTTCCTGCGAACGGACGCCGTCGCCCTCACCTGCGCCGGACGCACCGACTCCGGCGTCCACGCCCGCGGCCAGGTCGCGCACGTCGACGAGGACGACGTGGACGCCGAGGCGACGGCGTCCACGCTGCAGCGCCGCCTCGCCCGGGCCCTGCCGGCCGACCTCGTCGTGCGGCGGGTCGGCGTGGCCCCGCCCGGGTTCGACGCCCGCTTCGCGGCCGTGTGGCGCCGCTACGCCTATCGCCTCACGGACGCCCCCACCGTCGACCCGCTGCTGCGCGGCCACGTGCTGAAGGTGCCGGGCGCCCTGGACGTCTCCGCGATGGACGCCGCCGGCGCCGGGCTGCTGGGGCTCCACGACTTCGCCGCCTACTGCAAACGCCGCGAGGGCGCGACCACGATCCGCACCCTGCTCGACTGCCGCGTCCTCCGCGTGGCCGACGGCCCCTACGCCGGCCTCGTCGAGGTCGAGGTGCGCGCGGACGCGTTCTGCCACTCGATGGTCAGGTCCCTGGTCGGCGCGCTGGTCGAGGTGGGCCGGGGACGCCGCCCGTCCGGCTGGCCGGCGTCCCTGTTGGACCTGGCGGCCCGCTCGGGCGACGTGACGGTGCTGCCGCCCCACGGCCTCGTGCTGGAGGAGGTCGGCTACCCACCGGACGCCGACCTCGCCGCGCGGGTCACCCAGGCCCGCACCCGCCGCGAGCCGTGCACCGACTGCGAGGAGGACGCGTGAGCCACTACTTCGAGACCCCCACCGGCGACGAGCGCCGCCGCACGATCGAGTGCCGCTTCTGGGAGACCGACTGGACGTTCACCACGGCCAACGGGGTGTTCAGCGGCGACGGCCTCGACCTCGGCACCGGCGTCCTGCTGCGGAGCCATACGCCGGCCGCCGGGGCGGTACGGCTGCTGGACCTCGGCTGCGGGTACGGGCCGATCGCCGTCGCGCTGGCGTCCGCCTGCCCGGACGCCCGCGTCGACGCCGTCGACGTGAACCTGCGCGCCCTGGAGTTGACCCGCGTCAACGCCGCGGCGCACGGCGTCGGCGACCGCGTCTCGGCCCTGCTGCCCGAGGCCGTGGACCCCGACGCACGCTATGACGAGATCTGGTCCAACCCGCCGATCCGCGTCGGCAAGGACGCCCTCCACGACCTGCTGCTGACGTGGCTGCCGCGGTTGGCCGAGGGCGGGGTGGCCCGGCTCGTGGTCGCCCGGAACCTGGGGGCCGACTCCCTGCAGCGCTGGCTGGCCGCGGAGGGCTGGCGGTGCGACCGGACGGCGAGCGCGAAGGGCTTCCGCGTCTTCGAAGTCACCCGTCCGAGTGGGCGCTGACTCCGGGCGTCGCTGGTCCGACGAGAACGTCGGGCCTAGACTTGACCGCGCAGAGGCGTCCGGAGAGCTGGACCCCACGTTCCAAAGGGAGGCCCTCATGGGCATCGAGGACATCATCGACAACGCCGTCAGCGCGGCGAAGAAGGCCATCGGCGACATCACCCACAACGAGCACGCGGGTGACTTCCTCGACGGCGTCGGCGAGACGGCCAAGAACGTCAGCGACTCCGTCGAGCAGTTCGCCGGCGACGCCGCCGAGAACGTCAAGCACTTCGCGGGCGACGCCCAGGAGAAGGCCACCGGCCTCATCGGCGACGTCCAGGAGAAGGCCACCGAGTTCGCGGGCGTCGCGCAGGAGAAGGCCACCGAGTTCGCGGGCGTCGCGCAGGAGAAGGCCACCGGCCTGATCGGCGACGTCCAGGAGAAGGCGACCGGCCTGGTCGGCCAGCTCAAGGGCGATGCCGCTGACACGGAGGACGCCGCCGCGGCGACCGTCGACGAGGCCGCCGCCACGGTCGACGACGCCGCCACCAAGGTTGAGGACGCCGCCGCCAAGGCCGCCGACGAGGCGTGATCAGCTAGACCCCACGAAGGGGGACGCCGCACCCGCGGCGTCCCCCTTCGCTTTGCCGATTCCGGGCGCCGCCGTAGCGGTCGCACGATCCTGCTAGATTCGACGGCGGACCTTGCGGGGGAACTCGGTGTGAAACCGAGGCTGACCCGCAGCCGTGAAGCCCCCCGGGGCTGAGCCGGAATGCCCGCCAGGCCCGACCACCCGACCCGTCGAGGTTCTGCGGGGGTGGAGCCGGCGCCCTTCCGACCGGACCCATTCATCGTGAGCCCGGAAGAAGGAACCCATGGCAACCATGCGCCGACTCTTCGCAGCTCTACTCATCACGTCCCTGGGGCTGCTCGCCCCCCTCACCACGGCCCACGCCGCCGACGCGACCGGGGCCGAGCAGGCCGCGTCCTGGCTCACCAGCCAGGTCTCCGGCGGCGCGCTCGACAACGGGTTCGACAAGGTCGGGGCCTCCGCCGACGGCCTGATCGCCCTCGCCGCCGCCCACGACCCTGCCCTGCAGCCCTCGATCGACGCCCTCCTGGCCACGGTCAAGGCGGGCGCGGCGGCCTACGTCTCCTCCGGGGGCGGCTCGGCGGCCGGCAAGCTGGCGATCGTCGCGGCCGCCTACGGCGTCGACCCCACGTCCTTCGGCGGCGTCGACCTCGTCGCTGCCCTGAAGGCGGGCGTCGCGGCCGACGGCAGCGTCGGGCCGTACCCCTCCGCGTTCAGCTCCGGCCTGACGATGGCCGGCTTCGAGCGGGCGCAGGCCGCCGAGCCCGCCACCCTGACCTCCTGGCTGCTGACGCAGCAGAACGCCGACGGCGGCTTCGGCTACGCCGCGGGCAAGGCCTCGGACGCCGACGACACGGCCCTGGCGATCATCGGCCTGCTCACCGACAGCTCCGCGACGGCGAAGGCCGCGCTCGCCAAGGCGATCGCCTGGGCCACGAAGGCGCAGCTCGCGGACGGCTCCTGGGCCGGATACGTCCCCGTGAACTCGACCTGCGTCCTGGCCGAGTCGCTGCTCGCGGCGGGCGAGGACACCTCCAAGGCCGAGGCTTTCGTCGCCACGCAGCAGCTCAGCAGCGGCGCGATCCAGGTCGGCGCGGTCGCCGACATCATGGCCACCTCCCAGTGCCTGCCCCTGCTGGGCGGGGCGTCCTACCTCGACGTGACCTGGACGCCGAAGGCCGCCACCACGACGCCCACCCGCACGAGGCCCCACCCCCGCTCGGACGACAGCACGACATCGACGCCCACCGAGACGGCGTCCGCCCCGGCGCACGCCGACCGCGGCGTCCCGGCCTACACCGGCGCGGAGGACGAGCTGCCGATCCTCCCCCTCGGACTCGGCGTCACGGCCATCGCCGGGATGGCGGGTCTCGCGCTGAAGCGCCGGGCGTGAACGTCCCCGCAAGCCTGCGATCGGCGCTGGCGGCCCTGCTGCTCGCGGCCCTCGCCGTCCTGCTGCCACTGCCCGCGACGCGGGCGGAGGCGGCGTCCTGCTCGGGCGTCTGGGTCGTGGTGGAGTCGTCCGTGCAGTGCGCGACGAGCCACTCCACCGGCCTGGACGCACTCCGGAGCGCAGGGTTCAGCGTCGAGACGATCGGGACGGGCTACGTCTGCCGCATCGACGGGTCCCCCTCGACGTGCACGATGGCCACGCCCTACTGGTCCTACTGGCACGCCACCCGCAACGCCGACGGCACCTGGGGCGACTGGCAGTACGCGCAGCGCGGGGCCTCGACGTACGCCCCGCCCACCGGCTCGGCCGAGGGCTGGGCCTTCGGCGACGGGACGCCACCCTCCGGGACGCCGCCGGCCTCGGCCACGACGTCGACCACGACCACCCGGACCACGACGACCACCACCACGACCAAGCCGGCGACGTCGTCGTCCAGCACCACGACCTCCAAGGCGACCACCAACTCGTCGACGTCGCAGCCCGCCGGCTCGTCTTCGTCGCAGCCCGCCGGCTCGACCTCGACGCAGCCCGCCGGCGGCACGTCCTCGTCGCAGCCCTCCGGTAGCTCCGCGCCGACGGCCGTCGGCAGCTCCCCCGCTCCGGCGCCGGCACCGGTCACACCTGGCGCCGTCACCGCCGGCGGGGAGATCACGGCCTCGGCCTCCGGCAGCGCCGGCTCCGTGCCCCACGCGACCGGCACCCCGGTGGCCGCCGCCGGGGGATCCCCGGTGGGGGTGCTGGCGACCGCCGGCGTCGTGCTGCTCGGCGGCGCCGGGCTCGGCGCCGTGGCGTGGCGAGCGAGACGGCGCTGAGCACCGACCAGCCCCGGACCGGCCCAAGGGTGCGCCCCGCGCATCCCTGGGCCTGGTGGGGCTGGGCGCTGGGCATCGCCGGCGCGGCGTCCGTGGGCACGAACCCCCTGCTCAACGCCCTGATCGCGCTGGCGGTGGCGGCCGTGGCACTGCTGCGGCGCACCGACGACCCCTGGGCGCGCTCCATCGGCGCCTACTTCGTGCTGGCCGGTCTCGTGCTCGGGATCAGGCTGTTCTTCGCGACGGTGGTCGGGGCGGGGTCGGGCACGACAGTGCTGTTCACGCTGCCGCAGGTCGCCCTTCCCGACTGGGCGGCCGGTATCAGGCTCGGCGGGCCGGTCACGGCGGAGCCCCTGGCCTACACGGCCTACGACTCGTTGCGGCTCGGCCTGATCCTGCTGTGCCTCGGCGCGGCGAACGCCCTGGCGAACCCGAAGCGCGCCCTGAAGTCGGTCCCCGCCGCCCTGTACGAGGCGTCCGTGGCCGTCGTCATCGCCCTGTCGGTGGCGCCGCAGTTGGTTGAGAGCACCCAGCGGATCCGCCGCGCCCAGCGCCTGCGGGGCGGCGCCGGCGCGGGCTGGCGGTCGGTGTCGCGCGTCGTCGTGCCCGTGTTGGCCGACGCCGTCGACCGGTCGATGAGCCTGGCCGCCGGCATGGAGGCTCGCGGCTTCGGCCGGACCCGCGACGCCCGGCGCCAGCCCCCGGGAGTGACCGCGGGACTTCTGGTCGCGATGATGGTCGCGACGTTCGGCGGCTTCCTCCTCCTCGCGGGGGACACCCCGCAGGCGCGCACCGCGGCGGGCGCCTGCCTCGTCGCCGGCTGCGTGGGCGTCGCCGCCGGCCTGCGGCTCTCGGGACGCCGGCTCGCCGTCACCCGTTACCGGCCCGAACCCTGGACGCCCCGGGACACCGGCCTCGTCGTCGCGGGCCTCGTGGCGTTGGGCGCGGCCGCCGTCCTGGGCAGCACCGCCTGGCCCGAGGGATACGCGGTCATGCACCCCTCGACCGACCCCCTGATCTGGCCGACGCTGCACCCGGCGATGGCCCCGGTCCTCCTCGGCGCCCTGGCCCCGCTCGCCCTGACGGCGGCGCCGGACGGGGGGCGTCCGTGATCGAGTTCGACGGCGTGACCTTCGCCTACCCGGACGCCGCAGCGCCCACGCTGCGCGACGTGGCCTTCCGCGTGTCCGACGGCGACCTGTGCGTGGTGGTCGGGCGCACGGGCACCGGCAAGTCGACGCTGCTCGGGCTCGTCAACGGGCTGGTCCCCCACTTCACGGGGGGGACGCTCACCGGCGGCGTCCGGGTCGACGGTCGCCTCACCGCGCACCACCGCCCCCGCGAACTGGCCGACGTGGTCGGCTACGTCGGCCAGAACCCGTTGCTCGGCTTCGTCACCGACCGGGCCGAGGACGAGATCGCCTACGGCATGGAACAACTCGGCCTGGCGCCCGCCACGATGCGCAAACGCGTCGAGGAGACCCTCGACGTGATGAACATCTCCGCCCTCCGGGACCGTCCGCTCGCCGATCTGTCGGGCGGCCAGCAGCAGCGCGTGGCGATCGCGGCCGTGCTGGCGGCGCAGCCGCGCGTCCTCGTGCTGGACGAGCCCACCTCGGCCCTCGACCCCAACGCCGCCGCGGACGTCCTGGCGGCCATCACGACGCTCGTGCACGACGTCGGCATGACTGTCCTTCTCGCCGAGCACCGTCTCGAACGCGTCCTCCACTACGCCGACAAGGTGGCGTGGGTGCGCCCCGACGGCGGCGTGAGCTACGGCGAGCCGGGCGAGGTGCTGCTGGGCTGCGACGTCGTCCCCCCGCTCGCCGACCTGGCCCGCACCCTCGGCTGGGACGCCGTCCCCACCTCCGTCCGGGACGCCCGCCGGCGCGCCGGACGCGAGCGCATCGAGGTCGTGGCCCCCTCGGACGCCCCGCTGCCCACGGCGCCGGTCGGCCTGTCCGTGGCGGGCCTGAGCGTCGACTACGGACGCCTGCGCGCCGTGAACTCCGTCACCCTCGGGTTCGCCTCGGGCACGGTGACCGGCCTCATGGGACGCAACGGCGCGGGCAAGTCGTCGCTGCTGTGGGCCGTCGCCGGCGGCGTCCGCAGCACCGGCACGGTGGACGCCGCCGGTCGCGACCCGCGCGCCCTCCGCCCCGCGGACGCCCGGCGCGTGGTGACCCTCGTGCCGCAGACGGCGTCCGACCTGCTCTACCTGCCGACGGTCGCCGACGAGCTCGACCGCGCCGACGCGGAGTCGGGCGCGTCCCCGGGCGCCTCGCGCGCGATCCTCGACCGCCTCGGCGCCGACCTCGAGGTGGACGCCGACCCGCGCGACCTCTCCGAGGGCCAGCGGCTGTCGCTCGTCCTGGCGATCCAGCTGGCGGCGTCCCCGGAGGTGGTCTGCCTCGACGAGCCGACGCGCGGCCTCGACTACGAGATGAAGCACCGGCTGACCGCGATCTTGCGGGGGCTGGCCGCCGAGGGCCGGACGATCCTGGTCAGCACGCACGACGTCGAGTTCGCGGCCAGCGCCACCGACCGCCTCGTCGTGATGGCCGACGGCGACGTGATCGCCGACGGGCCGACCCGCGAGGTGGCAACGTCCTCGCCGACGTTCGCACCGCAGGTCGCCAAGGTCTTCGCCCCCGTGCCGGTCTTGACGGCCGCCGAGGTCGGCCGGTGACGCCCCGGGCGGACGCCGCCGGCCTGACCCGCCGCTCGGCCGCCATGCTGGCGGTGGTCGTGATCGCGGGCCTGGCCGCGTTCGGCTGGCCGCTGTTCGCGCACCTGCCCGACGTCACCTCCACCTCCCATGCGCCGTTCGTGTTCGCCCTGGTGCTGCCGCTGATCCTCGCCGTGGTGGTGTCCGAGTTGACCGGCGACGCCATGGACGTCAAGGGGCTGGCACTCCTCGGAGTGCTGGCCGCCGTCGGAGCGATCCTGCGTCCGCTCGGCGCGGGCACCGCGGGCATGGAGCCGATCTTCTTCCTCCTCATCCTGGGCGGGCGGGCGTTCGGCCCGGGCTTCGGCTTCGTCCAGGGGGCGCTGACCCTCGCGGCGTCCGCGCTGCTGACCGGTGGGGTCGGGGCGTGGCTCCCCTACCAGATGGTCGCGGCCGGCCTGCTCGGCCTCGGCGCGGGGCTCCTCCCCGGCCGCCCCCGCGGACGCGCGGAGATCGCGCTGCTGGCCGGCTACGGCCTGGTCTCCGCGTTCGGGTACGGCTGGGCCATGGACTTCGCGTTCTGGCCCTTCGGTGTCGGCCCGACCAGCCAGCTGTCGTTCGATCCGCAGGCGGGGCCGCTGGAGAACCTGCACCGTTTCTGGCTGTACAACCTGGTCACCTCGATGGGGTGGAACCTCGGACGCGGGCTGACGTCCGTCGTCCTGATCGCCCTGCTCGGGCCGGGCCTGCTGCGTATCCTGCGCCGCGCGTCGCGGCGCGCCGCCTGGGCGACGCGATCGGCCGACACCCCGGCACAGAAGGCTGGAACGCTGGTCGGTGGTCACACGCCCGCACTACGCTGACGGGCGTCCCGGGTTACACGTAGCAGCGCCGGCGCTGCGGGAAGGACCCCACATGCGACGCATGACCCGCCTCGGAGCGATCCTCCTCGCCACGGCGGTCGCCCTCGTCTCATGGACGCCGCAGGCCCAGGCGGTCGGCAACGCGGAGGCCGCCAGGAAGGCCGCCGCCTACGTCGCCTCGCAGGTGGGCGGGGTCACCGAACCCGGGGCCGCAGCCGACTCGCTCCTGGCCCTGGCCGCCGCCGGCGACCTCTCGGTCGGACCTCAGGCCGCCCAGCTTCTCGGGGTGGTCCAGGGCGGCGCCTCCGTCTACGCGGCGAAGTCGCCGGAGGCGGCCGCGAAGCTGCTCCTCGCGATCTCCGCCCTCGGGCTCGACACTCGCAACGTCGGCGGCGTCAACCTCGTGGAGGCGGTCAAGGCCGGCGTCCGGGCCGACGGGTCGTTCGGCGTCAACCCCGGGCCGTTCGCGTCCGGGCTCGGGATCATCGCCCTCACGCGCGTCAACGAACCCGTCTCGGCCGCCATGCTGCAGTACCTCGTCCACCAGGCCAACACCGACGGCGGCTTCGGTCCGGCGTCCGGCCAGCCGTCGGACGCCGACACGACGGCCATCGCCGTCCTCGGCCTGAGCACGCAGACGGACTCCATCTCTGCTCGCGACACCGCCACCAAGGCGATCGCCTGGGCGACGGCTCAACAGCAGGCGGACGGGTCGTGGCGTGGCTACAACCCGGTCAACTCGACCGCGCTCATGGCGGCGACGCTCCAGACGCTGAGCCTGGCGCAGCCGAAGGCCGTCCAGTACCTCGTCGGGCAGCAACTGCCCGACGGCTCGCTGCCCGACGCCGGCAAGCCCAATCTGCTCGCGACCCAACAGGCCGCGCTGCTCCTCGGCGACACGTCGTACCTGGCGGTGCGCAACCCGGCCCTCGGGGCGGCTGCGGCCGCGGGGCACTCGGCGTCCCCGACGCCCGCGTTGACCCCCAGCCAGGCGCCGAGCTCCGCGACGGCCCCGACCTCGTCACCGACGGCGAGCCCGTCGGCGACCGCCGCCCCGGCGCCGACGTTCCCCGACGACGGCAACAACGTGCTGTGGATCCTGCTGCCGATCGTGCTGCTGGCACTCCTGGGCGGAGGCGCCTACTACCTGTTCGGCAAGCCCGCCGCCCGGCGGGAGGCCGCCGCGGCGGCCAAGGCCGCCCCGGCCCCCGCCGACAAGGCGCCGGACGACGCCCCGCCCACGGCACCCTGACGGACGGCCGGCCGACGGCGTCCCCCGGCTGGGCCCAGGGGACGCCGGCCCACGTTCGCTCTCCGCGGACCGCGAACGGCGCCTCCCCCTTGAGTCATCGGCGCGACAGTGATGGGGTGGGACCCGACGACCTCCAAGAAAGGACAACATGACCTACACGCTCCCCGACCTCCCCTACGACTACGCGGCCCTCGAGCCGCACATCTCCGGCCAGATCATGGAGTTGCACCACGACAAGCACCACGCCGCGTACGTCGCCGGCGCGAACACCGCCCTCGACAAGCTGGACGCCGCCCGGGCGGCAGCCGACTACTCGGCCATCAACAAGCTCGAGAAGGACCTGGCCTTCCACCTCGGTGGGCACCTGAACCACTCGATGTTCTGGAAGAACATGTCGCCCAACGGCGGCGGCGAGCCGGACGGCGAGCTGGGCGCGGCCATCGACGAGTTCTTCGGCGGCTTCGGCGGGTTCTCCCGCCAGTTCACCGAGGTGGCGATGGGCATCCAGGGGTCCGGCTGGTCGGTCCTGGTCTGGGACACGCTCGGCCAGCGCCTCAACATCAACCAGGTGTTCGACCACCAGAGCAACCTGCCGGCGGGCCAGCTCGCCCTCCTGCAGCTCGACATGTGGGAGCACGCCTTCTACCTGCAGTACAAGAACGTCAAGGGCGACTTCGTCAAGGCCTGGTGGAACGTGGTCAACTGGGCGGACGTCACCGAGCGCTTCGACGCGGCGAAGGCGGCGAAGATCACCTACTGAAGTCTGAGAATCCCTGTGCGGACAACGCTCAGGGACACGTGGGGCGCGGCACGCGAGTGCCGCGCCCTTTGCGTTCGCCGAGCCCCCCGGATCGTCGCGTCCGACGTGCTCGGGGGGCTTCCGTGGGCCCCGGGGCAGAGGCCCGCCGCGGGCGGATAGTCCTGAGGACTTCTCAGGTTTGGGTTGCTCTCTTCTCAGGATCGGTCTAGCATGAGTCGCGAGAACCAATATCCGCATCACGGTAGGAGAATCCCAGTGGGGACAACCAAGTTCGCCGTAGCCGTCGCAACCGCGACCGTGCTCGTCGGCGGAGCCGCCACGTCGATACTCAGCACCCCCGCAACAGCCAACGTCGTGGTCGTCTCGAAGGCGGTCACCGCCGACGCGTACACCGCCAACCTCGCCGCCGGACGCGCTCCGGTCGCCACGATCGACACCAAGCTCACCCTGACCGCCGCGCTGAACGGCGCAGCGGTGGCCGAGGCCAAGAAGGCAGCCGCCGAGGCCAAGGCCGCGGCCGAGAAGGCAGCCGCTGAGAAGGCAGCCGAGGAGGCAGCGGCAGAGAAGGCCGCCGCGGAGAAGGCAGCGGCCAAGGCAGCCGCCAAGGCGTCCTCTTCTTCCTCCTCCTCGTCCTCCTCCTCGTCCTCGAGCGGTGGCCTCGACCTCCGTCGGGCGTCCATGTGGGACGACATCGCCCAGTGCGAGTCGACCAACAACTGGTCGATCAACACCGGCAACGGCTACTACGGCGGCCTGCAGTTCTCCTCGAGCACCTGGCTCGCCTACGGCGGCGGCGCCTACGCGTCGCGGGCTGATGGCGCGTCGCGCGAGGAGCAGATCACCATCGCCAACAAGGTCTACGACAACGCCGGCGGCGCCTCCCGAGACTGGGCCTGCGCCCGGATCCTCGGCATCGGGTAGGAGCCCGACGCAACCAGACGACAGAGGCGGTCCCGCTCACCGAGCGGGACCGCCTCTGGCATGTCGGGACGCGGTGCACACCAGCGGGAGTGGGCGGGGCCTGGTCGGGTCCACGCCGATCCGGCCGTCGCCCGTCAGCGTCGGGGGATGTACAACTCGACGTCGTCGAGTTCGATGCGCTGGTAGGCCGCTGGGTCGTTCAGTTGCTCGGCCAGGCCCGGCGACAGGGGGAAGCGGGCGGAGTGCTTGATCGCGAACGCGACAATTCCGCCTTCGGCCGGATTCGTGATCTCGTGTCCGCCCAGGTAGTACCGGTACTCCCAGTCGGCCATCCCCTCAACCAGGATCTTCCCGGTCGGGACGCCCCGCTGGGCGAGGAGTCGGTAACCCGCGCCATGCCGGTGGGCCGTTCCTCGGCGATCGTGAGGGAGGTCTGGATCCCACTCCGCGCCGCCACGACGAGGAGAAGGACGGCAGCGGCCCGTGCGGCGATCAGCCTCCGCCCGGAGAGCGGGCGTCCGAGCAGCCCCGCGATGCCCGCACCGGCGAGGGCGGTGAGTGGCCAGACCCACGCGTAGTAGTAATGCGGTAGGGCGATCTGCGACACCACGAGGTAGAAGAACAGCAGGGCCGCCACGCCCACGCCGAGGAAGCGAACGAGCAGTGCGCGCACCGCCCAGATCGCCGCCAGCGAGCCCGCGACGATGACGACGGTGGCCGAGATGCCGAGCCCGTTGACGGTGAACAGGAGCTCGGCCCACCAGGGCGGATGCGTGTAGGCGACGTCGCCGACGACCACCGGGTGGCCCCCCGTGTCGGGGTTCGACTCCATCGAGAGCATGTAAGACAGGGCCGAGACGACCCCCACCGGGAGGTACACCAGCAGGAACACGGCGACGAATGTCACGAGGTAGATCAACCCCGAGACCAGGACTCGCGCCTCGCGACGGCGTGCGACGAGCAGGACCAGGATCGCGGGCAGCAGGACGACAGCTGCTCACTTTGGAGGTCACGGACAGGGCCATCGCGACGGCGGACGTCACGAGCCAAACGGGTGCCGGACGTCGGTACCACGCCCAGGCCGCTGCGAAGGAGGCGATCGCGAAGAACGCCATGAAGGGTTCCAGCAGGGCGAACCGATCGATCCTGACTCCGCTGGACACCCCGCGGGGGAGGACGAGCCACAGCCCGGCGGCCAGGACGCCGCCGAACCAGCCGACCTCGCGCCGGAACCAGAAGTACAGCACGATCGCGCCGAGACAGACCATGGTCGAGGCGGCGATTCGGCCCGCGACGTGGCCCTGGCCCAGGAGGAGCTGTGCGGCCCCGATCAGGTACTTCGCCGTGGGAGGATGCTCGAGGTTCGCCGTGAAGGTGCCGTGCACGTACTCCCACCCGGCTTCGAGATAGGTCGGCTCGTCGGCGTTGAAGTCGGCGGCCCCGATGTTCCAGAAGCACTGGTAGAGGCCCCACAGGGCGATCACGGTGGTGACCGCCGACTCGGCGACGCGGCGCGTCAGCCCGGGCATGGGTCTCGCAAAGAGGCGGTCCCGCTCACCGAGCGGGACCGCCTCCTCTCGCTTGTCCGCGGGATGCGTCAGCGGAAGACGTCGAGCTTGCCGAGCTTCTCGGCGAGCAGGTAGTAGACGGTCACGCGGCTCTTGCGGTTGACGCCCTTGAGGACCTCCCCGACCTCGGCGATCGCGGCGTCGAGTTCGGCGTCGGACGCCGTCAGTCCGAGCTTCTTCTTGAGGAAGTTCTCACGCACGGTCTCGAGTTCGGTCTTGTCCGTGTACGCCACGCTGGCGGTGTCGGGCTTGCTGAGCACCAGTCGGTATGTGCTCACCATCTTGTCCACCACAGCGTCATCGGCGTGGGGGGCGTACTTCTTGACGTCTGCTGCCCAATCGGTGGCCATAGCAGTTGTTCCTCTCTTCGAGCCGACGGTCCATTCGGTCGGTCGTTTCCAAAGATACGGCCTGTGAGGCGGCTCGGATAGTCAACTGGGCCGAGGGCCCACTTATCCGATCCTCAGGGCGAATGCCCTGGCCACCACACGATGACGCGGACGCCGGGCACGCGAACGCCCGCCGGCCTGCTGGCCGACGGGCGTTGGTGGGCGTGGCTCAGGACTCGGCGCCAGAGGCCTTCGCCTCGGACTTCGGCGCCTTCTTGGTGGCGGGCTTGGCCGCCGTCGCGGCGGGCTTGCCCTTCTCCTTGGCCTTGCGGGACTCCTCGACCGACTCGGTCACGATCTCGATGACCGCCATCGGGGCGTTGTCGCCCTGGCGGTTGCCGATCTTGGTGATGCGGGTGTAGCCGCCCTGACGGTCCGCCAGCTTCGGCGCGATCTCGGTGAACAGCGAGTGCACCACCGACTTGTTGCCGATGCGGGTCATGACCAGCCGACGCGCGTGCAGGTCGCCGCGCTTCGCCTTGGTGATGAGCGTCTCCGCCAGGGGCTGGACGCGCTTCGCCTTGGTCTCCGTCGTGGTGATCTTGCCGTGCTCGAACAGCTGGCTGGCCAGGTTGTTCAGGATGATCCGCTCGTGGGCAGGCGTGCCGCCCAGGCGGGGACCCTTCGTTGGCTTGGGCATGATGTTGTCGTCTCTTCCTGGTGTCAGAACTGTTCGGGATCGTCGCCGAAAGCGTCGTCGGCGTCGTAGCGGTTCAGGGCGGCGAGCGGATCGAAGCCGGGCGCGCTGTCCTTGAGGGACAGGCCCATCTCGTGGAGGCGCAGCTTGACCTCCTCGATGGACTTGGAACCGAAGTTGCGGATGTCCAGCAGGTCCTGCTCGGAGCGGGACACCAACTCGGACACCGTGTGGATGCCCTCGCGCTTGAGGCAGTTGTAGCTGCGCATGGTGAGCTTCAGCTCCTCCACGGGCAGCGCCAGGTCGGCGGCCAGCTGCTCGTCGACCGGCGACGGGCCGATCTCGATGCCCTCGGCGTCCACGTTCAACTCGCGAGCCAGGCCGAACAGCTCGACCAGGGTCTTGCCGGCCGAAGCAACGGCGTCACGCGGGTTCATCGACTGCTTGGTCTCGACGTCGAGGGTGAGCCGGTTGAAGTCGGTGCGCTGCTCGACCCGGGTGGCCTCCACCTTGTAGGTGACCTTGAG
>Ga0075152_10001919_pt1 | contig 14885 bp, 12 predicted proteins | sample JI61114C2DNA_FD_70964 | JGI IMG/M metagenome (GOLD analysis project Ga0075152, IMG submission 70964) | Wastewater effluent complex algal communities from Wisconsin, to seasonally profile nutrient transformation and Carbon sequestration -... | ecosystem: Engineered > WWTP > Effluent > Algae...
GCTTCATATTTTACATGGTTTTCTTGAAAATGATATACACCATTATTTCTAAAATGTTTAGTAATGCGTTTTTTTTCGTTATTAAAATTAGAATACAAATAATGTTCACCTGGCTTTATGAGTGATTTTTCTGCTTCCAGTTGATATAAACTATCAATTTCTGGGGTTTCTATTTCTTGTGATAAAGAATCTATTTTATATAGATTTCCTGTTATTACGTTATAAATAACTTTAACTTTTTTGCTTCCAATAGAATCAATTTTAAACGAAACAGTATTTTTTAAATAACCATTATCATAATAAAAACCCGATAAGCGCTCTTTAGATTTATCTGCTTTTTTTTTATCAAAAATTATAGGAGGCTCGCCTGTTTTTTTTAAGAAATTACTAAATCCTGCAACTATAAATGATTTTTCTAAACGTTCAATTTGTTTTTCAGAAATAAGTTTTTTTAAGTTTTTTCTTCGGTTTGGTTTTTTGTCCAACCAAGTATTGTAGGATGAATCCGGATTTTTTTTTGCTAAATTATACAAACTCAGACGCAAAGGATACCTAAAAAAGGTATTATTAGGTTGTTGCGTTAATATATTATTAATTCGTTCTTCTTTTATTAGTTTTTCGTTTGTGTAAATTTCATTTTTTACGAGTAGTTTTTTATTTTCAGGTACGCGTTTAACTAACGAACACGAATAAATTATTGTTCCGATTATAAATAATAATGTTATTTTTGATAAAATATTTTTCAAAGGCCTTTTTAAAAAGTTAGTCAAAAATACAATTTTTATGATTAGTAAAAACCAAATTAAACTAATAACTAGTTTACAACAAAAAAAATATAGAAAACAGGAACAACTTTTTTTTGTTGAAGGTGTAAAAGGTGTTCAAGAATTACTTGATTCTAATTTTGAATTGCACGAATTATTTACCACAAAATCAGATTTTACGTCAATTGATACAAACAAAGTTCATATCATTACGGAATCCGAATTGAGAAAAGTAAGTGTTTTAACCACACCTAATTCTTGTTTAGCAGTTTTTAAAATTCCCAAAGCTATTTCATATGAACAAAAAGGATTAATCATTGCATTAGACGATGTGCGCGATCCAGGAAATTTAGGAACAATTATACGTTTATGCGATTGGTTTGGTACTAAAATTTTATTTTGTTCTGAAGAATCGGTTGATGTATATAATCCAAAAGTAGTGCAAGCCACTATGGGTTCAATGAGTAGGGTAAATGTGGTGTATGGAAATTTAGAACAATTTATATTAGGAGCAAAATTGCCTGTTTTTGGTACTTTTATGAATGGTTCAACTATTTACAAAGAAAAACTCCCAACAGAAGGAATTATTGTAATGGGTAACGAGGCTAACGGAATTTCAAAACCAATAGAAAATTTAGTTTCAAAACGCATTGCCATACCAAGATTTGGTGATTTGCAAGCCACCGAAAGTTTAAATGTCGCCACGGCCACAGCAATAATTTTGAGCGAGTTTAAGCGGTAAATATCTAATTCAAAATCAATTGTATTAATTATTGATTTTGAATTAGATATGCAAATAAAAAAATAAAGCTAATAGTATTAATAACAATGCAGTAACTGTACATCCCGTAATATGTTATTGAAAATCTGTTTTTAAGGATTGGGAGGTATTTCAAATCAATTAAATTTTTCTTCCTGTTCCATATGTTAAAATTTTATTCTTAACTTTAACTGGAAACTAAATTAGTATATCTATTGCAGTATTTTTAAAGTTTAAATGGCGTGAGAAAAAAATTATAAATTTTAAAAAACCAAACTCTTTTGAAATTTGGTTTTTCTTATGTTTTGAAATTAAACTTATTTCCCTTTGTTTATTTCAACGATGTATTTTTCTAAAGCACCAGTCATAGAGGGTGTTCCAGGGCTTGGTGCCATAATATCTACACGTAAGCCTTGTTCTAAAGCTTCTTTTTGAGTTGTGCTTCCAAATACTGCAATTCGGGTATTATTTTGTTTAAAATCTGGAAAGTTTTTGAATAATGACTTAATTCCTGTTGGGCTAAAAAATGCTAAAACATCATAATACACATCTTTCAAATCCGTTAAATCACTCATTACTGTTCTGTAAAATGTACCTTGTGTCCAATCTACTTTTAAATCATCAAGTGTTTGAGGAACATCTGCATTTAACTGGTCAGAAGAGGGTAATAAAAATTTTTCTTCTTTATATTTTTTAATTATTGACGACATATCAACAAAGTCTTTTTGTCCCACATATATTTTTCTTTTCCTGTACACAACATAGCGTTGCAAGTAAAAAGCAACGGCTTCAGACTGACAGAAATATTTTAAATCTTCAGACACTTTATAACGCATTTCTTCTGCCACTCTAAAAAAATGATCAACAGAGTTTCTACTCGTTAATATAATTGCAGTATAGTTGTTTAGGTCGATTTTTTGAGCACGAACTTCTTTAGCAGGAACACCTTCTACGTGGATGAAAGGTCTAAAATCAATCTTGACCTTCAATTTATTTTGAAGCTCAAAATAAGGAGAATTTTCTACTTTAGGTTCTGGTTGTGAAACTAATATTGTTTTCACTTTCAAATTTGACATATTTCTCTCTAATTTTTTGTAAACCAATTATAAATAAAATAGTATGGTGCTATTTCAAGAGTGCAAAGATATAAAATAAAATAAAATATTTTACTCATCAGTAAATTTTGATATAATTTCAATGCAACAATGTAAATTGTTATGTTTATTATTAATAATGTAACAAGAAGTATCTGAAAAAACAATTTTGAATCAAATGTATTGTAAAATAAAAGAATATTAACAGGTAAAAGAATAAATCCAAAGTATACTCGATAGTTTACTTTTAGCGAATTAAATTGTTCGTTGAATTCTTCAATTTTAAATGCTGTAGCAACAATTTTTTCGATTAGAAATTTCGATAAAATAAAAACCGTTAAAAAAGTAAATATTTGAATATATGTTATTCCGTTAGTTTTTTCTGCTTTGCCAAATTGATTCAATACCAATAATGTAAAAAAGGAAAAGGAAAATAATTGTAGCACAAACATTGAAACTGTAAATCCGCTCATTAAATTACTGCTGTCCTTATAAATTTTTGTATATTTATCAGAGTAAGCCAAACGAATAAATTCGTTAAATCGCACAGAAGAAATAGTTTTATTAATCGCAATAATTCCCACGCAAAGCACAAACAAAATTGTTGCCCAATCTTTGTTTTCAATTAACCGATTATGTAATTCAAATGCTAACATATATTTCGCAAAATTACAAAAAATAGTTTCATCTTTATTATTATAAAATTATTAAGAATTTTAGCGAAGAAATAGCTTATTTTTGCATCAAAATTAATTCATCAATGGCCAAAAGCGTTGTCATAATCCCTACGTATAACGAAATTGAAAATATTGAATCAATTATAACAGCAGTGTTTGCTTTGTCAACCACATTTCATGTTTTAATTGTAGATGATAATTCTCCAGATGGAACTGCCGATGCGGTGAGAACATTGCAAAAACAATTTAAAAATCAATTATTTTTGGAAGTTCGAACTAAAAAAGCAGGTCTTGGAACAGCGTATGTACATGGTTTTAAATGGGCACTTTCGAACCAGTATGAATATATTTTTGAAATGGATGCCGATTTTTCTCACAACCCTAACGATTTAGAAAAATTATTAGCGGCTTGCGAAAACGGAGCAGATGTAGCTATTGGTTCAAGATATTCAAACGGAGTTAATGTTGTCAATTGGCCATTAAGTCGTGTTTTGTTGTCTTATTTTGCATCGGTTTATGTGCGAATGATTACAGGCATGAAAATTGCTGATGCAACCGCAGGTTTTAAATGTTATAAAAGAATTGTTCTAGAAAAAATTAATCTCGACAGAATAAAATTCGTTGGTTATGCTTTTCAAATAGAAATGAAATACCGTGCATTTGTCAATAAATTTAACATTGTAGAAGTGCCAATTATTTTTACAGATAGAACTAAAGGACAATCAAAAATGAGTGGCGGAATTATCCGAGAAGCTGTAGTAGGAGTAATAATGTTGAGGTTACGAAAAATATTTAATAGATTATAATGAATACATATTTAATTAGAAATGCCAAAATTGTAAACGAAGGGGTTGTTTTTGAAGGTGATATATTAATTGAAAATGAAATCATTAAAGAAATCGCTGAAAAAATAAGTCCTAAATCGTCAAATTGTGTAATTATCGATGCTGAAGGGAGTTATGTAATTCCTGGCGCAATCGACGATCAAGTGCATTTTAGAGAACCAGGTTTAACACACAAAGGAACAATTGAAACCGAAAGTAAAGCAGCCGTTGCTGGCGGAATTACTTCATTTATAGAGCAACCAAACACGGTTCCAAACGCTGTTACTCAAGAACTTTTAGAAGATAAATATCAAATTGCTTCACAGACTTCGTATGCGAATTATTCGTTTATGATGGGCGGAACAAATGATAATCTGGAAGAAGTTTTAAAAACTAACCCAAGAAATGTTGCTGGAATTAAATTGTTTTTAGGTTCATCTACCGGAAACATGTTGGTGGATAATCAAGAAGTTTTAGAAAAGATTTTTTCGTCAACAAAAATGCTAATTGCGGTACATTGTGAAGATGAAGAAACCATAAAAGCCAATTTAGAAAAGTATAAAGAAGAATTTGGCGACGATATTCCAATGAAATATCATCATTTAATTCGTAGTGCTGAAGCATGTTATTTGTCTTCATCAAAAGCAATTGCATTGGCAAAAAAAACAGGTGCGCGTTTGCATGTTTTTCATTTGTCAACAGCAAAGGAAATGGAACTTTTTACAAATAAAATTCCGTTAGAAGAAAAACAAATTACAGCAGAAGTTTGTGTTCATCATTTGTGGTTTACAGATGCAGATTATGATTCGAAAGGTTCTTTGATTAAATGGAATCCTGCAGTAAAAACACAGGTTGATAAAGATGCATTGTGGAAAGCATTATTGGATGATCGAATTGATGTTATTGCTACTGATCATGCTCCTCATACATCAGAAGAAAAAACAAATTTATATACAACATGTCCTTCTGGTGGTCCTTTAGTACAGCATGCTCTTGTGGCAATGTTTGAAGCACATCATCAAGGAAAAATTTCTGTGGAAAAAATTGTAGAAAAAATGTGCCATAATCCAGCAAAAATATTTAAAATTGAAAAGCGCGGATTCATTAAAGAAGGATATTTTGCTGATATTGCCATTGTTAATGCTTATTTACCTTGGAATGTTAATAAAGAAAATATTTTATATAAATGTAAATGGTCTCCCTTTGAAGGCTATAATTTTAAATCGAGAGTTACACATACTTTTGTTAACGGAAAATTGGTATACGCTAATAGAAAAGTTAAAAAAACAAAAGCGGGACAACGTTTATTATTTGAAAGAAACATATAGATGAAAATTTTTTTAGGAATATTTACGGTAGTTTTTATTATTTCATGTTCAAAAAATCCAGCACCAAAACCTGATAATTTGTTAGATGATGAAGTAATGACAAATATTTTATTCGATATTGCTATTTTGCAGGCAGCTGATGGTACAATGACTTATAGGTTGTCTGAGAACAACATAAAAGTGAATTCATTCATTTATGAAAAGTATAAGATTGATAGTGCAACCTATTATCAAAATCAAAAGTACTACGCAGCAGATATAAGAAAATATAAAAAAATATATCAAGAAGTTATAACTCGATTAGATGAAATCAAATTGGCTGCTAAGACTAGAAAAAATTGAAAATATCTTTCAAGAACTAAATAATTTTAGGTAAATACGTTTCTTTTTTTTGAAAAGAATAATTTAAATCTATAATGATCTTTGTGGTATCATAAATATTAATAGAATGTGATGCTTTTGCAGTTGCTTTTGTAAGTTTCCTTTTTCGGTTTGTAATTATTGAAATCAACCAATCCATACGCCAAGCAATAGAAGTTATCAATTTTGTTGCTTCAATGTAAGGTTTCTTTACTTTCAATTCCTCTGCAATAAAATCGAGTAAGGCTTTTGTGGAAATGTTTTCACCAACTAAAGTAAAACGTTCTCCGTTTATTGAACTTTTCATAAGTTGAATCATGGACTTCACAACGTCTTCAACCGATATAATCCCGATATTCCCTTTCGTATAAAACGATAATCCTTTTTTTACCGATTGAATAATTACATCGCTTCCTTTTTTCGGAAAACCGTAACCAAAAATCACACCTGGATTTACAATAACAACTTCTAAACCTTCTTGATGACCGCGAAAGACCTCCATTTCTGCGCCATATTTTGTAATTGCGTAATCACTATGCAATTCTTCAGGATTCCATTCGTTTTCTTCAGTAATAATAATTTCGTGTTCTCTAGTATCACCAAGCGTTGCAATCGAACTCACATAGCACAACTTTTTTACACCAAGATTAATGCAACAATTTACAACGTTGGCTGTTCCTTCAATATTGATTTTTCGAAGTTCGTCTTCATCACTTGGGTCAAACGAAATCAAAGCAGCACAATGATATACGTGAGTAACATTTTTAAAAGCAATTTCTAAAGAAGGAATATCTGTAATATCACCTTTTACCCAATTGACCTTATCAAAAAGAGTTGTCTGGTTATAAAAATCAAAAACATTCTTCACTTTTTTAAGCTGCTTTTCAGAACGAAATAACGCTTTCACTTCCTCATTTTCTTGAAGAAGTTGCACTAACAAATGCGAACCTACTAAACCTGTTGCTCCTGTGACTAAAATCATGATGTAAAAATAGCAATTCTTTTAAAAGAGGCTAACTTTTAAACCTTCAAACTTTTAAACTCTTAAACTAAAAGTTATCTTTGCCAAAATTAAATCGCAAAATGAAGAATTTAGTAGAAGAATTACGTTGGAGAGGTTTGTTTCATGATATGATGCCTGGAACAGAAGAGCAATTACTAAAAGAAGCTACAACAGCTTATATTGGTTTTGATCCAACTGCAGACTCTTTACATATTGGAAGTTTAGTGCAAATTATTCTATTAATGCACTTGAGAAAATCGGGTCATAAAGCCATTGCACTTGTGGGTGGAGCTACTGGAATGATTGGCGATCCTTCTGGAAAATCTAATGAAAGAAATTTGTTGGATGAAGCTACTTTGAATCATAATGTAGAAGGAATTAAGAGTGTTTTATCTCGCTTTTTAGATTTTGATGCGAAAGATGAAAATGCACCTATTTTGGTAAATAATTACGATTGGATGAAGGATTTTTCATTCATTGATTTTGCTCGTGATATTGGAAAACGTATCACCGTAAACTACATGATGTCTAAAGACTCTGTAAAGAAACGTTTAAGTGGGGAAGAAGGTGCAGAAGGAATGAGTTTTACCGAATTTACATATCAACTAATTCAAGGTTACGATTTTTATCATTTGAATAAACACTACAATTGTCTACTTCAAATGGGTGGAAGCGACCAATGGGGAAACATTACTACGGGTACAGAATTGGTAAGAAGAATGAATGTAGGTAACGATGAAAAATCAAAAGCATTCGCGTTAACCACACCATTAATTACAAAAGCTGACGGTTCTAAATTTGGAAAATCGGAAGGAGGAAACGTTTGGTTAGATGCTGATAAAACTTCGGTTTATAAATTTTACCAATTTTGGTTAAATTCTACTGATGTAGATGCTGAAAAGTACATTAAAATTTTCACGTTCTTAGATAAAGAAACGATTGAAAAACTAATTGCAGCACACAACGAAGCGCCTCATCTAAGAGTATTACAAAAACGTTTGGCAGAAGAAATTACTGTGATGGTTCATTCTAAAGAAGATTTAGAAAATGCAATCACAGCTTCAAATGCGTTCTTTAGTCAGTCCATGGATGAACTGAAGAAATTAGATGAAAAAACGTTTTTAGAAGTGTTCGAAGGTGTACCTCAGGCTGAAATTTTAATAGAAGATTTGAATGCAGGTTTGGATATGATTGCTGCACTTTCTGCTAAAACCAACTTCTTAGCTTCTAACAGTGATGCTCGTAGAGAATTAAAACAAAATTCCATTTCTTTAAACAAAGAGAAAGTGGTTGAAGATAAAATCATTACTAAAGAAGATTTAATCAACAATCAATTCTTGTTGTTGCAGAAAGGAAAGAAAAATTATTACGTGATTAAGGTTAAATAACCATTAGGTTACAACCACGAATATCAGAATTGTCAAAACGTCCCAACACTTCGAAAGAATGGTTGGGATATTTTTTTCCCAAATCTTGCGTAGCAATAAACGAACACGAATTGATATTGGCCAAATCAATCACGTTAATTCCGCCTGTTTTTCCTTCGGAAACATAAGTTAAAGCATCTTCGGTATTACGAATAAGAATTTGCATCCATTGAGGACATTCGAAAACGCCATCTCCAAGAGAATATGCTTGTGAAAGAAGTTCCGTCATTCCATATTCTGAATGAATTTTAGAAACGCCAAATCCGTTGCATAAAAGCGCATGTAATTCTTCTCGAATCATTTCTTTACGTTTGCCTTTCATGCCACCAGTTTCCATTATGATAGTGTTTTTTAATTGAAAGTTTTGTTTTTCAATCAAATCTAGCAAAGCATAAGTAACGCCAATTAAAATCACATTCTGGCCTGAATTATCTAACTCAATTAGTTTCGAAATCAATTCGTCGTAATTATGCAAATAAAACCCAGAATCTTGATGATTACTACTTTGAATTAAATCTTCCACCATATAAATCAACGAAGAGCCTTCTCGTTCCAAATAGGATGGAAGCAAAGCTAAAACGCAATAATCTTCAAGGTTTCCATAAAATTCCGAAAAACCTAAACGGTAACTCATTTTGTACCAACTCACATCGGTAATTAAATGTTTACTCGTTTGGATTCCTGTTGTTCCGCTACTTATAAACGTTTGTTGAATAGCTTCAGAAGAACTTAAAACATTATGACTTTTAAAAAACTGAATAGGTAAAAATGGAATTTCAGTTAATGATTTCACATTGGTTTTGTCTTTCTTCAAGAAGTTACAAAATTGTTGGTACACCAAATTGTTATCGTACTGATGACGAAATACTTTTAAAGTAATTTTTTCAAATTCTTTTTTAGAACCAACTTGGAAGATGTCTTCTTGTGAAATCATAGTGCAAAAATAAGAAACAATTTTCTCTTAAATAAAAAAACACCAACTTTCGTTGATGCTTTCTTTATAATTTAAAAAATAATTATTGAATAACTAATTTTTTTGTAGCGGTTTTATCTTCTTCAATAATTTTAACGACATAAACACCAGTTTGTAAGTTGGCAACGTTTATAGTATTGTTAATTACGTTAGCTTTTGTAACTTCTTTACCTAATAAGTCAAAAATTTGAACCGACATACCAGCATTAGCAGTAGAAGTTAAAAATAACGTATTTCCATATAATGGATTTGGATACATTGATAGACCATTTATATTATTATCAGCTAAACTTGCTGTAGTTGGAGGTGTTACTTCAGCCCAAGTTGTTCCAACTCTAATCTCGTCAAGTTGCAATTCAGGAGTATCAGTTATGCTACCTTGACGAATTAATATTTTTGAAATTGAAGCTAAATCTGTTCCTCCAGTATTTGTCATTGTTGCGTTTTCTGCTGGTGGAGTAGCCTCTCCTAGCCCTGTCGGGTTAATCCATAGTTTAACAACATCATCACTTGCTGCTGGGTTTAAAGTATAACTTAATACAATTAAATAAGTTTGGTTAACGTTTAAGATTGTACTAGCGTAAACAGTGTTTGCAGCAGTAGTTCTAGAATTAATACCAACGCTGTAAGTGTCTGCGTCAATTCTTTTAATCCAAAGTGTTGCGCCAAAATTAGTACCTGTTGATATAAAACCAAATTGATATCCTCCAGTTGTCGATGGAGCTGAGTTTAAAGTTAAATCAGTTACATTGATTAACAATGATCCGTAAGTTGTTCCTGTTGTTTGCGAAGTACTTAAATCTCTGCTTGCGTCAATTCCGGCTGCCCCAAAAACTAATTTATTTCCTGTTGATGATAATAAACCAGTATAATTTAGACTTTCGTTACTAATCAACAAATCATCACCAGAGTTTAATGCTGTGTAACCAGACTGTGTTTGTAAAATGGTAGCGTCAGGATAACTAAAAGTTTCGTTTAAGAGCTGACCAAAAGAAACACTTGTTAAAGCAACAAATAATAAAGTGTAAAGTTTTTTCATTTTTATAAAATTAAATTATTAGTACAAAGGTAAATGGTTTTTAAGTTTTAGTTGTTAACTTAAAATTAAATTTTGAAAGATTAATAAATCAACTAGTTGATAATTAGTTTTCTAGTAGCAGAGGCATCACCTTCTTTAACTTTGATGATATATACACCTGCTTCTAAATGGTTCACATTTACTTCTTTTGAAGTAATAACAGTCTCAAGTACTTTTTTACCAAGTACATTAAAAATTTCTACTTTTTTGTCTAAAGAATTTTTAGTTGAAATAAAAATTTTTCCAGAGTTTACAGGGTTTGGATAAATTGTAAGTCCTTCTATATTAGGATCTTGTATTTTAGCTGTAACAAATGACTTATTTTCCTGTGCTTGCACACTAAAAGAAAATAAAACAATTAATAAGAAGATAATATTTGTGTATTTTTTCATCATTCGAAACAAAACTAAAGAACAAATATATTAAAAAATAATTACAAATAGAATGTCAAATAAAAAATCCCTCAAATTTGAGGGATTTTTAACATTTATGTGGATTTGTTGTTATTGGATTAGAGATGTCCCTCCAACAGTTGACCAAGCTCCATTTGTAATACTTGCTCCTGTAGCAGCATCGCTTGTAGTGTATTGTCCAGTTGGAAAAGATACACTTACAGTTCCTGCTCCAGCATACTGAGATGTTCCGTTATTAATTTTAACTGTAGTTAATTTAATTTTATTTGCAGTAACTTGGTCAGTACTAGTTGCAGCATCTTGTATTCTAACTGCAGTAGCTCCTGAAGTTGTATAACCTGAAATTACGATGTTTGTAAAATCACCATTTCCTTGTTTTTTGAATTGGATTGCGTCATATTCTGCAGCAGAAGAACCTCCTTCAGTGCTTGTTCCAGCTGCTCTTTTTAATGTAATGTTTGCAATAACTGGGTAATAAGAGTTGTTGTTATTTGAAGCTTCAATTTCCATTCCAAAGTTTCCGGTTCCAACTTGATATGCATACCAGTTAGAATTATTTTGCCCTTTCCAGCCATCCTGCCAGTCAAAAGAATCATCATAGTTTCCGTATGCAATTAAGTTAGATGCACTTACAGTTCCACCATAAAATTCAAATCCGTCATCAGCACCTTTGTAAGCTACTAAGTTTTCTAAAATAGTTCCTGAACCTACAGAGTAGAATGAAAATGCATTCATTTCACTTGTTCCATCAGTAATTTTTTTACCTGCGTATTCAACTCTAACATAACGTAATGTCCCACCATTGTGTGTTGCATTTGTTCCTCCGTAAGTTAAGTTTAATCCATCTTCTGAAGTTTTAGTTGAAGTTCCACCAGCGCCATTAATAGGAGCATCACCATACATGATAATTCCTCCCCAAGAACCAGGAGTTGAAGTAGATTCTGTTAAAACGATTGGTTGAGATGCTGTACCATTCATGATTAATTTACCACCATTTTTTACTAAAATAGCATCAACACCATTTGCGCCATTTGCTGTAATTGTAGAACCAGCATCAAATGTTACCGTCACACCACTTTCAATTGTGTAAATACCATTTAAAGTATAATTTCCAAAAGCAATTGTTCTATTAGTTGTTGCAGATCCTGTAAGTTCTCCTTCTACTGGTTGTACAGTTCCCTCATCATCACTAGTTGAACAACTAGTAAATATCGTTGCTAAAATTGATAAGCTTAATAAAATTTTTTTCATGATTAATGTAGTTTTTGTTGTTTTTAATATTTGATACAAATTTACACTTGGTTTGTTTTTTGAATGTTTCGCTTGTATTATTTAATAATTATGATAATATCAAAGAAAAGTAAAAGCAATGTTGCTTTTGTGTAAACAACAAGAGCAGCTTGCGCTGCTCTTTTCTTAGAATTTATACGATGCTCCTAGTGAGAATCCAGTTCCGCGTTTAAAACTTTGTACTATTAATGAGCTTTCGGTTACAGGAATTTGACTTTCATCTCCTAATACTCTTTCATAGTAAGGATTTAAAATGTTATTAACTGATAATTTTATATCCCAAGCTTTGTTGATATTTTGACTCCAAATGAAGTCTAATTTATGAAATGGTTTTTCATATTCATTATCTAAACCTGCAGTTCCAACTGCATATATACGCTCTCCATAAACACCATACACAAAAGTGGCAGTATTTGTCCATTTTTCACTAAACTTGAAATCGTATTTTAAATCTGCATTTACTAACCAGTTAGATGCACCTTGTAATTGACGTTTGTCAAAAGTATCAAAATATGCCCCACCGTCTCTGTTTTTTTCTGCAATTGCTTCAGTATGCATTAATGATGTATTGAAGCCAAATGAAGCACCTTTTAAATTGTCATTCAAACGACTTAGTTGAATTATTGTTTCAAATTCAACTCCAAATAAAGTAGCTGATTTATTATTGTAGTAAGAAATTTGTCTACCTGCACCACCACCATTATTGTCAAATGAACGTTCGATAGGGTTTTCAATATATTTTCCAAAAGCTGTTACAGCAAATATTTCATCTTTTGTAGGGAAAACTTCAAATTTTAAATCTACGTTATTATTAGTACTATTAACTAATAATTCATTTCCTCTTTCAGATGTTCCATCGGCACTAATGTAAGTAATAGGTAATGATTCAAATAATACAGGTCTTGTAATAGTTCTACTTGCGGCAAATCTTATATTTTTGTTTTCACTTACCGCATATTTTAAATTTAATGATGGTAAAATATCCAATGTATTAGTTTCATTTTTTCTGTAAGTACTTCCTATAGGATCACTAATTCTTCTGTATTTTAAATCTCTAATGGTATTTTCAGCTCTAACTCCAGCATTTAATTCTAATTTTGGTGTAATGTTGTAAGTTATGTTTCCATAAAATCCGTCAACCCTACTTAATATTTTGGTTTTGTATTCACCACCAGTTTCTTCTCTAAAAGAAATATAATTGTTCGCAACAGCATCTTGTACAAAATCATCAATATTGTTTAAGTTTACAACACTGTTTGGCAAAGAAGCATTATTTGGATTTCCTGCAAAAAACCTATAAGATGTTTTCATATACTCAGCATAACCATTATATCCTAAGGCTATTTTATTTCGCTTGTCTTCGTTTTTGCCAAATTTATAGCTGTATTCTAACAATCCTGACATGTGAAAATTGTTTTCAACATCTAAATACTGACGAATAAAATTGTTACTTCCAAAACGCACCTCAATTTCATCTTCATTTACTTTTGTTCCGTTAATAAATTTTCTATCTGGCTGATTGAATTTTGTTCTAGTGTATGATAAACCACCTTTTAATAAATGTTTTCCGTTTTTAGTAATTTTATATTCTGATTGAATTTGATTTGTAAAATAATTTGATTCATCATATTGATTTAAACGAATAATTTCGTTTGGATTTTGAACATTATTTCTTGTATAACCAAATTGATCTTGAATCGTATTTTCTGTGGCTTTTATGTATAATGAGTTAGTAGTTACTTTTAAACGATCAGATTTAAAGTTTAATGAAAACAAAGCTGATGCCTGAGTTTCAAAACTATATTTAGATGTTCTAAAGTTATTGTCATATATACCATTTCCTGATTGAAAAGTTCTTTGAACACCTTCAATAAATCGATATTTGTTGTCAAAATTTGCCGAGATAAAATAGTACATTCTGTATGGCTTGTTCCCTACATCAAATTTGTTGGCATGTGTAATCCCAAAACTTGTATTAAGAGGTGCTCCAATTTTTTTAACATTCCAAGTAGATTCAAAATTATTGTCAATTTGTCCGTTTGGAGTAGATCCAAAACCAGAAGGTAATTCTCTTTCTTGTCCACCAAAACCAAAGAAACTTTTTGTGTTGTCTGCGTCAGGCGAAATTAAGAAATCACGCATGTTATTGTTAGAAACATATCCAACACCATAACTAATTTTGGTGTAGCTTTCTGTTGGTTGTGTTGTATTAATATCGATAGTTGCACCAGCAAAATCCCCATATAAATTTGGATTAAACGTTTTAAAAACATCCATATAGCCTACAATATCTGTTGGAAATAAATCCAAAGGAATAATCTTTTTAAATGGACTGTTTGAAGGAACCGCTAAGTTGTTAATCAATAAATTGTTGTAGCGATCTTCTAATCCTCTGATGAAAAGTCCTCTAGATTCAACCTTTGTAATCCCTGTTACTTTAGTTAAGCCAGTTTCTACATTGCTGATTCCTTTTCTCGACATTTCTTGCGCCCCAATACTCTGCTTAATTTCAACAGCTTTTTGTTGTTCTTGTAACAAAGCACTTTCTTTTTCTTTTGAAACAGTTTGAATTACGACAACATCATCTAATTGTACACCATTAGATTCTAAAGTATGGTCAATCTTCTTTCTTTCGTTTGCTTTAACTGTGAATGGAATTTCTTTAGTGTCATAACCTAAAAAACCAATTATCAAAGTGTAACTTCCAGGCTTAAGTGTTAAGGAATATTTACCGTTTTCATCGGTAGTGGTTCCTGTTTTTGTACCCTTAATCATTACGTTAGCAAAAGATAATGGTTCGTTATCCATTTCTTTGTCAAGAATAACACCAGATACAGTTGCGTTTTGTGCAATTGCAAATGTGCTGAATAAAAGTGATAATAATAAAAAACGTA
>Ga0075152_10001920_pt1 | contig 14873 bp, 20 predicted proteins | sample JI61114C2DNA_FD_70964 | JGI IMG/M metagenome (GOLD analysis project Ga0075152, IMG submission 70964) | Wastewater effluent complex algal communities from Wisconsin, to seasonally profile nutrient transformation and Carbon sequestration -... | ecosystem: Engineered > WWTP > Effluent > Algae...
AGGGAATCACTTGGTGATGCAGCAATCACTACGTGCAGTTGTTGATAGACAGCATCGAAGAACATATCAGTCAGCGATTAGTTGCGGTTTTCGGACGGCAACCCAGAGATCTTCTCCGCAAGTTCCTTGGAGTTCTCAAATGGACAGATTGTTCTGTTGAAGATGCAGTTGAGTTGGTGGAGTTGTTCGACGGTTGCAAGGCTGCGCTAATTGATGAATAAGCAAGTTGGCACCCCTTCTACAGCCGAGATGAAACATTTGGACAATTTCGATTAGCCTTGTAGCTCAAGTTCGCAATTGATCTTGGCAACGAAACAAGCCAACTGTACAATTGATTTCTTGCCTGACGCTCTTGGTCCGATCAGCAAAAAGTGCCCATACCTGACTCCCAGTCCCCTGACAATATGAACGATGTGCTCCACGAGTTCCTTAAATAGCAACAGCGAGAATTTCGGGGATAGCTCTATCATCTTCTCGCGAAGGTTAAGACACGTGCTCTCGTAGTTTAGGTAAATGTAGCTTTCTGAGTCGATCCCAGTACCGTAAAGCATGGGCTGTTTGAAGAATGCATCTGGAACATCGTACTTGAACATGACAAATAACTGGTTGCGGATGTATTCATGAAGCTACTATTTACGGGTCTTTGTCGCAAGCCTATCGGAGAATACCCTCAAGACTTCATTGGACCAGAGTCTGGCAATTTGTTACATTTTGGTGTAGTTCGTGCAATCTATCCGTGAAATGGATTGGAATACCTTAAACACATCTCTCGGGGAGTAGTTGAGCAGATACAGGCAATCATTTGGCTTACTCCTTAATTATTTGCTGCATAGGCGGTAGACATTGAGGGTGGCTTCGACAAGCCGACCTGAGGAAAGGGTTCTGCTGAGCTCATCGTTAAAAGAACTTTGTCTTAGCCAAGTCTTCAGCAGTCCAACAAAAATGCCGCTGAGAATCTCATCGTCTTCTTTCAACAAAAATAGACTGAAGAGGTTGAGAAATCGAGGGCATCGAACAGTTTATGTAGAAGGCTGGCGAGCAATAACTCCCACCGCAATATCTTATGTTGCCTTCCATCCAAATGAGCATCGATCGAACATCCCGTGGTGGGAGATTTGTTGCCGAAGGATCTCAAGGGCAGGTTCACTACAGCTATTGAGACTGAGATCGTCGATTTGTATCAACAGCTTCTTGCCCGGAGGTGGCATCGTTACAATCTGTCCGTTGCGCCTTTGGTTCTGCAATCGCTCCTCCAGCAGGGCCTGAATAGTTGTTGCTTTGGAATTGCTTGACAATGTCATGCATAACTTGTTAAGTGAATTTTCCTCCTTACTCAGATAGTTGATCACAGATCGGACAATTTTGCTTTTTCCCGTACCTGTCTGGCCTATTATCATCAACTCTGTCTTTTGCTGAATGTTTCCACGGATAAAGGTGCTACAACAGTAGGCCTCAGATGTCCAGATCATCACATCTTCGAACGGTTCGTTTGGGTTAAGTAGTTGATTTGGTAACTGTGACTACCAGGCTGCCCATTCCAAGGATGAGGTAAGGGTGTGGTGAAGAACGCCTCCTGGAGGAAGGTTGTCCAGCTTGAACACCTCATTGAGTGCTGCTTCGAATTTGGTGAAGGTTTCTGGAAAAACGAAGCAACCAAGGCTCCATGTTACTGCCCATGCCACGAGTTTATCAACGATCTTTCGAGACTCCTTAAGATCCTTTTCAGCTAGTTTGATGGAGTTTTGCTCAAAAAGCAAACTAAGGTTGTTGCAGCAGGTTCGTGCGACTGCAAGTTCAGTCATCTTCAACACCAGTGAGAACTGCTTTTTCGGTGTCAGAAGTTTCTTGAGGGCTGTTGCAAGTAATTGGGAGAGAGCCTTGAGAATTTCGATTGGAACTATTGACGTAAGTTTCTCATTCAGTTGTGAATCTATGAGTAACTCTATTGTATTGATTCCATGCACTGTTACGATGTTAGTTTTAGAAAGTAGGGAAGGAGTTGCTTCGGCAAGGCTATCTGTCTCAAACAGCAACTTCGCCGATGGGTTGGCACAGTTTATTGCCATACAACTCTGAAGGAGTCCGAACTGGTCGTTGACAGTTCGACCGATGGCTCCATCAAGCACTATCCAACTGCTCATACTGTTCTTGAATAGTATAGGCAGAATGCCAGACGTACCTTCTGACTCGCCAAATAGCTCGGAAAGCGAATAGCAACCATGATTGACCATGTAAACAGTACTCTCTGATCTCTTCGCCGATTCCCGGATAACGGTAGTCTTTCCTTCAAGACTACCTCCCACCACAATTACAGCTGCTTTTGCGCTTACCGATTTTATGAGTTCTTCGACTTTAGAATTAAAGGTGTCTTCTTGGTGCAAAATCGGGGCACTTCCGAACGAACCAACGAGCAGTCCCACAAAAGTGTTAAGATGCTCCTTAGTCTCGTTGTCCAGGTTAAGCCCGATAACTTGTCGAACTGCCTCACAAAAGAGACTCTCCTCAGCCTCTGCGCCTTTTTCATTGACACTTAGCCTGTTCATGGCTTCAATAATCGACCGTACCGACTTCAAGCTAAAGTTGTATTGGCAATAGACACTCAGAACTGTCTTGCAATAATCCATGAGCCTCACAAAGTAGTCTGTAAGTTGTTCAATCTGCTCAAACCCATAACCTTGGAGGAGCCCACGAGCCACCAACTTGATGGGAGGAGTCACAATCATGATAGACCGCATCAGCCCTGCCAGACAACCTCGGCTTGTTAGGGATTCGTTGGAGTTTGGAAAGACTATGTTCATGGCTGGATTGATCATGACACTACCTTTAAGTAGATACATATTGTCCTTACCTTCAACCAATGCTCTGCGGACGTTGAAGAAATGCCCAGCGATAACTGACAATACTTCAGGACGTATCCTTTACCATTGGTTGAATGCAATCCAGCTTCCAGTGACGACGCCTCCAAGAAGAACACGTTCAAGCGATTTGGTATTTGTCAGGTCGCTGCAGTTGTTCTCAATATAGTTTTCAGCGAGAAGCCCAGCAAGTTGTTTGATGGTTTGGGTTTTCCCGCTACTACATTTGCCGTGAACATTTGGAAATAGTTTTTGCTCGAATGCCATATGGAATCCCAGCCATGCCCTCTCGGTTTCAGGGGTAATCACAAGCGTTTATGGGATACACTGAAACTCAAAGCCATAGGGAAGACGACCATTGAATTGTTTCATGTAAATTTCAGGTAGTCCGCCACTGCCACCAATATAGAACTTTATTGCTGATAGCCAACAGTAATCACCAACTGACGTAGTGTTCTTTCGTTGCAGAAGCTAAGTACGCTCACGCATGTAAATGGACTGCAGAATCATGCAGCTCAAGGTTTGGCGACGGTTGGTTGGGCGCCTATCCGTTCGCAATTTGGCGGCCAATTCTGCAACTTGCTGAACCTGCAGGTCTGCCCATTCTCCGATATCCGACTGGCAGTCTGGATCCAAGTACTATTCAGTAAGTTTGCTCCAAAGTATCCAATCCGTGATGGATGCCACTTGGTAAGGGAACTACTCAATCAGTTGCATACGGCTGATCGACTCCTATTCGTAACGTGGCAGAGTGCTTCTCATCACTGAGCTCAAGTTTTTCTTAATCTGTTCCTCTACTGCCTTTAGAATTTCCTCTGCTTCTGCTTGAGGGCGCAAGGCAAACTGTTTGAAGAGCAGCTGTTCATCACTTTTGTTGATAACTCCCGTAACTCCCACCGATTGCTCTCTGTCGTGAACAAACCCACGGACCTGTTGAAAAAGAAGTGGCAAATAAGGTTCCAGTGCCTTCGGAGACTTGGTCTTTGAAAGTATATCGAGCACTTTCTAATTGGAGAGGAAGTAAAATCGAGGAAAGTACGACCGCTTTCTTTCAATATAATCCTCAAGCAGCTTCTTGATCTGTTCGAAGCTGGTGTTGTTTTTGCTCAAAGTTCTGCGAATGTAGCAACCGGTAGTCATATCATCAGCCAGTTTCTTCAGGCTTGGGTTATCTCGGATCATTTTGGCCACACGTCGCCAAGCGCTATCACACCCAAGAAATTCCTTCGATTCTTTGGTGAGGCTTTTTGAGGAATAGGAAGTGCTCGAGAGCAAAGGTTATAGGTACAGCCAATTCTGCTGATGCAGCAGCATCTCATCGAACAGCTCCTGAAGGTAGCGGAACTGTTTTACGAGGGTTTCAACCTTGAGTCTCAAATTCTACACATACTTGCTGGCCATGATGTTGTTCAGCACTATCAGCTTTTCGTCGACCTCAGCGAAGAGTTTTTCGTTGTTGCCCAACACAGTACCCTCCTTCCCGTCAGTACAGTTCACTAAAATCAGTTAGGCCTAGTGGAGGTAAGTCTTAATCCCCTTTAAAGTGCTCGCAAGTTCCTCTTAACGCGCTGCTTTGGTTCCGAAATAGGACAGTTGCTCCCGGTAAAGATAAATTTCCTACGAGATGATCCAACTGACAGTGTATATAGGATTGCTGACATTGGCCAACGGTAACTTTTGAGGGTCAACTTCATCTTCATCACAGTCGGGATACTTCGAACGGTAGAGAAACCGTGGAATTTCCTCCCATTCTTGCTTCTAGCGGAGATGCGGATCATGCAAGGCTGCAAGTGTAGAAATCACCAGCTCAAAGGTGAGGACTTCATCGTAGAATACCTTCGTGACTTCATTCGTCTCCAACTCTTTGAGAAGCATGCATGAAACCCGAATGGCTTACTCATATTGGCTTCGCAGTTGCACGTGGTTAACTTGCATGAAGTGCCGATCCCTAATGTCTCTGACCATATCCCTCCATTGCCTTCGACCCAGCCAGAGCTGTTCAACCAAACTGAATTATAGGTGGAAGCTGGATATCTTGTCGAAAGGAGTCTTCTACAGATTTAGCTCTGCCTCGAGATAGTTGACTTCTGATGCTTGTTGGCTCAGTAGCCCAACCTGCGGCTTCACCGACTCTAAAAATTAGATCATGGAGTCGACATCGGAATCGCGATGGCACAATGGAACCTCAGCGTAGCGTTCTTGTAGCAGCTTCAATGTAGCCTCACAACTCTTGATTTTACTATCAAGCTCCTTCCTAAAATTGCCGAGGTTGCGGTCATAGCTAGCATTTGACTTTTGAATCTGCTCTTTGAGCAAGGCTACACTGCTACTAATGCTTTTCACCTTTTGTCTATATTTCTCCAACCCAGGTAGTTTCAGCTGCTCCATTAGGCACATCAGTTCGCTGAGTTCAGCAGAGGAACTGCTCAGCTCATCCAAACATTCGCTAGCCCTGTTCACACTCTTCGTGTAGGTCACGAAGTTCTCTACCTTCGCTGGTGGTTGTGCTAATTCCGTGCTGAATTCTTGAATTCTCGAGCCTAGCTTACAGGATTTGTTTTCCAAGAGCCGAGGAAGCATTTCAAAGAGACGAGCACGAGATTTCGCAGGTGCATGCTTCATTCGCTTTCGAAGTTGGGAAAAGTCCAGCAAAAGCAGACCAAGTTCAACTCGCTCCGGCATGGCTTCCATTCGAAGATCCTCGTCGCAGTACTCTCCGATAGTCTTCCTGACTTCGTACACACTCAACCCATCCAACTCGATGTTCTAGTGCTGGTGACGTTCGTAGATATTGGCGAACTCCATAACCTTGAGCTGCTCGTCTTCGACCCGGTCGCAAGCGACGTCCAACTATTCAGAAATCTCACTTCGCCTGCGGTTATAATCGTCGCTTATCTTGCACATATCCTTGATAGTGGCTCTCTACTCCTTCTTCGAGTCGTGCTTATCATCTTCGGTGCGATATAACTTGAATTCCGGCTGCTGCTCAAGAGAAAACTTTTCGTCATAGAGTAATTTGAGTGCGTTATTCGAGATTTCAGCAAAAGAATCCTTGATGTGATTACGATCCGGGGTCCAAGTTATTATATACCCGTTCCAGTCAGCCCGACAAAGCAGCCAGTCGTCCTTACACTCACTGTTGATGTTGGTTAGCACATCCAGAAGCTGCTGAAGGTTGTTCTGCATCATAGAGGTCTTGGCTTCGAGCAGCATCGCATCTACAAGCTTTATGAACCTGGCAATCTTCACATAGTGCATCCTTAACAGGGCTTCCTTGCTGTAGTCTAGCCTGTCCTTTCGAGGCTCCTCCCCTTTCTCCGAATCCTTACGATCCACCAAATTATTCTCCTACTTATAGGCTTCGACAGACTGCTGTATAGACAGCACCAACTCTTCAACGATCTTCTTCTCGAAACGACGCACCGACTTGAGAAACACCTCTTTCTGGTGCTTTGCGACTTGCCCCTCGAATTCTTCAATTGTGTAGGGTGGGTGTGTTTCATAAGCGATGATTTTGCACTCGTCCTCCAACTCAAGGCAGTGGTGTTTGATGCTTAGTAGAGCTGCCTGTGAGTTGCTAGCCGCAAACAGCTTTTCGTTGAGAAGGTTGGACATCTCTTTCATGTAATGCCTCTTCATCATGTTCTTCCAAATCCGGAAGTTCTTGTTGAGCTTGTACTTGCAGAAAAAGTCGATGGTCTGCAGCTTGTAGTACATGTCCTACTCGGCCATCCACTCCTACCGACTCATGAAATAGGCTTCCTTTTGGATGAATTGAGTTACTCCCTTGCAGCTTATCGTCATGTACTCGTCGGGGTTGCGTTCGTTGAACTCCACAATCCGGTAGTCATAGGGGTGCGAGTACTTGTTGAGGTAAAAGAAATCTAAGTGCATGTCGGGGTAACTCTCGAAAAAACTGAAGATGTTGCGAGGGGCTAAGTTCATCACCAGTTCTTTGTTGAACCGTTCTTTCTTGTGCAGTCCTTTCTGTTTCTTTGCAAGGGCCCGGCCTTCTTCGGTTAGTTCATTCTGCTCAATTGGATTCATCGGCTCCTTCACAGCCAATGGTACTGATCGTTTCTTCTCAGAGCCTTTGGGATGCCATTATTGCTTGTCGAGTACAATCTTTCCGCGGATGCTAGCCATGGATCTCTCAAGCCCATTGGGCTTTCGATGGGAGTCCGCATAGATTTTGGGTACAAGCACCTCGGTCGACAACTTTTGGAGTTGTTTAGATTGGTCTTGTAAGAAGGGCTGCCGGTGGATCAAAGACTTATGCGAAAAGTTCATGTAAAGCCTGTTCTTGAGGCTGTTTTCGCTGGAATCGTCCATGTTCTAATAGAAATAATAGTCACTTCACCTGACTTCCACAATTGAGCATCTCGCCAGAGATTATTGCTGAGCGAACCTTGGCTGAGAAATAGTAAATCACACATCACATCGGAAGACGATCGCCTCGAAACTCCGACCGATCGCGAGTATAATAACACAGTTGCACCGTTATGGCTGACCTCAGTACCATTCGAACTCGGGTCCTCACCATTCTCCTGGTGCTCGTAGTTGTGCTCTTACCGTTCATGATCTGCGACCTCTACTACGGCTTCAACGACAACATCTGCCTCGACGAAAAGATTCAAAACTTTAAGATCCTCTTTTAGACGAACGTCTGGCTAATTGTGAAGGGGTTCTTCGATCTGTTCAGCATACTGGTCTACGTTGCGATAGGCATTGCTCTGTTCGTCTCCAAGAAAATCTACCGTACACTGCAATGGCTTGTTGCTCTTTTCTTTCTTGGCACATTGGTACGCTTTGCGTGGTTAGTGATCGGAGCATGTATGTACTGGGGTATCTATGGCCGTCAAACCTCTGCAAGCCTGCTGTGGATGCTTACATGTGGATCATGCTGCTCTTTAACATGATCATTCAATTTATCGGGCAGTGCATCGTTCTCGCTTTCCTTTGGCGCTTCATGGCTGCTAGTTCAGATGCTACTGAATACGAAGACGCTAAACCGAAAGGTACCGTCACTGAAGGACCATTTGAACTTAAAGTACAATAACCTCGGCCCTACGATGCAGACCATGAAACTTACCACCAAGCAGCTTACACAGGAACTCCCATGCCAATGGTTCCTCAGGCCTACCAATAGGGCTACTATACGCAACAAACAACAGTTGTGCAGCAACCCTATGAGCCATACTACCCGTATGTTCAGCAGCCGACGCCTTCATATTAGCTGACTCAGAACTACATTCAACAACCCGGACCCCCAGCCCAATACCCTCAATTCTCAGATCCCGCAGCGCCGCAATATCTGTACGGAAGCCAAGTAAAACGTTACCAACCGTGATGCCAAATCGAAAGTCTACATACAACAGCAAAAAGTCTGCATTTTCAGCAGCAGTTCCTCGTCGAACATGTTGGTGGTGGCCGAGATTCCAGCAGAAAAAGTTTTTAGTTGCCGAGAGGTCCGTTAGCACTTGCGAAGACTACAGATCAGCAATGCTTTACCAGAAAGGAAGCGGGATACTGCTGCTTCTACGTTTTCGCCGGTTCTTGCCGATACTTCCTCATACACCTCTATTCGATTTTCGTTAGCGAAATTTTCAGCTTCTTCTTTTCGTACTTCCCGTTTATGAGTGTCCAGCTTGTTGCCCAACAGGCATATAGCAACATCCGGTCGCTAGCAGTGTTCCTTGACTTCTGAATTAATTCTCAGGTACGCTGAAGCCACCCGGGAAGGCTCTCGAAAGTCGTTCGGTTCCCTAAGTCGAACACGATGATCGCAGCGTGAGCACCTTTATAGTGCTGGTGACACACCGATCGAAACCTCTCTTGGCCAGCAGTATCCCAGAACTGTACGTGAACATTGGAGTTGCGTAAGAAAAAGGATCTGCTTCCAACTTCCACTCCCACCGTCGGGAAGCCCTCGTCGAGCGGTTCATTCTTGAGCAGCCTATAGAGTATGCTGGACTTGCCGGTGGACATGTCACCGACTAGCACCACCTTCACTACGCGTTCCATGCGCGATTATAAAACAGTCGGAGTTGCTGCTTCGGTCTTATAATTATCCGCATGGAGAAGGAGCCGATAGTCGACGGCTTCTCCAGTTAGGAGGAATTCAAGGAGGAGGAAATTTATGTGCATGGTGAACGCACCAACGAAACTGTTCCGAACGCAAAGTAGGAGATTCGCTTTCGGGTGGAGCCACCTCCTTAGATTAAGGATAAGCCGTACCCATTGCACCCTGACATCACATCTGGATGGGTACCGCGGATTCTCCTTCCCAACCCAGTGCCCACTACCTACTAGAACTATATCGTTGATGCGCTGGTGCGAGAACTGCTACGACCGCGGCAGTAATCACCTTACCGTATCGCTTATCTCGGTCCACGCTACGAGAACAGCTATTTTATTCACTACGGCAAGAGCTACCACTTTCCTTACTCACACATTCGTCCTCCAGAGCGCATTAGATTCACGAACCGCAGCTTTCTCGGCAATAACCCTGACTGCTGTGATGGTCTGGGGTTTGACTCGCTCTTTTAAGCCGGCAACCTTGACTGCGCGGTGAAGGTTGGCGCAAGCGAGTACGATTTGTTCCTCCAGGTCGATTCCAATACCAAGGGGCACCTACAATGGTACAACTTCAAGGTTAGCAAAACACGTAAAAACGCTCGCTGCAGGTTCAACCTCTGCAACTTCCAGAAGTGCAAGAGCCTGTATACCCGCGGCATGAAGCCTTTCGTTATGTCCCGTAAACGAAATGAGCAACTACACACTGGCTGGGAGCAAGCAGGCGATAACCTTCGATATGACTTAAAGCCACTAAGATTCCGCGCACTCCTGGATAGTGAGTAAGCTGGTTGTAATGCAGCACTGACCGCTATTACCGGTTGACCTTCGACTACACCTTCGAGTATGACGATGACGAAGTACAATTCGCCTATTGTGTACCATACGACTACACTACCCTGATGAAATGGATTGAGCAGCTGAGTCTGAGATGTGCCGATGCAGGGTTTCTGAAAGTCAGCAAGCTCTGCTGTTCACTTGGAGCACTTGAAGTGCCACTGCTTACCATACATCAGCCCGACTAACTAGCAGAAGAGTAAAAGACAATTTAGAATTCGAAGCCGACAACTGCAAGTCAGGAGGACCTTCGGAATGAATCCACATGGAACTATCCATCAGCAAGGAAGTGTATAGTCATTTCAGGAAGGGCACACCCCGGTGAGTCCAATGGCTCTTTCATGATGCAGGGCTTTTTATAGTTTCTATGCGGGCAATCTGCAGCAGCAGCCTATCTCCGGAAAAGAGTTGTCTTCAAAATCGTCCCTATGCTGAATCCCGACGGCGTCGTATCTGGTAACTACCGCACTGGGCTCAGTGGAAAAGACTTCAATAGGGAATTTCTTAACCCCGACCGCTTCATATTTCCGGAGATATCAGCGCTCAAGGATCTAGTGGTAAAGTGCAAGCGTGAATACAAGAATAACCTACTGTTGTTCTTAGACTTTCACGGTCACTCGATAAAAAAGAACGTGTTTATGTACGGACCTGAATTCCCCATCACTGAACGCTACTACTACGAGTCGAAGATTCTGCCTAAGTTGCTCGGCCGAAGAACTGAGATGTTTCGGTACTATAGCTGCATTTTTCGAATTTCGACTTTTAAGGAAACCACTGCTCGAGCAATTCTACTACGCAAGTTGGACATTCCTTTCTCATACACTATTGAAGCATCCAACGGCAGCTACTACGATAAGCAGGAAATGAAGGACCAGCAGTTCACACCAAGGCTTTGGATTTAAATGGGGCAGGAAATAGGTAAGACTGTTGAGGAGTATTGTCAGGCACTGATCGCTAGTGAGGAACAGCGTGCTGAGAAGCAAAAGGAGAGAGCATTCAACCACAAAAAGAAGAAGAGCTGGGTCGAAACTCGAAGAGTTAGCAAATTTAGTGCTTCAACACCTAGCCGGTCAGTGAGCAAACGTTCCAACCCATGTGAAAAACCAGCCCGCCGAGAACCCACCGTCGATGTCTCCGAAGGAATACTCAAAGAGATTGTCGATGAAATCAAACAAGCTGAAAGACAGGAAGAGAAAGACAAAGAAGTAATGTCAGACGACGCAATGAGTGAAGGAAGTTCGGACCAAGAAAAGGAGGCGGATGATCTCTCACCAGACAAGTACCGTAAGCTCTGCAAGATCATTGCGTGCAAAAAGTTTCAGGGTTTGTAAAAATGTAATTTAAACTCAAAGGAAGGTGCAGAGTCGCCATCACCCACACGCCACCGTCCCATCCGTCAAATGTCCAGTAAAAGCAATCCCCAAGAGTCAGAAGAAATGCTACTTTGCAGTGCTGTCACTGTCCATGACAGCACCAGCAACCTTGCGAATATTGTCCTTAATAATAACTCCGAAGAAGAACTATCGCCATAGCTTGAAGAGCCAGAGGCTTAGTTGCCTCCTATCACCCAGGTCTTTACAAACCGTGGAAGGATGTCTGTAAAGCAGAAGCATCAAAATACTCGGAGACAGATGAACGAGACGATGCGGGATACAGTAAAGACACGAGCGACTGCCAAAGTGAGTAATATCTCCTTCTTCAATCCCTTCTGGCAAGACGAACATCGCCTTTCAAACATCCCCGGAAATCGATAACGAGCTGAGAGTTGTGGTGGTCCACCCGGTTAGCTGACTCACGTGGTGGATAGCCTACGTCGGACCTATAACATCTATCGCTAAAACAATACCATGACTTACTCCAAACAGTTGGCACTATCGAGCCTGAACCGTTCACTCTTCAAGCACCACTAATTCAAAACCAAGCTAAAGCACGATCGCAAGTCGGTGAACTACTCACTGATGTACGCCCAGCGGTGAGCTGCTGTTCATATAATATATTATTAAAAGTTACGTCTTGGAAAATGCATCGGAAGGAGCTAGAGGCGCGATTCTGTATGGCCGACTGGGAGTTCATGTAGAAGCTTCCTACTGCTCGGCTCTTTCGCAATCGCTATAACGGTCGTCACTGCGAGGAATACATGCTCTCGCTCTACTCAGACCGTGATAAGGTCTCCTTCGAGCACCGAGCAGCCTCCACCGCCAGCCAGTTGGTCAAAATACTGCATTTCGAATGCTTCAGCTGCTTCAACGCTAGCAACGTGTTTACTCATTACAACGCTCGGGTGTTCGTGGAGCACGTGAGATTTCGCATATCCGAGTTGACCGACATCCCCGAAAATTCGTGTCTTACAATGTTGGAGTAGACCCTTCAGGGCTTCAAGATCATCTTCGAGGAGTACCAACCAGTAAGGGTCTTGGAATCCATGATCTGCCTCAACGAGGATAGGCGGATCAGGGTGTGGCTCAGTCCAAATCCATTGGATAATTTTGCGAGAGTAGCTTCAACCACTACAGAGCAAATCATGGTCAGTGATATATTCAAGATCTTCTGGCGGCTCATACCGTGTCTAGATGATCGACCAGCAGCGATGGATTTCCTCCAAGCATTTGACTACGTCAGAATGAAAAAGACCCGACCACAACCGCCTCGAAAAGTTGTGGGTGTGAACCCACCAACTTCTATTGATTTCGCACCTGTTTTCAAGGCAACCTAACCTAATGAGAAGATGTACCGCACCGCCGAAAGGCTCCATGTCGGACCGGGTTCAACAACTACACTGGGTATTAGTCCGCGAAAACATAATGTCACACAATACGTCGGACCCGTCACCAGCTACGAATCTCCCAATAAATCTCACATTGTAAGTGTTCGACACAACCCCTCGATGGACCCTTCAGGCCATTAGCTGATGGTGAAAGATGACTAACTGGAGAAGCAGCAGATACAATCAAGCTACGATAAGCAGAGCTATGCACCGGGCTTCGACAGTGACGAGGATTGCTAAGGAAGGCGCCAATCCATAGTCGTCAGAATCGAATCTGCAAGGACTACCTCCAAAAACATCTCAGTTAACCAGCGTTTTATTGAGTTGGATCGCAATGAATTGCAGCTTGAGTTCCTTGACCCGAAGAAGAACAAAGACACCAAATTGGCGATGATAGAATCGCTCAGAATCAACCAGCCAAACGACTAAAATGTCCAGAAGCTGTGCAGAATCTACAATCATGCCCTCAAGTATGACCCATTGATGTACCTGGAACTGCAAAAGCATCAAGGTGTGCTCTCAAACATCACCAACATGTACGTGGTAAAGAAGTTAACCGAGATCGTTGAGCAGGATCACAACGAAAATTCATCCGACCACAACTCCAAATATCGAGGCGAAAATAGGGCGACTCGTATCAAGACACAGGACTAGCGAAGGTTGGACGAAGCGTAATAGCGAAAGAGATAGGAAAGGGTAAAACAAATACTGGAGATAGAACGCGCCAAACGCACGAAGACGATATACAACAAGTCCATAAATTACGTTTCCAGCAACCAACAACTCAACAAGACGAGCCCCCAACCGTCAAAGACAAGTATCGAGACTCCCGCGAACCCACCAGCGCAGCCACAATAGAAACGCCGCACTCCTTCCTACATCAACGAGCTAGAAAGCCTGATCGGTCCTAGCCACGAAAGCGATAGAGTAAAAGCCCGTAGTGGGAGCATAACCCACAACATCGAGCAGAAGAAGAAATAGAAGAACCGGTTTATGAAGGGCTTCAAGTAGGAAGTCGAGAAGCTGCTGTTCGATTGATATAAAAGATTTTGGAGTATGATTCGGGTTGGGTTACTTTTTCTCCTCGTGGCTTCAGCAATCGCGGTACCATTCAGTTCGAAGTAGGCGCCACAGAAAGACATCGACAGCAGGGTTCTAGCGCTAACGAAGGACAACTTCGATGAAACGCTACGCAGCAATCCAATGACATTAGTGGTCTTCTACGATCCCAATACCGATGATTATCGCAAGCTGCAGCTCCAGTACGGCCGTGCAGCACTGCAGCTGGCCAATGAAAACATCACAGAAGGTCGTGAAATATGTGAATGCAGTATTACTAGCCAAGCTTGACATTACGAAGAACAAGGAGATTATAGATAGGTTCCAGTTCAGTGAGTTCCCTGAGTTCATACTATTCGATCAGGAGGACCAGCTAGAGTTCGAAGATGAGCTCTCTGCCGATGCGTTGGTTTAGTGGGTCAAGTCTATCCTTTCCCAGCCCTTTAAAGTCATTGAATCAGCTGAGTAGCTCGAGAGGGAGGTTAAAGTGGAGGAACTAGCCAAAGTTTTCTACTATGGGCCTACTGATATCAAGGAGTTCAAGACTTTCGAAAGAGTCGCTCATCTGGATCGCGACACCGGTATAAAACCCATTAACGCAGAATACTTTGTTGTGAGCAAGCCAGAGTTGCTTAAGAATATCTGGACGCCAACTGTGAGAGTGCATGCTACTTTCCACCATCCTCAAGCTTGGTTAACCTACGAGGGAGATTGGACAAAGGCCAACCTTCAGACCTGGATTCAAGATGAGTCGCTTCCAATTGTGGTGGAAATGACAGAGAGAACTACAAAGTACATCTTCGATGACAAATCAACCACTATTTTCTTGGTTAACTCCGGAGATGATTCCGAAGCGGCTTTGGGAGTAATGGAGACGCTCTGCGAGAAGGACAAGAGCTTTACTTGCGGTCAGCTGAAGAAGGATAGCCCAATGTTTGAATCGTTTACTGAGTTTTTAGGTTCTCCCGAAGAAATGATGAAATCTCATATACTTCTGCTCGAGACCAAGAAGATGAAAATGTACCGATACAAGAGTTCGGTGGCCGACATCACAGGTACTTAGAGTCTTATGCAGACGAACTCTTGAATAATTGGCTCAAAGACTGGCGAGCTGGTAAGCTTGTGCAGGATAACCTTGGCGATGGTGGGCAGTAGCCACCTAAAGAAGAGCCTGCTTGCGATAGTCCCTCTGACGAAGCAAGGAGCTACACAAAGACAATGGAATTGTGATGCTATTGTTAGTTGCGGATCAGTATTTGTCGTAAGAATAATTTATTAATGTT
>Ga0075152_10001922_pt1 | contig 14862 bp, 15 predicted proteins | sample JI61114C2DNA_FD_70964 | JGI IMG/M metagenome (GOLD analysis project Ga0075152, IMG submission 70964) | Wastewater effluent complex algal communities from Wisconsin, to seasonally profile nutrient transformation and Carbon sequestration -... | ecosystem: Engineered > WWTP > Effluent > Algae...
GCTCGACGCCATGTCGATCTTGGCGCGCAGCACGTGGGCGCCGTCGGCGAACTCGCCGGCGCGCATGCGGGCGAACAGGTCGAGGTTCTCCTCGACGCTGCGGCCGCGGTACGGGCTGTCCGTGCCGGGCTTATAGAAGTTGCCGCGATACTCCTTGATCTCGTCGGCGCCGAGGCTGCACACGTAGGCCTTGCCGGCCTTGATCAGGGCGACGGCGTAGTCGTGCAGCTGCTCGAAGTAGTCGCTGGCGAAGTAGAGGTGCTCGCCCCAGTCGAAGCCGAGCCAGCGCACGTCGGCCTGGATCGACTGCACGTACTCGAGCTCCTCGGTGGCCGGGTTGGTGTCGTCGAAGCGCAGGTGACAGCGCCCGCCGAACTCCTGCGCGCTGCCGAAGTTGAGGCAGATCGACTTGGCGTGGCCGATGTGCAGGTAGCCGTTGGGCTCCGGCGGGAAGCGCGTGACCACCCGGCCGTCGTGCTTGCCGGCCTGCTGGTCCGCGACGAGGATCTCCCGGATGAAGTTCGGCGGGGTGTCGGTGGGAGCGTCGGGCGCGTCGGTCGCGGTCGTCATGGGCGGGCAGATCCGTACTCCACGCGGGCGCAGGGGTCAATGAGGCCGCCCGCGGGCTCCTGGCGGCCCCTCCGGCCCCTGCGGAAAAGTTGCCGGCGCGCGACGCCCGTGCCAGCGTCCGCCGCGTGACCGATGCGTCCGCAACGAGCGCCGCGACCCCGAAGGCCCCGAAGGCCCGGGCGTGGGGCTGGCTCGGCGAGCACGCCTACCTGATCCTCGCCGCCGCCGCCGCGCTGGTGCTGACCCGCACGGTCGAGTTCTCGCCGCCGCCGCTGGTGCGCGTCGACCCGATGGCCCACGGCGGAGCGCTCGGCGGCCTGCCCGTGCAAGAATTCTCGGCCGAGCTGCGCAGCCCGCAGGTCGTGCAGCTCAAGGCGACGCTGCGCCGCTACGACGACCCGGACCTGGCGGTCGGCTTCGACAGCCACAACCTCGACGAGCGCGGCGAGCTGCTGTCGCAGCCGGTGGTGACGACGCCGCTCGGGACCGGCGCGGCGATCGAGCAGACCGTGCGACTCGAGCGCGGCGCCCTCGAGCTCGACCTGCGGATCTTCGCCACGCCGCGGCTGGCGAGCGCGAACGGCCAGGCCGAGCCGCTCACCCGCCTCGAGCACCAGATCTCGATCCACAGCCGCCGCGAGGGCTGGGCGGGCAGCAAGCGCCGCGTCCACCTCGACACCGCCGGCAGCCTCGACGACGTCGAGGCCCACGGGCATCGCCTGGTGTTCTCCGTCGACGAGCACCTGTTCAGCCTCGACCTCGAGCTGCACCGCCCCCTCGGCGCGGTATAATCCGCGGCTCGTGCTCCACGCGGTTTTATTAATCAAGGGGACAGTCTCGCTCGCGCTGACCGTCGGGCTCGCCGCGCCGCCGGAAACCAACGCCGCGGGCTACGCGACGCCCGGCGTGTCCGCGTCCGCGAGCGCGAGCGCGAGTCCCCAGGCGTCCGCGTCCGCGAGCGCGACACCCGGCGTGTCCGCGAGCGCGAGCGAGGTGGTGAGTCCCGAGGTGTCCGCGCCGCCGGTGACCGGCGCGCAGACGCCTCCGCCGGGCGCGGAGCCGGTGGTGCCCGCGCCAGTCGTGAGCCCGGGGGCGCTGTCACAGTACCCGGCGCCACAAGTCGAGGCCGGGCCGACGCCGGAGCACCTGCGTCCGCCACGGCCGCGCGGGGACGGTCGCGGACTGTTCATCGCGGCGGGCGTGATGGCGGCGCTCAACGTCGGCCTGGCGGCGGCGCGGCTGGGCCTCTCGCTCGGCGAGTCGAGCGCGGAGCGCGAGCAGGCGCGACTGGTCCTCACCGCTGGCGTGATGCCGGTCAATGTCGCCGCGGGCATCGGCCTCGCCGCGGCCGGCGGACACTATCGCGGGCGCATCGACGGCTATCGCACCGCCTTCGAGCGCGCGCCCAAGCTGCGCGCCACCGCCTTCACCGGCAGCGGCACCGTCCTGCTGGTGATGGGCGCCGTCGCCTGGGCCTCGGCCTGGACCCCGTGGCACGGCGACGCCACGCTGGACGGCCGCGGCGGCGGGTCGCTCGTGGTCGAGTCGGTCGGCAGCCTGCTGCTGATGGGCGGCTCCGGGCTGGTCGCATATGGTGTGTCATGGAAGCGGCACACCGCCCGTTATGGCCGCACGGTCCCGGTCGCGCTGCGGCCCGCGTTCGCGCGCGGCTTCGCGGGCCTGACCCTCGGCGGACGGTTTTAGCCGGTTGTTGCGGTGATATGGGCACATCGTGGGCCCGGGTTCGGGATCGTCGCGTGCTATCGTCGGCGGCCGTGCGTGAGCGGGGGACAGGGCGGCGCGTCACCCACGCGGCGCCGCAGGCGGGGGCGTCGATGCTCGTGCGGGCGCTCGAGGGCGTGCACCTGTCGACGCAGATGCTGCTGCCGGCGCTCGGCTCGCTCGGGTTGATCGTCGTCTATGGCGATTTGTTGCTCGGCAAGCTGCTGATGTTCGGGTGGCTGCCGATCCTCGTGTTCCAGCTCGTCGACTTCGCGCACCACCGGTCGCCGCGCTCGACGACGGCGGCGCTGTCCATGGCCCTGGCCGTGCCCGGCGAGCTGGCGGTGACCCATGCGCTGTCCGGCGACACGCCGCTGCTGTTCTTCACGGACCTGTTCATCGTCGAGCTGGTGGGGCTGCTCATCGCGCTGCCGCTGTTCGCGGTGGCCGAGAAGCTCGGGCAGGGCGGCGACCGCGAGGGGATCGCCGCCCTCGTCGTCCTGGCCAGCATCGGCGTGCCGCTGATCGTGTGGGTCGTGGTCCCGTTCTGGACCGGCCGCAGCGACGACCCGCTGTGGCTGGCCGGGCTGCTGCTCGGCGTGCTGCTCGGCGTCGTGACGCGCTATAACGCAATGCGCGGAGGACCGGTCGGCGGCGATCAATTCGCCACTCCCTGGATGGTCCGCGGCTTCGTGCTGTGGGTCGTGGCCATCATCGTCGCGCGCTACGCGCTGTGACGGGTATTTTTGCGCGCGGGCCGGTCCGGCGCGGCTCACGATGAACGTGATAGCGTCGGTCGCAATGTCCGGGTTCATGGTGTTCGTCATCCTCGCGGCGGCGGTGGCGGTCGTCGCAAGCATCTACTTCGCCAAGGACGCCCGGGCGCGCCGCAAGCTCGCCGGCACCCGGGTAGAGGCGATCGCCCAGGCCACGCCCGGGACGACGGCGCGGTTCACGGGCACGATCGAGGCCCTCGACGACCAGCTCACCGCCCCGATGAGCGGCCGAAGGTGCGTCTATTACCTGGCGGTCGTCCAGGAGTACCGCTCGAGCGGCAAGTCCGGCAATTGGGTCGAGATCCTGCGCGACGAGCAGCACGTCGACTTCCTGGTCCGCGACGGCACCGGGGCCGCCCACGTCCGCATGGACGCGCCGCACGTCGTCGCCGTCCGCGATCACAACACCCGCTCCGGCACCTTCGACGACGCGACCGCGATCGAGGCCGCGTTCCTCCAGCAATTCAGTAAGGAGTCGACCAACTTCCTCGGCCTCAACCGGTCCCTGCGCTACAGCGAGGGCGCGCTCGAGCTCGGCGAGGAGATCACCGTGCTCGGCGCGACCCGCCCCGGCGACGGTGACATCCACCTCGTGATCGAATCTCCAGCGGAGGGCCAGCTGCTGCTCACCGACCATCCGCGCACGGTCCGGGCCCAGCCCTGAGCCGTCCCCTCACCTCGAGACCGAATGAGAGCAGCGAAAACCGGTCATTCGGGCCGGGCGAGCCAGACTCCCGAGCGCTCGCCGTCTGCCACCACATAAGCGACCACGTCGGGCGCGAAGGCGTCACGCCATCGTTCGAGGTCGAGGGCCGCGACCACGTGGTCGTCGATCTGCAGCTCTTCGAGGGTGGCCGGGTCGGTGAGCGTTGCGAGGTTTTCTATCCGACGCGGGCCCGTCGTCGCGGTGTCCGTGGCCGACGTCGCCGGCTCGGGTCCACAGCCGGCGGGCGCGAACAGGGCTCCTGCGATCACGCCGAGGGCAGCCAGGATCCGGGGGAGCATCGGTCCAGCTTACGCCCGGGCGGCTGCGCCCGGTCGTACAAATGGATGAAGGATCGGCGGCGGGTGAGTCAGGGAGGGGCGGTCTGGTCGGCGCCGTCGTAGGTGAGGCCGACCGGGCCGTACCACTGGGTGATCTGCGGGACGAGGCGTCCGGCGGCGATCGCGGGATCGCGGGCGAGCAGGGGCGTGACGTCCTCGACCCTGGTGGCGTCGAAGATGAAGATGCCGGCGAGGCCGTCGACATCATCCTTCGGAGTCTCGAAGGGACCGGCGAGCACCAGCTGTTTGGCCTTCGCCATGGCGTTGATGTTGGCCATGTGACCCTCGAACAGCTGCTTGCTCTCCGGCGTGGATTCGGCGGTCCACGCCGGCCCGCGGCGGAGCACGACGAACACGTACATGCGCATGGCGAAGGGCTTCGCCGCGGGCGTGGGGGGCGTCGCAGGGGCGGGCGGGGAGCCGTGGGCACAGCCTGCGAGCGAGAGGGCGAGCCACAGGGCCAGCGTGCGCGGCGGGTCGAGCATGCGCGATGGTAACTGCGCGCGGCACCGATCGTCCATCCGGCAGGCTTCAGGATGGCGCGCCGGGCCGACGCATTGTGGGTCCGGCGGCCTCGTGCGCGCAAGAACGACCTGATCTCCCGGTGATCATCCGACGAGGATAAGCTCATGAGGTCTCGCGGCGCTCCAGCCAACCCGATAACTGACACCGCCACCGGGAGTGACGGTCCTACGGGCTGGAGCGCCGCGAGGAACTTTGTGCGCCTCGGGCGCGGGCGCGGCGGGCTCAGCCGGTCGGTCGCAGCGAGCGGCGATAGGCGGCAGGGGACATTCCGAGGTGGCGGCGGAACGAGCGGGCGAACGCCTCCTCGGAGGAGTAGCCGGCGGCCTCGGCGAGCAGCGCGGTCGAGATGTCCTCGCTGCGGAGCAGGTCCGCGGCGACGTTCATTCGCCAGCGCCAGCGGGTCAGCCCGGGAGGCACAACGCGTACAGGCGGGTGAACGTGCACATGATGGGAGGCTCGCAGAACGGGTCCTCGGGGCTGCCGCTGCACAGGGCGACGCAGGTGCCGACGCCGTTCATGTCGGGGCCCCAGCAGAGCGCGCCCTCGATGCAGCTGTCGACGCCATTGGCGGCGTCCTCGGCGAGGCACTTCTCGCCGGGCTTGTCCGTGCCCGTGACCTCCACGCATTGGACCGCGTTCATCACGCCGTCATCGGTGTAGTAGGTGCACTTCTGGCCCCTGGGGCAGTCCTGGGTCCAGGTGTCGCAGCCGTCCATGATCTTCATCATGTCGTCGCAGCCGCCGGATGCGCAGGGGTCGCCGGTCGAGTCGACGGCGGTGGCCATCGTCGTGGTGCTGCCGCTGGTGGTCCCGTCGGTCGTACTGGTGCTGCCGGGCGCGCTGGTCGTGCCGGGTGCGCTGGTCGTGTCGGGCGCGCTGGTGGCCGAGCCCGATGCATCGCCGGTCGTGACGGGCGTGGAGGTCGTGCTGGTCGTGGAGGTCGTGGCGTTGCTCGAGCTGGAGGCGCTGGTGGAGCCCTGGGGGTCGTCACCGGTGTTCTTGACGCAGCCGATCACCGCGGCGCAGCCGAACAAACTGGTCGCAATAAAATGTGAGTACTTCATGGATATCTCCGCGGGGGTGGTGTCGGAACTTCGGGCGAACGAGGCGGGACGGCGGGAGAATACGGCGGGAGGGTGCCCGCGAACAGGTCGAGCCCGCCGGTCACCCGGGCGCCGTGCTCGCCGGGGCCGATGAACGCCTCGACCCGTTCGTAGCGCACGCTCCACTTCACGGGCAGCGTGGCGTCGGCCGGGTCGAGGGTGAATTCGACGACGCGCGGGTCCTCGCCGACCCCGAGCCGGTCGTCGAGCTCGAGCGTGCGCACGGTGGGGCCCTTGCCGAGCCGCGCGTGTTTCCAGTGTCGCGCCAGATAGCGTCGCTGCGGCCCTGTGCTGCGATCTGGCCCCTCGACCGCGACCGCCACCACGAGCCGCCGCAGCAGGTCTCCGGTCGGGAACGCGTGGCCGACCCGATCCTCTTGCAGGTCGAGGGACAGCTCCACGCGCCCGGCCGTCGGTCGCCGCGCCGCGACCACGAAGGCCTCCCGCATCCACGCGGCGTCGCGCGAGGCCACGAAGCCGTGCGATCGATGCAGGCCGCCGTCCTCGCCCGTGACCGGCGGCATGTGGCACGCCGCGCAGCCGCGATCTCGATGCCGCGAATCCTGCAATTCACGCACGGTCGTCTGCATGTACTCGGGGACAGGTCGCCGGTCGGGGAACGTGAACTCGTGGCACCCCGCGCAAGCGTCGGCCGCGGCGAACTTCGCATCGCGTAACACGGCGTGCGGGGCATTCAACGGCGCGTCGATGGCCCGCGCCGACAACACCTTGTCGCCACCCGGCAGATGGCAGCTCACGCACGCCACCCCGAGCGCCGCCAGCTCCGCCTCCGGTTCGCGCGGGTCCGCCTCGGGCGCATGGCAGCCGCGGCAGAACGGCAGCGGCTCGCTACGCAGCGCGCTCTGGAAGTCCGGCGACGTATACGCCGCGCGGTGCAGCGACCCTTGCCACTCCGCGGCGATCGCCTCGTGGCACGCGACACACTCGGCGTTACGCTCGACGGCATCGTCGACACGCTGCAGCGGCGCCGGACCCGGCATCACCACCGGCACACCCGCAGCAGCGGGCACGCTCGGGTCCGCGCACCCCACGAGCAGCAGCATCGACCACCCGGCCGCGGCGCTCCGGGCCCACGCTCGCGCCTCGAGGTCCTCCGACGCGAGCATCGCGGCGCTGCGCATCCCCCATGATCATCGGATCCGCGAAAAGAAAAAGCCCCAAGCCGAACTTTTCTATCATTTTTCGCCCACATTCACGCGCCCCCGCCCCGCCCGGGCGCCCACCCCGTGAGTCCAAAGCGCGCCCCGAGGGTCGATGCGGGTCCGGCCTCGGCCGCGCCGACCGCCTCGTCCTTGCCCAGGTGGTGGTGTCAGGGGGCCGGCGGGCGGGGCGACCGAGTCAAGCGAGAGTCCTATCATTCGCACAGCGCCGGGCACAACAGCGAGCGCGCCCTGTTTGAGCGTCGCCCCGCCCGCCGGACGCCTGACTGCGCCCAGTTGTGCGACGCTCGCCGGACCCGCATCGGCCCGTACGACGCCGTCCGTGAGCCATATCTATACACACTACCGACGATAAGGATCATGCACCGCGCTGAGCAAAGCGACCTCGAAGCAGCGCAGGTCATGCATGGTCCGCCGCAGCTCCGCGAACACGAGGTCGAGGTCCGGGGCCTCGGGATACAGCGTATCCTCCCACGGGTCGGCGCTGCGATCGAAGACGCCCGGTTTAAATAACGCGCTATAGAACGGGGTCAGCGAGACGCCGAGGCCGCCGAGCACATATCGGTCGCGCTCGCCGAGCGAACGAAACAGCAGCAGCCAGTCCCACAGGGCCCGGCGCGCGTCGCTGAGCGCGAGGTCGTACTGGTCGCAGCGCGAGCGACGGCCCCAGGGGGTCTCGCGCAGGACCGGCGGGTGGTAGCGACACAGGGGGGTCGCCAGCAGCAGGCGCACGACCCGGGCCTGGGCGGCCAGCTCGGCGAGGCGCGGGCTCAGGTGGCCGATGTTGCCGACCGGAATCTCTTCACTGAGCGCGAGGATCTCGCGCTCGCGGGCGAGTCGGCGGCGGCGCACGACGGCCCAGCGCGCCGCGACCGCGGCCGACACGGCGCCGGATAGCGTCAGCGTCGAGAGCAAGGCCTCCAGCATGGGGCATGTGCGACGCGGGCTCAAGGCGCCCGCGTCGTGACGTGGCGCGGGTGGGCGCGAACCTGTCTTCCGGGACAGGCGAACAAAGACGCGCGGGTCCGGGCGGCTCCCGGGCCCGGGTGCTGGCGCCAGCGCTCGGGACCCGCGGGGGTGCTGGCGCCGACGCTCTGGAGCTCTCAGGCCTGGGTGCTGGCGCCGGCGCTGGCGACGGCCTTCTGGACCTCGTCGTAGTCGGGCTCGACGCCGGGGTTCGGGGCGATCCACGCGTAGTTGATGGTGCCGGTGGGGTCGATGACGAAGACCGAGCGCTTGGCGGCGGTGTAGCCGGGCAGGCCGGCGAAGTCGTCGTGGGCGATGCCGTAGGCGCGGGTCGCCTCGCGCTTGTAGTCGCTGAGCAGCGGGAAGTTCAGGTCGTTGCGCTCGGCGAACGCGGCGTTGCTGAAGGGCGCGTCGACGCTGACCCCGAGGACCGTCGCGTTCAGGTCGTTGAGCGCCGTGAGGGCGTCGCGAAAGGAGCACATCTCCTTCTGGCAGACGCCGGTGAAGGCGGCCGGGAAGAACGCGAGGACCACGGTCTTGCCTTGGAGGCCGGCGAGGGAGACCTGCTCGCGCTTGTGGTTGGGGAGGGTGAACTCGGGGGCCTTGTCGCCGGTTTGCAGCATGCCGCATGCGTACCGAAGGCCCTCGCGGGCCGCAAGGGCTGCGGCCAGAGGCGGGGCCAGTCGCCCGTGGCGGGCGCCAGGGGGCCTGCACACCCCCTGGGCAAGCAGGCAGGGTGAGCCGGGCGCCCGGGCAGGCGGGCTGGACGGGCGCGGGCAGGCGCGTTCGGGCGGGCGCTTTGGGGTAAAACCGGGCGAAGATGCCAAGCCGAACTCTATCCGTCGCCCTCCTGCTGCTCCTGGCCGGTTGTGATCGGCCCCCGGACGCCGCGAAGGCGAGCCGCGAGGCCCCGAAGGGCGCGGTGCCGACCGTGGTGCCGCCCGCCTCGGAGGTGGCCACGGTCGCTGCGCCCGTGCCGGTGGTCGCCGAGGCGCCGGTCATCGACGGCGAGCACGTCGCGCTGCCCGACAGCCTGGTGGCGGCCGGCATCCCGCCGATCCCGAGGGGGATCGCCGAGGCCGTCGGGGCTTACTCGGAGGCGCGCTCGGCCGCGGTGCTCGACTGGCATCCGCGTGAGCGCGCGCTGCTGATCTCGACCCGCTTCGCCGATACCCCGCAGGTGCACGAGGTCCGCGGGCCGGGGGCCGCGCGGCGCCAGCGGACTTTCTTTCGGGATCGCGTCGGCGCGGCCACCTATCCGCCCGCCGGGGACGGCCGCTTCTTCGTATTTTCAAAGGACATCGGCGGCAATGAGTTCGCCCAGAATTGGCGCCTCGATGTCGGCGACCCGCAGCCGACCCTGCTGACCGACGGCGCCTCGAAGAACAGCCTCGGCCCGTGGTCGAACGCGGGGGAGCGCCTCGCGTATACGTCGACCCGGCGGACCCGCAAGGACACCGACCTTTACGTCGTCGACCCGCGTCAGCCCCCGAGCGACCGCCGCGTCGCCGAGGTCGAGGGGGGAGGCTGGGCGCCGCTCGACTGGTCGCCGGACGACCAGCAGCTGCTGGTGAGCAACTATGTGTCGGTGAACGAGAGCTACCTGTGGCGCTTCGACCTGAACAGCGGCGAGCGGACCTTGTTGACCGAAAAGACAGGTACGCCGGTGTCCTGGAGCGGCGGGGCGTTCACGGCGGACGGTCGCGCGGTGATCTCCTCGAGTGACATCGCCGGGGAGTTCAAGCAGCTGATGCGCATCGAGCTCGCGGACGGCGAGGTCACGCCGCTGCTGACCGAGGCGATCGCGTGGGACATCGACGACTTCGCCATCTCCCGCGATCGCACGCGCCTGGCGGCGGTCGCCAACGAGGGCGGGACCTCGCGGCTGCACGTGTACGACCTGCCGGCGGGGCGGGAGCGGCCGCTGAAGTCGACGCTGCCCGCGGGCGTGATCAGCGGGCTGAGCTGGCACCCGGGCGGGCGGGAGCTGGCGTTCACGCTGTCCTCGGCGCGCTCGCCGGCCGACGCGTACGTGGCCGATGTGCAGGGCGGGACGATCGAGCGCTGGACCGAGAGCGAGGTCGGCGGCCTCGATCCCGACAGCTTCAGCGAGCCGGAGATCGTCGCGTGGAAGAGCTTCGACGGGCGGGAGATCCCGGGGCTCTATTATAAGCCGCCAGCGCGGTTCACCGGGCCGCGGCCGGTGGTGGTGGTGATCCACGGCGGGCCGGAGGGGCAGTCTGAGGCGGGGTTCATCGGTCGTAATAATTACTATCTCAATGAGCTCGGGGTCGCGCTGATCTACCCGAATGTGCGCGGCTCGACCGGCTACGGCAAGAGCTACGTGCGCCTGGACAACGGCGAGCTGCGCGAGGACTCGGTCAAGGACATCAGCGCGCTGCTCGACTGGATCGGCGCGCGGCCGGAGCTGGATCCGCAGCGGGTGATGATCATGGGCGGGTCCTACGGCGGGTACATGACCCTCGCGGCGTCGGTGCAGTTCGCGGACCGGATCCGCTGCGCGGTGGATATCGTCGGGATCTCCAACTTCGTGACATTTCTGGAGCACACCGAGGCGTATCGCCAGGACCTGCGGCGGGTCGAGTACGGCGACGAGCGCGAGCCGAAGATGCGCGAGTTCTTGCAGAAGATCTCGCCGCTGACCCAGGCGGAGAAGATCAAGAAGCCGCTGTTCGTGATCCAGGGCCGCAACGACCCGCGCGTGCCCGCCAGCGAGGCCGAGCAGATGGTCGCCACGCTGCAGCGCGGCGGCACGCCGGTCTGGTACCTCGAGGGCAAGGACGAGGGCCACGGCTTCGCGAAGAAGCGTAACCAGGACTATCAAATGTACGCGACGATCCTGTTCATGCAGACATACCTGCTCGACGGGCTCGCGGCGCCGATGGTCCGGCAGTGAACGACCGCGCGGCCTGACGGGTGATACGCCGGCCGCCCGGCCGCGCGCGCCGCGGCGCGCGCGTGACCGCGCCAGGTCGCAGGCGACGGAATCTTGTTGCTCTCGGGCAGCTTCTCGCCGTATTTTGACGGCTGGCAGCGAATCTCATCAGCGCGCATTGACCGGGCGCGCTGAGCTCTGAAGGTCAATGCGGCCGGGCGTGGGTCGGCCGCCCTGCGATGCACGAACGGCTCCAACAGATCCGACAGGCGGTCGAGCGAAGCTTCGCGCGGCGGCACTATCCCGCTCCCGGTCCGGGCTTCGACGACGCCAGCCTGCGCGATTTCTCGCGGGACGTCGTCGAGGCCCATGCCGCCGACGATCGGCTGATCGACCCGCCGCACCGGGCAGCGTGGGACGCGCTCCTGCGCGATGCGCAGCGAATGGTGGCCGCGCTCCGGCCCCTGATCGAGATCCGCCACGTCGCCCACGACGCGTACACCGGGCCCGACGATATGCGCGAGGACGTCCTTCGCAACCGCCGGCTCGATGTCAGCACCCTGCACTGCGATCACCCGTTGTGGAGCCCCGAGCAGAACTGCGCGTTTCGGGTCGCCCACGACATCCTCGGTCACGTCCTGCACCCGCACCCCTTCTCGCTCGTGGGCGAGTACCTCGCCTTCCACGAACATATGCGGCGCACCGACCCCGACGCGAAGCAGGCGCTGTTCACCGAGGTCTGCGTCTACGCGTCGATCCGCTACACCGTCGGCGGGTATCCGCAGGTCCAGCGCGCCATCGCCTATCCGGCGCAGCTCCTCGGCTACGAGCGCCGCTTTTTCGCCTGAGGCCCGGACTTCACACGGGGCGGATCTGCGGGCAAGCTCGGAGCCTATGCCGCGACGCGAGTCTCCACTGGCCGCAGCTATCCGCACGACCGGTCGGAAGATCGATCATTACAAGCGCAACGCGCTCGCCCGCCGCCTCCGCATCATGGAGCGCCTGCACATCGATCTCGTCCTCGATCTCGGCGCCAACACCGGTCAGTACGCGCGGGGCCTGCGGAGGGCCGGTTACGAGGGGACGATCGTCTCGTTCGAGCCGCTCTCGTCGGCGTATCAGCGCCTCGCCCGCAGCGCCGCCGCGGATCGCCGCTGGCAGGCCGTGCGCATGGGCCTGGGGGCGCGCGATCACGAGGCGACGCTGCACATCTCGGGCGACTCGCGGGCGAGCTCGCTGCAGGCCATGCTCCCCCGCCACCGCGAGGCGGCCGCGTATTTCGCCCCTGTCGGCGCCGAGCGGGTCCCGATCCGGAAGCTGGACACCATCTGGGACGATCATGTCCCCGAGGGGAGGCAGGTCTATCTGAAGATCGACACCCAGGGGCACGAGGAGCAGGTGCTCCGCGGCGCCGCGGAGGCGCTCACGAAGGTGCGGGGGATCCAGATGGAGATGAGCATCCAGCCGCTCTATGAGGGCGAGAAGAAGCTGCCCGAGATGGTCCGCTTCCTGGAGCGGAGGGGCTTCCGGCTGGTCTCGCTGGAGTATGGCTTCTGCGATCCCGAGACGGCGGAGATGCTGCAGGTGGACGGCATCTTCGCGCGGTGAAGCGGCGTCAGGCGGCTTGCGACCACAGGGCGGCGTCGAGGCCTGCCAGCAGATGCAGGGCGCTGCGGCGGTCGGGGACGCCGAGGGCGAGCAGCTCGGGCTCGTCGGGGAGGGCGGCGAGGCTGGCGTGGAGCTGGCGGACGGCGGCGCTGCGGGCGGCGGCGAGCATGGTTTGTTCGGCGGCGGTGAGCTGTTCGAAGAGCCAGGCGTCGATCGACCAGGCGAGCTCGGCGTGGATGGTTTCGTCGGCGGCGACGCCGGCGTAGAGGTCGCGCAGCTCGGGGGTGTGGGCGTGCTTCGCCTGATGCGCGGCCGAGAGGGCGGCCCAGGTCTCACGCACGCAGCCCTCGGCCATGTTCTCGACGGCGAGCGCGAGCAGGTCGCGGGTGGGCGTGGGGGCGATGATCGGGGTGATGATGCTCGCGCCGTGGCGCAGCGCGAGGTCGGTGACGAGGGCGGCGTGGCGGCGCTCGTCGTCGGCGGCGGCGGCGATGCGCGCGAGCAATTCGGCCGGGGCGCCGTGGGCGGCGAGCTCATCGGCGAGGGCGAGGAATGCGTGCACGCTGGCGGCCTCGTCGTGGGCGGCGCGGGCCAGCCAGGTCGCGGCGGGGCCGGGGTTCGCGGCGGGGTAGGGGTTCGCGCCGGGGTTCGCGGAGGGGTAGGGGCTCGGGGTCGCAATGTCCTCGGGGCCCGCGGCGCCGTGCGAATGCACGCAGGCGTGCCTGCGACCCTCGCAGAACGCCGGAAGGACGCACTCGACGGGGATATTGCCGTTGGCGTCGATCGCCCCGATCGAGCAGGACTCGACCTCGCCGACCCCGCCCTCGGCGGCGCACAGCATCATGCAGATCTCTTGATCGGTGAGCATCATGCCGGCGGTGGTATCGCCGGCTGTATCTCCGCCAGTCTCTCCCGTGCTGCCGCCGCCCGCGGTGCCGCCCACGTCGCTGTCGTTACCGCCGGTGCCGGTCGAGGTGGAGGCGCCGCTGGTGGGCGAGTCGCCGGGCGGAATGCCCATCATCCATTGCTCGTACTCCGCGGGGGTGAGCTCGATGGTCCGCGTGTAGGTCCCGCCCTTGAAGTCGTCGCAGCTCGAGCTGGCGAAGCAGCCGGAGAGCAGGGAGGCGAACAGGGGGGCGAGCGGGTAGAGCAGGTTAAGTCTGGCGTTCACGCGGAGCACGGTACGCGCAAGGCCGCGACGAGCGCAAAGGGCCGAACGGGCTCGCGGTCGCGCGAACTCGTTCGACCCGGTCGGGGCTGCGGAGCTGGGCCTGCGAGACCCGGCGCCCGACGCCCGAAGCGTCCGCGTCAGTAGGCCTTGGCGATCAGGACCCGCTGGGCGCTGGGCGCGTGCCAGCGTATCGTCGTCCAGGTCGACCCAGAACCACCCCTTTGTTCTGAAAGTTCTGGCAGAAACACAAAGAATCCGCTGCGGGTCGAGCTGCAGTGCGCCGCTACTTGGGGCTGGCGCCTCCGGGCGCGTAGCCGGGGCCGCGCGGGGCCGTCCGGCGGGCAGGCCACGGTGGCCCGCCCGCTGGCCGCCAGGTGCTCGACATTCGGCGGCGGGCGTAGCGATCTCGGCGACTTGGTGACCGGCAGCGGGCGGCCGAGCGGATGCACAGGCGGGCGAGATGCCCGGGTGCGCGAGGCCGTTCGGCTACGTGCCGCGTCAGACCCACGAGTGCGACGCGGCGGTGCTGGTGCGTCGGCACCTCGCGGAGTTCCTGGGGCGCTGCGAGGAGCGGGCGGGGCCGCTGCCGGCGTTCGTGAAGGGGGAGCCCGAGGGCTTCGCGGGCTGCGGAGACTTCGAGCTCGGCTTCGTGCGGACCTGCTGCCGCAGCTGCGGCGACGAGCTGCGGGTGCCGTTTTCGTGCAAGTCGCGCGGCTGCTGCCCCTCGTGCATGGGCCGGCGGATGGTCGAGGGGGCGGCGTTGCTGGTGGACCACGTACTGCCGGCGGTGGGTTACCGGCAGTGGGTGCTGTCGTTCCCGGGCCCGATGGCGGTGCGCCTGGGCTACGACGCGCCGCTGCTGGCCGCGGTCGCCGGGCGGCTGGCACGGGCGGTGATGCAGGACATGCGGCGCGGCGTGAAGCAACAGCACGGCCTGGCCTCGGTCGCGGCCTTGCACGCGGGCGTGGTCACTGTCGTCCAGCGCTTCCGCAGCGACCTCGGCCTTTATGTACACCTGCACTGCCTCGTCACCGACGGCGCGTACGAGGAGCAGAACGACGGCGAGCTGCGCTATTTGCCCGCACCGCCGCCGACGCCGGAGCGCATGACGGCCGTGCTCGCGCAGGTCCACGAGGTCATCCGCGCCGCCGACGACGACCCAGGGCCTCGACCCCGCGCTGGCCGCCTGCCTGCAGCGCTCGCTCGCCGGCCCGCACCCCGCGCCCGGCTCACCGTCCGCGCCGCCGCCGATGACCCTCTCCGCCTTCGGCATGAATCTCCACGCCGCGACCACTGCCGA
>Ga0075152_10001923_pt1 | contig 14862 bp, 15 predicted proteins | sample JI61114C2DNA_FD_70964 | JGI IMG/M metagenome (GOLD analysis project Ga0075152, IMG submission 70964) | Wastewater effluent complex algal communities from Wisconsin, to seasonally profile nutrient transformation and Carbon sequestration -... | ecosystem: Engineered > WWTP > Effluent > Algae...
AAAATAACAGTCAATAACAATCAAGTATTCAAATTAAAAAAATTAATCATTCCAACAGTTTTAATTGGTTATGGTGTAATTGGCATTGAAAGTGATGGCTTAAAATTTATCAATTCAGGCATAAAAGAAGAAGTAAATGAAAATATAGACCAAAAAATTACAATTGATGATTTTTCACAATATGCACCAGCAATTACAGTTTACGGTTTAAACGTGGTAGGAATAAAAGGTAAACATAATTTTAAAGAACGAACAATAATTTTAGGCACATCTTATTTAATTATGTCCGCTTCAGTATTAAGTTTAAAATCAATTACTAAAGTGGAAAGACCAGACGGTTCGGCTTTCAATTCCTTTCCGTCAGGTCATACCGCAACAGCATTTGCAAGCGCAGAATTTTTGTGGCAAGAATACAAAGATGTTTCAATTTGGTATGGTATAACAGGATATTTAGTTGCAGCAGGCACAGGAGCATTTAGAATTTATAACGACAAACATTGGCTAACAGATGTAGTTGCAGGAGCAGGAATAGGAATTTTAAGCACAAAAGTTGCTTATTGGATGTTTCCTTACATTAACAAACATATTTTTAAATCTAATAAAAATGTTTCATCTACAATAATAGCACCTTTTTATAATGGCAAACAAATAGGTATAGGAATGGCTATCAACCTAAAATAGCAAACTATTTTTTTTAAAATAAATTACTTATTTTTGAAATCTATAACCAATTAAAAAACTTAAAATATGGCATCAGTATCAGAAACAGGACACGCTAAAAACGTAGCAAACTTACAAGATTTAATTTCATTCGTAACAGGCTACGGAGCAACCTACAACCCAACAAAAAATGCTTTAAAGTTACCACAACTTACCGCATTAGCAACAGCATCGCAAACAAGTTTAGCAGATGTAATTACCAAAAATACAGCATACAATAATAAAGTAAACGAAAGAGTTAACGCTTTCAGCGGTTTAAAAGCGTTATCAACTCGATTAGTAAACGCATTAGAAACTACCGATGCAACAGCACAAGTTATAAAAGATGCAAAAGGTTTTAATCGCAAGTTACAAGGCAAACGAGCATCAACAGCTACAACGCCTATCGACCCAAACACACCAGCACCAGCAACCATTTCTACAAGTCAGCAATCGTATGACCAACAAATACAACATTTGGCAGGTCTAACATCTGTTTTAATTTCAGAGCCAAGTTATGCACCAAACGAAACCGCTTTAGCAACTGCAACGCTTACAGCATTGCAAGCCAATTTAACTGCTAAAAATAATGAAGTAGCAACAGCATACACAAACATAAGCAATTCAAGAATTGCAAGAAACAACACATTATATGCAGACAGCACAGGATTAGTTGAAATAGCAACCGAAGTAAAGAAATACATTAAATCACTTTACGGAGCATCAAGTCCAGAATTTGCACAAGTAAAAGGAATAGAATTTAAGAAAGCAAAAAAATAACATAACCAAAAACAGAAAAGTCTAACCCACTTTTAAGAATATGCAAACCGCAAAAAGAAATATACTAAACGCAGAAAGGATTGTTTGCTCCGCAAACAAACTTATTGCTACCGCAATAAAATTTATCTTCTTTGCGTTTAGAATTATTTCAACCGCATTTAGAATTATTCAATCCGCAGAAAGATATATGACTTCCGCAATTAGAAATATAGCTTCCGCAAACAGAATAATAACAACCGCCAAATGGAACAGAAAAAAAGGGCATCATATAACAGCGGTTTGAAGCAATTGGGGGTTTAGGGCATAATTTGAAGTTGGTTTTGTATTTGCAAAGTTTAGTCTTAAACCGAAAGTAAAGGCTTCCTTAACCCCAACTGCTTCAAGCCGCGAAACGTTGGCGGTCAGCTTAATGGCTAAGTGCAAATAAAAGAAAATATAACATTCTTGAAAATTTAAATTGAATTTTAAAGTTGAAGCGACATGTTTGAAAGTATAATAAAATGGGGGATAGAGAATAGAGATTCGCTAATAAATGGCGTAATTGGAAATGCAATTTTTGGCGGACTAATAAAATTATGGACAATAAAAAATAAAGTTCCTAAAGTTGTTAAGACAATTATAAATATTAAAGGTATAAAATATTTAGGATTTATAATCCTTTTTATATTGCCAATAGGAACAATTGTTTGGATGATACTTGACAAAACAATTGAACCAACTTTTAAAAATATTGCTTTATTTATAATAATTTGTTTTACTTTAATTTTTAATATTTTAGTACGCCAAGTAATAATCATCTACGAAAAATTAATTCTTAGTATTAAAAGTCAAAATGCGATACATAAACAATATTCTAAGAATTTCGATACTATTTATGAAGAAATAATTGAACTTAAAAAGCAGATTGAAAAGAAAGCCGAACCGCCAACAGCCGGTTTGCAAAAGCGTGGCTTAAGGACTTAAGTTAAAGCCTTGGTTTTAGAATAAACTAAGTGACAAATCAAAAGGCTTGGTTATAGAAACCCACGCCTTCGCAAACCGCCGAAACGTTGTATGAAACCATTGACCAAAATTGCGCATAAAAAAGAACGTAACCAAACTAAATAAAGACAGAAATTAAGATGACAAAAAGACATTTACTATCATTATTACTAATTATTTTATTTCAAAATCAAGTTTTTTCACAAATAAAAATAAGCGGACAAATAAAAAACGAAAAAAATAATCCTGTTGAGTTTATTGAAATTCAATTACAAAATAAAGATTCAATAATATTTAAAAGTGAGCTTACAAATGCAGAGGGAAAATTCATTTTAGAAACTGAAAAAGGAGAATATTCATTGCTTGTTAGACAATTAGGCGGAATTTATCACAAACAAAAGATAAGTGTAAACCAAGATACATATATAGGTATAATCAATATAACAGAAAAAACACAGCAACTTCAAGAAGTTGTAATTACTTCAAAAAAGAAACTTATAGATAGAAAAGTGGATAGATTAATTTTCAATGTAGAAAATAGCATCTCCGCCTCCGGCGGTGATGCTATCGATGCTTTAAAAATTACTCCTCGTGTTAAAGTAAAAAATGATAATATTTCAATGATTGGAAAAAATAATATGTCAGTAATGGTTGATGATAAACTTATACTTTTAACGGGTGATGAACTTATTAATTTTCTTAAAAGCATTCCATCTGATAACATTAAAAGTATTGAGGTTATTACCACTCCACCAGCAAAATACGATGCGGAAGGTAATAGTGGTTTGATTAATATAAAACTAAAAAAGTCTAAATTAAATCAATGGAATGCTTCTTTAAGAAGTTCATACATTCAAAGTACCTACCCAAAAGGCTCTTTTGGTGGTAATTTTGATTATCAAAAAAACAAACTTTCTTTATATTCAAATTTGAATTATGTTAATGGTTCAAATGCTCCAGTTGAAACAAATAAAATATATTATCCTTTGGGGTTATGGAATGAAGAAAACAAAAGAAGAGATTTCCAAAATTCTGTAAATGGTAGAATTGGAGCAGATTATAAAATATCTGAAAAATTTTCAGTTGGTATGCAATATTTAGGAAGTTTTAGCAAACCAAAAATTGCAGAAAATAGTTTGACTACTATTTACAATCAAACAAACTCTCAAATAGATTCTTATATAAATACTTTATCCGAAAATTTAGGCAAGAATAATAATCATTCTCTAAATCTAAACTCCACAGTAGTTTTTGATACAATTGGAAGAAAAATGAATATCAATTTAGATTATTTTAAATTCAAAAATGATGATAATAGAATTTTTAATACCATAAATTTATTATCTGCCAATAATACCAGTTTACAAGATATTCAAAATTATTCAGCTAAAATTGATTTTGAACATCCTCTAAAATGGATTAATTTAAGTTATGGTGGGAAATTATCTTTTATTAAAACTCAAAATAATGTAAACTATTTTGACACAACGTTAGGTAATCCAATTTTTGACCCAACCCAAAGTAACGAATTTAATTACGATGAAAACACGCAAGCAATTTATCTAAATGGGGCAAAAAAATTAAATGAAAAATGGGAAACTCAATTAGGTTTTAGATTAGAAAACACACAAACAGAGGGGGTTTCCAAAACACTTAATCAAAAAAACACAAATTCTTATACAAAATTGTTTCCAACATTTTACCTTACCTATTCACTAAATGAAAAAAACTCATTTTCAATAAACTATAATAAAAGAATAAATAGACCTTCTTACAATAGATTAAATCCGTTTAGATGGTATAGTAATCCATTTTCTTACACAGAGGGAAATCCATTTTTGCAACCATCATTTTCAAACAATTTAGAATTAAACTACACATTTAATGATAATTGGTCAAATAGCATCTATTATTCTCATACTGATAATGGATTTGAACAAATTACTATTGTGGATAACACAGATAATATTCAAAAAACAATTGCACAAAATTTTTTCAAAACAACAATAATAGGTATTTCAGAATCATATACTTATAATAAATTAAAATGGTTATCAAGTACATTTTCATTTGATTGGAATTATAGCAAATCAGAATCTTTGATACCAATAACAAATCAAAATTTAAATGGTTCAAATGCTTATTTTTCAATAAGTAACGATTTTAATCTAAACAAAAACAAAACATTACTTTTTAATTTTTCTTATTGGTATAACTTTAAAGGAACTTCTGATTTAGATAAAAACAATTCTTATAGTCAATTAGATGCCTCAATTAAATATTTTGCCTTTGACAAAAAATTACAAATAAGTTTCAATGCAAATGATATATTAAGCACAAACAGACCTATTTACACCAGTTTTACCAATAATATACAAATAGATTACAAAAATTATTACGATGTTAGATTATTCCGTTTATCACTAGTTTACAAATTTGGTAACAAGAATATTAATGTAGAGAAAAAAGAAGTTGGTAATCAAGAAGAAAAAGAAAGAACCAATTAATTGATTTATCATTCGGAGTATTTTGTAGTGTACAATGCAAAAGAAATGAATTCTAAATAACCCGCTTGCAAGCAACACCGCATCAGTACGGTGTAATAATATGCTGAACGTAATATTTTTAAATTTTCAAAATTTTAACAAAATGAAAAATTCAATTTTAAAAAGTGCTTTAAGCACATTCGCAGCTAAAAAAGAAGTTTCAACTAAAAACTTCGAGGTTATTACTTCTTTAGGAAGTATCAAAGGTGGTTTAGAAGCTGCTTTAGGATGTACCAATTGCAAGAAAAAGCAATCTGGTGGTACAGGTGGTACTACATACAACGGATAAAACCGTATGTTATACTGGGCTAATAATTTAGCCCAGTATTTTTAATCTTAAAAAACTAAAAATATGAAATTTGTAACATCAAGATATTTAGCATTTTCAGATACATTTGAGGAAAATGAAATTTATAAAAGAATAATATATTCTACAAGAACCTCTATTACTGCATTAATTGAAGAGAATGTTTTTCAAGAGTTATTAAAAAATAATTATTCAAACATTGAAAGTGAATTATTAGACCTACTTTTTTCTATGGAAATCATTATTCCTGAAAATGAAAATGAGTTTGAAGAAATTATGGTACAAAACAATTCAATGTTAGAAGTTAATCATCATTTAGATTTAACTATTCAACCAACCGCCAACTGCCAGTTAGGCTGTCATTATTGTGCTCAAGAACATTCAAAAGTAAATATGGCAGACGATGTTTACAATAAAACTTTAGAAAGAGTAAAATTAAAACTTGAATCTGATAAATTTAAAAATCTTTCCGTTACTTGGTATGGTGGAGAACCTTTAAACGCACTCACTCAATTAAAAAAAATAAGCACAGAAATAATAAACCTTTGCAAAATTAACAATGTTGTCTATGATGGTTCTATAATTACAAATGGGTTAAGTTTAAAGCCTAATGTTTTTAAAGATTTATACCTTAATCATAATGTACTAAATTATCAAATTACATTAGATGCAACAGCTGAATTTCACGATACTCGAAGAATTACTAAAAAAGGTGAAAAAACTTTTGACTTAATTTTCAAAAATATAATTGATATTATCAATTTGGACTGTTATCAAGAAAAAAATCACGAACCAATATTAATACGAACAAATATTGACAAAACAAATATTGAAGGAATAAAACCATTAATAGATTTGTTCGCTGAAAATAATGCACAAGGAAAAATACAGTTTAGTTTTGCACCAATTGTAGACTGGGGAGATAAGAAATTTGGTACTTCAGACGGTTTCACAAAAAAAGATTTTGCAGATATAGAAATTGATTTAATGCTATACGCTCATCAAAAAGGTTTTTTAATTAATACTTCACTTGTACCAAAAAGAGAGTTTATGCCTTGTATGGTTGTTGCTAAAGATTCCGAGGTTTACGATGCTTTTGGTAATGTATATCCTTGTTACGAATTTACTTACACTCCAGCATACAAAGACGATATCCATAAAGTTGGTAATCTTTTAACCGAAAATTTTGTGCCTTATGATATGGCAACTACAAGAAATTGGTATAATGACATAAGAAAAGAAGATTTTGCAACTTGTAATAAATGTGAATTACTTCCAGTTTGTGGTGGTGGTTGTGTTAAAAATTGGTACAACGATGAAACTGGTTGCCCTGGTTTTAAATTCAATATGAGTGATAGACTTTTAATTGATTATCTTAATAAAAATAATGCTTTAACTATTTAACTTATGAAAATTGAAAATAAATTATTTTCTATAATAGAAAATACAATTTCAAATTACGACATAATAGACTCATTCGACAGAGAAACAGTATTTTCTGAATTACTAAATTTCTCGAAACCAGTTTCTAAAGAAGAAGACGTTTTTAAAATGTATTTCGTTTTTAATAAATACAAAAAAATTCTTCATTCATTAAGAGTTGGTGATATTGTATTAGCCGAATATAACTTGAAATATCTAACGGATAAAAATATAACTTACTCAAATAAACTATCTGAAATCGCAATGAATAGTTTATATTTCCCTGTTGTAGCATATTATTTTTTCAAAAAACAAGATTATGAAAAAGCCCAAATTAATATAGAAAAATCATATTTTGAATTTGACACCTTATTTGATATGGGGTATAAAAATGTAATTTTCAATTTTGTAGAACAAAAAATTAATGAATTTAGAATACTTTATCAAAAAAATGAAAATGAAAAAGCAATTGAATTAATTCAATCACTTTTTCAAAATATTATTTCTGATAATAATTTTTATCATTTTAAAATAAACTTTAAAGATGTCTGTATAAACAATGATGAATTGTTATCCTATTTGAATTATATCCTTGATATTTGCAATACCTATATTTTGATAGAAAAAGACCAAATCAAGAAAGGAAACAGTGATGCTATTACTTTTATTGAATGTATTAATCAAATATTATTAGAAGAAAAAGGAAGCATATATACTGATTTATCATTAAACTTTGATGCTTTAAAACTTCTATATTCAAATAAAAATGATGAATTTATTATTTTTGCTTGTGAAAATCTAAACACAACACTTAACAAAAATACTTCTTGTAGTATTTCTTATATTTTTTATAAAGTCTTTTTAAATGTTATTCAAAATGATGAAACTCTCTATGAAAAATCTATTGAACTATTAAAATCAAAAGAAAAAACAGAATCCTATAAATGTTTTGTTGAAAAATTATTACAAGACGAAAAAATTAAAGTGTGTTCATTTTAAATTAAATTTATGAAATTTACACCCCAACACGACCAAATGGATTGCGGACCAGCTTGTTTATCAATGATAGCTAGTAAATATGGTAAAAAATATTCACTTCAATATCTCCGTGACAATTCTTTTCTAACAAGAGAAGGCGTTTCGTTGTTGGGTTTAACTGAAGCATCTAAAAAAATAGGATTTGATACACTATCTGCAAAACTTACAATTGAAAAACTAATAGATGAAAAGCAAACATTACCTTGTATATTGCATTGGAATCAAAACCATTTTGTTGTATTAAAAAAAATTACTAGAAACATATTTACAAAAAAATATTATTTTCATTTAGCAGACCCTGCTCACGGATTAATAAAATTAGATGAAATAAAATTTAAAAATTCTTGGATTGTTGATGATAATAAAGGGGTTTCGCTTTTTTTAGAACCAACAGATGGTTTTTATAAAAAAAAACCTCCAGTAAACAACACCGTAACAATAAAATACCTATTTACATATCTAAAACCTTATACAAAAAAATTGAGTATAATGTTTTTATTATTACTATTTGGTAGTTTGTTAACATTAATTTTGCCTTTTTTAACTCAAAATTTAATAGATAATGGAATTAACACTAAAAATGTAAATAATATTACTATTATTTTATTTGCTCAATTATCAGTGTTTTTAGGAGCAATCGTTTTTGAAATTATCAGAAACTGGTTAATGCTATATATAGGTACAAAAATTAGTATATCTATTATTTCCGATTTTTTAAGTAAATTATTAAAACTACCTATTAAATATTTTGACACTAAATTAGTTGGTGATTTTAATCAACGAATCCAAGATAATGAAAGAATTGAGCACTTTTTAACCTCTCAAAGTTTATTAACTCTTTTTTCAATTATTACATTTTCGGTCTTTTTTGGCGTATTATGGTATTATGATTTCAAAATTTTATTTATTTATCTGTTACTAACTTTACTTGCAATTGCTTGGTCAATTTTTTGGCTAAACAAAAGATATATTTTAGATTATTTCAAATTTAAACATCGTAGCGAAAATCAAGATAGCATATATGAAATGCTAAATGGTGTTACTGAAATGAAACTTAATCAATTTGAAAATTTAAAACGCAAAAACTGGGAAAAAATACAAGAAAGCTTATTTAAAATAAATATACGAGTATTAAAAATAGACCAAATACAAATATCAGGCTTTGAATTTATTAATCAAGTCAAAAATATTCTTGTAACATTTATAGCGGCTACTTTTGTTATAAAAGGTAAAATGACTTTGGGAGAATTATTAAGTGTTTCATATATTGTAGGACAAATGAACTCTCCAGTAAACCAATTAGTAAACTTCTTTCGTTCACTACAAGAAGCAAAATTAAGTTTAGAGCGTTTAAATGAAGTTCAAAACCATCCAACAGAAGAACAAAACTCAAATCAAAAAACAATTTTAATATCTGACAATCGTAATCAAAATTCAGAAATACAATTTAATAACGTATCATTTCAATACGAAGGCCCAAAATCTCCGTATGTACTGAAAGATATTAATTTCACAATTCCAGACGGAAAAATAACCGCAATAGTTGGAGCAAGTGGTAGCGGAAAAACAACATTAATGAAATTACTTTTAAAATTTTATGAACCAACAGAAGGAGAATTATTTTTTAATTCCGAAAACATAAACAACATTTCGCCAAAAAATTTGCGTGAAAATTGTGGAGTAGTAATGCAAGACGGTTTTATATTTTCTGACACAATAGAAAGAAACATCGCCACAGGCGATGAAAACATAAATAAAGAAAAACTTCAAAACGCAGTAAAAATTGCAAATATCGAAGAATTTATAAACTCATTGCCATTGGGTTATAATACTAAAATTGGAGCATCTGGAAACGGAATTTCAGGCGGTCAAAAACAAAGAATACTTATTGCAAGAGCCGTATATAAAAACCCACATTATATATTTTTTGATGAAGCAACTTCGGCACTCGATGCCGAAAACGAAAAAATAATACACGATAATTTGCAACAGTTTTTTAAAGGAAAAACAGTTTTAATAATTGCTCACCGTTTAAGCACCGTTAAAAATGCCGACCAAATAATTGTTTTAAAAAATGGAGAAATTGCAGAAATAGGAAATCATCAGCAATTAGTACAAAATAAAGCCGATTATTTCAATTTAGTTAAAAACCAATTAGAGCTAGGAAATTAACAAATAACATTTTATATATTTGCAAACTAATCAATTAAACTATATATTATGGCTTCTACATCAGAAAAAGGACACGCTAAAAACATTGCAAACGCAAATTTATTAAACACTTATATTGTTCAATTAAGTGCAATTTACAACCCAAGTAATCCTAAATTATTACTTCCAAACTTACAAAACATATACACTAATTCTTTTGCACATCAAGAAAGTGTAAATACATTAGTTGCACCCTATTCTATTGCAGTTGATAATCGTGAAAATGTTTTTGCTCCGCAAAGCAAAAAAATCACAAAACTTCGCAAAGCATACAAAGCAACCGAAGGCGTAACACCAGCACAATTAGAAGATTTTATGACAATTGCTCGTAAACTAAAAGGCATTCGTAAAGTTAATAACGCACCAACAACAGACACAACAGAGGAGCAAACGCAACATTCAACATCACAAATGAGTTACGACCAACGTACAAATAATTACGATTTGCTAATTTCACAACTTCAAAATACACCAAACTATAACCCTAACGAAACAGAATATCAAATCGCTACACTGCAAGCAGAAAAAGCCCAAATGTTGCAAGCAACGCAAGGCGTTGCCAACACTTTTGTTCCTTTAAACAATGCTCGTAGCATTCGTAACAATTCAATGTATCTTTCCGAAGATAATTTAGTAGATACTTTCAACAAAGCAAAAGATTATTTGTTTACAATCCTTGATAGTAATTCTGTTCAATACAAAGCAATCGCAAAAATTAAATTCAAAAAAGTAGGACAAGCATAAAAAACAAATAAGGCTTATGCAAAACTGCATAAGCCTTATGCCAAAATAGATATGCCTTATGCCAAACTAAATAAGCCTTATGCCAAAGTAAATATGACAACTGCCAAAATAGATATATCTTGTGCCAAACTATATAAACCTTATGCAAAAATAGATAAGCCTTGTTCAAAAGTAGATAAGGCTTATGTCAAAATAGATAAGACTTGTGCACCAGTAAAATAGGCACTTAACGAAAATTTGAAAACTAAATGAAACGTGAAAATTGGAATGTGAAAAGTTATGGCTTCATACAACAGGGGTTTTGTGCAAGTGGGGCTTTTGGGTTAAATTTAAGGTTCAGTAATATCAACAAACATTAGTCTTAAACCGAAAGTAAGTGCATCTTTAACCCCACCTGACACAAAGCCCCAAAACGTTGTCGGCTATTTTCGAGCGACAAAAATCTAAAAAAAAACGGCGAAGCAGAAAACCGAAAAGAGTAAGCAATAAACAAAAAAACAAAAAAAAATGGGTTACGTTGACAAACATTTAATGACAGGTGAAAAAATCATTTACCAAACAAAATTAAATTGGACTGAGTATATAAAAGGAATAATTTTGATTTTAATTGGCTTAGTTTTTATTAAATCATTAGGCGGATTTATAATTTTTATCGGGTTAATTTCACTTGGAATAACATATATGAAAATTAAATCGTCTGAATTTGCAGTTACAGATAAAAGAGTGTTAATAAAAGTTGGAATTTTCAGAACACACTCATTAGAAACAATGCTTAATAAAGTGGAAGGAATTCACGTAGAACAAGGGATTATGGGCAAAATAGTAAATAGTGGCTCAATCATTGTAAAAGGAACAGGTGGAACAAATAATCCGTTTCAAAACATTGACAAACCTTTTGAATTCAGAACGGCTGTAAACGAACAAATTTCAAAAATTTAAAAAATGAAATATATAATTATCACACTATCAGTATTGTTGTTTAGCATAAACACATTTTCACAAACAGATTGCACGGAAGCAAAAGAGGAAAAATATAAAAAAGTAATGAGTTCTGCTTTTGCAAAAGATTTTGAAAAATGTTCTGTAATTATAAATTGCGAATATTTTACAGAAGGCTATTTAAATGGGTGGAGAAAGCCAAATAAATTAAAAAAAATGTTCTTTTTTCAATGTGTAGATTCAGGCGAAAAAGGTAAACCAGCACCATTGACAAATGAAATGAGTGGAGACTTTTTTGTTATTGACAAAGAGAAATCAGATGAAGTTTTAAATCTTAAAAAAGGAGATAAAATTAGATTAACAGGCAGAACTTTTACCCAAAACTATTACGGTACAGAAATTAATATTTTTTTTATCGTAGAAAAAGTAGAAAAACAAACAAAATAAAAAAAACAGCCGACAACAAGGGTTTTGCGAAAAAGCGGTTTTAGGCAAACTTCAAAGTTTGTTTTGTGTCCGAAAGTTTAGTAAATACTGAAATTTTAGGCTTATTTAATCCGCTTCTTCGCAAAGCCCCAAACGTTGTAGGCTATTTTCGAGCAACAGAATACTGAAAGATGAAAGAAGATTACATAAAAAGAATTAACAACATATTCCTATTTATTGATGAGAATTTAGACCAAGAACTAAATTTAGAAACCATCGCAAATATTGGATTTTATTCGCCATTTCATTTACACAGAATTTTCAAAGCAATTACAAACGAAACGATAAACGAATACATTACACGCAAAAGAATCGAAAAAACTGCATTAATTCTTTTACATAAAAGAGATATCACAATATCTGAACTTTCATTGCAATACGGATTTAACAGTAATTCATCATTTACAAGAACTTTCAAAAAATTTTACGGAATAAGCCCAACCGAATTCAGAAAATCCAATCCAAACAAATTTAGCAAGATTGGTAAAGTGCAAAGCAAGAATGGACAAGAAAGTGAAATATTAGAGGAATATATTTGCAACATTAATAATCATAAAAATTGGATTAAAATGAAAGCAAAAATTGAAATTAAAGAAATGCCAAAATTAGATTTAGCATTTATTACGCAAATCGGCCACAACGGAATGGAAAACGCTTATGACAAACTAATTAAATGGGCAATTCCAAAAGGACTTTTGGAAAATGAAAACCTAAAAGTAGTTACAATTTATCACGACAGTTTTAAAATTACAGAACCTGATAAAGTTAGAATGAGTGCTTGTATTTCGTTAAAAGAAAAAGTCAAAGTAACTGGCGAAATTGGTTTAACAACAATTGAAAAGGGAAAATTTATTGTTGGACATTTTGAAATTAGAATAAATGAATTTGAAAAATCGTGGAATAGTCTTTTTATTTGGATGAATGAAAACGGCTATAAGAAAGCCGACCGAAATCCATATGAAATTTATTACAATAATTTCAATGAACATCCAGAAAAAATTAGCATTGTGGATTTTTGCATCCCGATTGAATAAATTAAAACTACTTTAAAAATGGAATATAAAGAAATAAAATTAACGATAATTTTGGTTTCAGTAGTTGCAGTTTTATCAACTGGTTTTGAACTAAATATCACAAAAAAACAATATTTAAAAGAAACTCAAAAAGTAAATTCAACCGAAATAACAACATATTCTCTAAAAATTCAAAATATAAAGAAAGAGCACATTGAGAAAATAAAAAAATAAAAAAACAGCCTACAACAGCGGTTTGCTTCAATGGCTGCATCCGGATTTTCCTATGGAAAATCCTCTGCTGAATGGAATGTTTTGTTATATTTGTAATGGCTTGGTGTTGGTTCAACGCCACTGAGAGCAAGCCTCATAACGTTAGCAAACATTTTAAATCTACAAAATTTATGAGATATATTTTATTTATATTATTTGTAATATTTTCCTTTAAATCCTCAGGACAGAAAAATTACAGAATTGAAAATACAATATGGAAATTCACACAACCTTCTGGTTATATATTAAAGATTGATAATTTTGATAAGGAAATTAAAATTGGTGAAGAATATGTTAAGAAACTAGATGATGAAAATTATACTTTATCGAATGACGATAAAATACTTTTGTCAATCGTTAAAAGTGATTCTTCACAAGTTAATATGATTTTTGCTAGCTATAAAAATAACAATAATATAAAAAAATTTACTTTGAAAGGTACCGCTGAAAAATTAGCAGAATTTTTTAAGGTAAACCCAAAAGATGATAATCCAAAAAATAATGTTTTTGTAAAAATAAGTGAGGTTATAATTGACAAAAAAAAATTCTATTTGATAAGTAAAACGACTAATTATACTGAGCATAATTATTCTTATACTTCTGATTATTATGTTACAGAAATTGAAGGAAAAGAATTTTCAATTGTAACAATTTACGACAATGAAATAGACAGACAAAAAATAGAAAAATCGATTACCGAATCAACTTTTAGATAAAAACGTTTGCTAACAGCGGTTTGCATTAATGGCTGGGCTTGCGAAAAATCCTAAATGGCACAGTTGTTTAATTTAATGGTTTTTTTATATTTGTAATGGTTTGGTGCTTTGGCTCGCCATTAATTCAAGCCTCATAACGTTAAATGCAATATATTTTCCGAACTTACGCAGAACGCTTCGCTCCTATTTTTTCGCAAGAAAATTAATGAAATTTGTAAATGAAAAATCTTGCGTGATAATGGAAAACTGAATCTAAACTTTGTGGAAAACCTTCAAAGACAATTCTCGGATTTTAGCAATATAAAGACAATTCTCAGCCGAAAAACTTTGTGGAAAATTGAAAACCGAACCAAACGTTGCGTGACAAATCAAGTTTGCGTGACATTTAAAAACCGAACCAAAGTTTGTGGATAAACATTGTGTTGATTTTTTTCAGTTCGTGAAAATATAATACTGCATTTAACAGCGGTTTGCATTAATGGCTGGGCTTGCGGAAAATCCTCAATGGCACAGTTGTTTAATTTAAAGTTTTTTTTATATTTGTAATGGTTTGGTGCTTTGGTTCGCCATTAATTCAAGCCTCAGAACGTTATCGGCTATTCTATTACAGACCATGCTAACAATAAACAGACAGACAATGAAGTTAAGAACAATCTTATTTTTTAGCATACTGACCATATTGACATCGTGCAACGGACAGACAAAAA
>Ga0075152_10001925_pt1 | contig 14856 bp, 16 predicted proteins | sample JI61114C2DNA_FD_70964 | JGI IMG/M metagenome (GOLD analysis project Ga0075152, IMG submission 70964) | Wastewater effluent complex algal communities from Wisconsin, to seasonally profile nutrient transformation and Carbon sequestration -... | ecosystem: Engineered > WWTP > Effluent > Algae...
CTGCTGTGGTTGTACGGTGTCAGGGTTCTTTTCTTCAAGAAACGCACTTTTTGGTGGACTCGCTCCAAGCTCTCCTCGCGTCGCTGAGTTCTCTGGAGCATCTTCAACAACAGGCCGTAGTCAGTCTCCTCCTATCTATGGGATGACAGAGAGTTATTCCTGGAACGATTCACAACATTTTGGAACTCGAGTTCTTTCATAGATTGATAGCCTTTGACCACATCGAGCTTTACGGGCTCTTCACGAACAAATCCCGATCGAATGGTGACGCACTGCTCTTTGATGCGGTTCGTGATGTTTATCTTTTTGGTGTATTCCCTCTTGATCCGACCAATCTTCTCCTCGATGGGCACTCGCGTCAAATAATTGTTGGCGTTGGGGTCGTACTGAACAGTCTGTTTTATGTGGTGTGTTTGGCGAAGGAAGGTTTCGTAGTCCTCCCTTAGGAAGCCTTTACGAAGCATCTTCAGTTTAAAGCTCTTACTATCTATCCTGCTCTCGGCCTTCAATAGCAATAGGGGTGTCTTATCCTCCACATGTTGATCCACGAGATTATCTTTCCTTGCGAGGAGACTGCTGTATCGCTCTATTTGAGTTTTGACCATCAGTTATTCCTTCTCTTCATTTTGGTTGTCGAACACAGTAGCTATCTGGCTCTCAAATAGCTCTTCGATGACTTCGGCTTACTACTCTACGGCAGCCTTTTTTAATTCTTCCTTTTCATTAATCTTCTGGCCTAAAATCTGTTTGAAATCCGTTAGTCTTTCAGTGCTTGATCTCGACCGAGTAATTTCATTGAGGTTCATTGCGATCTTCTTTTCCAGCTGAGCATTTCTATCGTCCTTCACTCGGCTGCACATCATCTCATACAGCTTATCATCGAATTCCTGCTTTTTCAACGTTGGGCTACTCCTCATTTCCACATTCGAATGGATCGCTTACCTATCTTCCTGAGCCTTCCTTTCAGTTTCGTTTAACACATACTCCGACTTACTGATCGTCTTAGAAGCCAGCTTCAAGAGCGAGCGATACTCCTCCATGCATCTCCCCGAAAACGCTTATAACATTGATCTTGGGAGTCTAGGAGTATCTTCGAGTTTGATTTCGTACAGCTCGGCATGAGAGCTTTCGACACAGATCGTATAAGAAGCCAAGCCTTTGTGTTCGCTTTCCTTTTGAGCAAGTAACTATGCCCCGATAATTGATTTCGTACCGCAAGTAAACAATGCAATTTATTTTCCCTTTTATTGTGGTTTGACAGACCGAGAGTAACTACACATTCCCTCGACGAGAACACCCACCCTGTCTGCTGGCGTGAGATATCGAGTGAGATATGTCCCTTTGACGTAAGTGTTCTTCGAGAATAAGCTCATGTATGCATGCAGGGTATTCTTCGATGCTGCTTGCTTTGAAACTAAGAATTGGGAGAGGAAGGAGAGTTTGTGTGCATTGTTCCGGTAAGTAGAGTGGGTAAGGTTGTCAGGTACCCTCATAAAAAGCAGCTCCGAATGAGCTTCACAGTCTAACACATAAAATTGGTTGTTTTGATGTGTCCTATCTGCGTAAGGAAAGGCGTACAATTGTAAAGGGCAACAAAGGTGGAGAGCTCCTTTACTGACGACTTATTTGCACAGGTGTCCCGACCATCCCACTCCACTGTCATTCTGCGGAGGGTCGCTTTGCCTTGCAGCAAGCAGAATACATATTCTTCCTGCAGGTCTCTCGGGTCGAAAGTCTCACTTCTTTCAAGAACTACTGCTCTACTGCTGGTGACTATCTTGGTTACGGAAGTGGGTACCTGTTCGATGAGCGAGTAGGTATGGTTGGTCAGGTGATTTAGGTAGGTTGTAACATACAATGGGTTGAGTCGGTACTGGTCACAGAAAACCTACGCTTGTTGGAGCGGGTACATTGATGAGATGCTGGCAACGCTGCTATTCCTCATTATGAGACCGTTCACGTTCGTTGCTGCGATCGGTTGCCGTGAGCATCAATAATTATAACAACAGACTGGGGTTTGGGACCGCCGGGAGCATATAGAGCTCAGTTATATAATAGTTTATTTGAAGATGAACATCCTCCAGTTCTTTGGCCGGCGTAAGCCAGAAAAATCTGAAAAGCCGACTGAGAAGCGGCCACGAACATCGAACAAGTACGAAGACAGCCGCTTTAACACGGAAGCCAATGAGCTCTGGGAGAAAAGCCAGCAGAAATAAAAGCCTGAGGTGATGAAATCTGAAGTCAGGGAGGAATATTTGAAGACGAAGAAGTCGCAGGCAGATAAGCTTTCACTCACAAGGGAATCAGTGTTGACAGTTTTGCAGCGCTGCAGCAAAGCGCTGGAATAAGAGCTCAATTCGATTAACCAGTATGAGCACGACAATAAAGTCAAGAATCCAAAGTAAGTGGAGGTACTGGTTACTCATTATTACCTGCTGTCCACCAATTTCTTCCGGTTCTAAAGGGTCGATCATTCAGGATCCCTGCAGAACTACTCAAGGCTCATTGAGGCCATCACTACAATTCTACAGAAGGTGACAGAGGGGGAAAGTGTACTCAACGTCAAGGGCAGAGTCTACGTAGCCGACGAGGAAGACTTCTGCCAGTTCTTTAGGATGTCATTCGGAAGACCCTCTCGGAACTTCAATCAAAAGTATGTTCGCAAGATACTCGAAGAACTCTGGTACTACTTTTTCTTTGGAGAGCGGCAGCTGGAACGAGTTCCAAACATCCTAAAAATGTGGGCTCACGGAATATCACTTCCTTTGAACCCTGCTAAGATCAAGGTACAACATGCGATCTTTCGAGGAGATATTAAATTTGTACAACGGGCATGCAACCTCAAGCTGAACTCGCCAATTTACTGCCATATCAACGAAGCAGATGCCTTGGGGCTAACTCCTTTGATGCTGGCCACCTACCTGAAGAAGGAATAACTTTTTTCGGAGTTGCTTGTGCTCGGAGCCAATCCTTTCCTTGTTCCAGTCACCAAAATCGAAGATACAGCTACCCTTTTGGAAGACCTCAGAATTCAGATTATGAAGAACAAGCTAAGCTAACTGAATGGACTGAACATAAAGATGCCGGTGTACCAACGCTACAATAAGCACTTGATAGAATACCTCAGAGACACCATGCAGATGCGTCCGCTCGCACATCTCCTTGCGATGGAACACGCCAAACGGATGTATTCTATCACAGATTCTTCTGAACTGGCACGAAAGATTAACGAAATGCCCGATTGTTCTTTCCAAATTTCCTGGAAGATCGAAAGCAAGTTCAACCTTCTCGGAGGAGCTCCCCCAAGCGACATCATTACCATTTACAAGAAGAGGGGCAGTGTTCGCATTGATTTTAACATCATCAATGTGTTCTCAAGCCGGCACAAGCCCCAAAAAGGCAAGTTTAGTTTCATATTCCGAGATAAACCCGACTTGACATTCGTCTACATTGATCACAAGGCCAAGAAGATTGTCAATCTCTATGGTGAAACGGAAGTCGAGGAGATCGAAAGACGTGCCGAATCGTTTATTAAGGAAGGAGATAGGTAAAACGAGACAATTTCTGACTGTATCGCGGATGAGAAGTTGACAAAGACTCAGTACAATCAGACTGGTCGCAAGATAAACTACAGCGTATACTACTAGTACTAGAATATCAAAAAGGACAATCCTCATCATTTCGAATGCGCACAGGAATACGAGCAGGTCCTAATCAACTCTAACCTTATTGACTATGCGCAGATTAGCAAATCGGAACTCGCCTATATTAAAAACGAGACCTTAGGAGAGCCATTGAAGGTTACGAGAAAGCGGTGCCAGAACAAACTGGAGTTTGAGGTGACTACCATACCAATCTTTGACTTGAATCTTGATCACATGGACACCCTGTTAAAGCTGGTGGGGAACTACAGTGAAACCTTCAGTCGAGTTAGCAAGTTTGTTCAGCTACAAAAGCAACTCTTTGATATGGGACGCAAAAGCATATACTCTGAGTTCCCAGTCCGAACCGTCTTCGACCTTTCGCTTGGAGTATCTTTACACTTGAACATCCAAAACTTCAACATGACACCCCCAAAGCATGAAGTGTTCGAGATCAACAACAAGCTCGAGGAGGGTGAGAACTTCGAACATTAATCAAGGCCTGAATAGCATTTCGCCAGAATGCACCAACGCACCCAGAGTACAGATTCCGAACAGCTTAACTCCAGCTTCAGTCGTTTCCTGCGTGCTGGGGATGTGGTCGAGGAGGAGTAATTTAAAAACGCCTGCAAACAGTATGAAATGCTGCTCGCTTCCACCAACGATTCGTAGTTTGTATAAGTCATCTCGAACTACTCAAGTCTCAACACATCTTTGAATATGAGCTAGCATGCCAGATCCATGAAGAAAAAACCAAGGCAAAGGCAAGAGGACTCCCGACCCCAACAACCCGAACTTTGAAACTGATACCTCAAATTCCATTTTGTTTGTTTCAATAACTTTACGGATCAATATCTCAGAGCAAGGAACGCGGCAACTCCTGCTCGAATCCATTCCTCCTCGGTTCTCTCGGTTGGCAGCTAGAACATCATTACGAAGTTCGTGGAATGGCCTGTTGTGGAAAGAGTGCCTCGACGGGACACCACTTTGTAGACAGGGCAGTTGTAGATTCCAGTGGTTGGCACTTGTCTGTCAGCCTGGGGGACCAGATGAATAAGTGGAAGATCTGTGTTAAATTGGTGTGTTACTGGAGTAAAGTTCCTTGGGTAAAGGGTCATCGATCTTGTGAGTCTACTTGTTCCAGCGAGCTCCTTCGATGAACATGCCATAGATGTAACAACCATCGTCAGGCTTCTGCTTGATGTCGGTATGAGAAATGTGGTCAAGGAACTTAAACTCAAAGCTGAGTTTGTCGATGGCTATGATCCTCTTCCTCGCGTAGTTTTGGAGTGTGCCAGTCAAGAAGGCCTGTGGAAAGAAGAAACCTAAGCTATGATGTTTGCTTACCTGAAATCCAGAAGATTGATGGGGTACCATTATCGATCCAGTTTTGCAGGAAACTGATACGATCGTTGAGATCCTGAGTCCAACTGGCTAGCGGTTTCATTGACAGGAAACCCTTCTCATCCCACAACTTCGGAACTTGATTGTTGAATAGACTATTGCTGATCAGTTCCAGCTACTCGCTCATGACAATAAGCCCCTTCACTGCTTTCTTTACGTTGACGAGATTCTATTTCATAACTGCGAGCAGCCTGTTGTATCGAATGATTTCTTGGACGAGCACCGTGTTCATGGACTACTCATAGCTTGTGGGGTAGTCCTTCTGGATCTTGTGAATGGGGAACACTTCGGGGGTCCTCGCCTGCACCGAATCAGCGATGTCGGTAATAGACTCCTCCCGAGACTTGCTTCCTGCTGATGAGGTCTTAGGCTGTACTGACAAAATGGACTCAAGCATATTGAAAGTTTCGTTTTGGGCGTTTGTGATTTATGCGTTGTCGTTGAGTCCAAACGCCTCTGGAGACGGATTCAAAGGGAGTCCTTCGATATAGCCAATATACTGGTCGATTGTCTCAGCTGCAGGCTGGTAATAGATTCCGCTCTTTGAGAACTTGTACCCCTAATTCAGCACATGTGAATTCATGTAGCCAATGAGGATGGTCGTGATGAGACGCACGTCTTTATCGTCAGTCACTCGTCCACCGTAGTTGATCTCAGCACCCAGATAGTTGAGCACCTTATAAGGAATATCGTCGTACTCGTCCAAGAGCATCTTCAGCTGACGTCGGCACACCATAAGATCCTCGTTGGTGAACTCGTAGGGAATATTCCAACCGATAGGTCCAAACTTTCTTCTGTCTTGCACAATGGCGTGGAACAAGCAGAACCCGAACAGAAGCTTCTTGAATGGACCTGGTTTGGTGCACTCATCGAATTCCTTCACATCGAGGTTCTTATAGGTTCGGAGAAGGTTGTTTCGAAGTCCTTGTGGAGGCTCTAGCGTCATCTTAACGCTGTTTTGTAGAATGGCGATGGAGAACGACGAGGTGGGCATGGAAGTCAGCCAAAGTCTGAAATCCTTGTGCATATTGTCGTTGAGTTCCTCGCAAATTCGTTCGAGCTCGTTCATCCAAGATACTGCCAAATGGCAGTTTTGTAACAGAATCCATCCACCCTTGGTAGTGGCTTCTTTAATGAGCTTTTCTGCCTTCTTTCCCTGTCCTTGTCCAAGGGAGATTGAGTCGTATCGTTTGCCCATTCCCATTTCTTCAGCAAACTTGATAAAGTCAGCCACAGGATCGCTTCCTGCCGACAACACAAAGATGAGTGGGGTGGTGATTGTCGCATCTTTGTAGCACTTTGAAAGATCGAAGGTTGGCGCAATGATGAAACGTTCACCCATGGTCTTGGACACATAGTTTTGAATAGCAGGGATTACCTTATCTGCACGAATAGACTTGACGATGATGAGCTTCTGGAAGTCATTGAGAGTAGAATGGTATGGCTCTGGAAGAGGTTCTGTATGAGGGTTGATACTGTCAAACACAACCTTCCACATTTTCTCCTCAGTCAAGAGATGTTCTTCGATGTTTTTGAAGGCATCCAGTAGTCCCATCCCGTAGAACTGTCGATAGAGGTCTGGCCACTGGTTCGCTGATATCCAGGTGGTTGGATTCGGAGGTACTTTGATTTCACCCGTGGGGCCTGCAAGTAGATAACGCCATTCAAGATTGTCGATTTTGTTGTCTCCTTGAAGAATCTTAATTGTCAGCAGGAAAGAGAATAGTAACTTTTGTTTCTCAAACAGAGAACGACACACATTTTCGTAAAGACTGTACGTGAAGTAGTTGTTCATGTTGGATAGTCGCTGTTCGAGCACATTGGACGCCTCGCTGTTCTCGACACCCATAATGAACAGTCGGGTAAACCACTGGAGCGAGTACTGGTACATTGGGTCAATCAGCGACAGATCTAAAATGCAGAAGAACAGCAGACTTGCTCTGTAGGCTACAGGTCGGTACCCCTCTCTTGTCTGATCGATTTGGATCTCAGTCAGTTTTGACTCCTCGACTCGCTGGTTGATTTCTGTTGACATCTTCTTCGAGTTCTGAAGCTCGTTGATAAGGCTTTCGTCCTTCAGGAACTCGTCGATATTGCCTTCAGTACTGGCCAAAGTCTTGAGAATCGAGTCTTCGATTTGGATAAGGGTCTTCTTGTCTTGACTGTTTTTGATGACAATGTCCAATTTCTTTTGCTCGAGTTGAGGGTTCTCAAGTGCTACGATTTGTGCAAGCATCTGCTCCTCAAGGCCTGATGGGGTGATAGCGAAGTTGATGATGGCAACTTTCACAAAAGTCTCTGGAGGGTAATGCGGGTTCGGCACTGTGGTTGTCATAAAGAACTTAAAGCTCAAGTTGTAGTTTAGCGTCTTCTCGCCGATCGTGATGCTATATGAGGAGCCAGTCTTGATCACCTTCTGTAGCAGAATTGGTTCTAAGGAGGGGTCTAAGTCCTTGCCTACTCCTTCCATCAGAATCCACTTTCCAAACTGCACTGCCAGCTCAAGTGTTCTCATGATATTTGCGTCACTCACCTTCATCACCTCAATTCCTTCTTCATGCTCCTTCCCGAGATTCTTGACGAACTTGTTCGCTTGAGTTTGTGGATCGATCATCAGAGGCCATCTTCGGGTCTTATCGATTATAATACCGTTCTCTGTCGAGGTATCGTCCTTGGGAAGACCAGCAATGTTCCATCCCTGTATCTTCACAGCAACCCCTAAGAAACTACGCATCGTCACTCCCTCAGTATGCTCAAGCGAAAGTTCCTTTAACTTTGTTGCCCACTCTTTCTACAATTTTGTTCGATACTCAGCAGTGAATGGACCAGCGTAGGCGACCATTCCAGCAGCGACGACTGAGTTTCCAGCAATCAGTGTTGAGTTCTCCCTGAAGCGTTGGACATCGAGCGACCATCGCTTTTGCTCTTCAGAGAGACCTTCTGTAAGCTTCTTAGCTCTCGTTAGTTTCACTCGGCAAGTCTCTATCTCCAAAGTCAGCTTCTCTTTTAGCTTGATCTTCTCATCGAAAAGGGCTTCGAGATCGCGAATCTTCTTGTTGACAGCTTCAAGAGCATCCAACTTCTCCTTCAAGAAGGCACTCTTCTCAGCTAGCAGTTTTTGCGTCGCCTAGAGCTTCTCTCGGAGAGGTCGAGTTTCATTGAACACTTTGTTGAAATCATACATTGCCCTGACCCAAAGATACAAGAACTGAATAGCGTAGGAGCAGGTCTTCGCACGTTAAAGGGTAAAGTCAGGGTCGGGGAGAATCTTTTCCTGTAGCTTCTTAATCAGCTGTGGGTTGATGTTCTCTTTCTTGTATTCAGTCAGGAGCGACATCAGCTGGGTAACGTCATTCAGCAAATACTTCTTGGCAGTTTCGAAGTAATCTTCCTCCTTCTTTCCATCCACGTTTTTGATGATTATGGAGCCACCTGCCTTCTTGATATGATCTGCTAACAGAATCACGATGCCTCCCAGGGTGACCTTGATGGCAACTGGCGGATTGGCCAGTGCTTTGATCTCATTCAGATGGTCTTTCTTTAATTTTTTGACTTCTTCTAAAGTCTTAGAAAGAGATTAGTTGGCTTCTGCGACACTAGCTTCAGCTTCGGCTGCCAGTTTGGATGCCTCTGCTTTCTGCTCATCAGCCTCCTTCTTCTCAACCGATACTACCTTCTGGACTTCCTCAGCTGATGCTTTATCGACTGTCAATTTTGCCATGAGTTTCTCCGTTTCGTCCGATGCCTTCTCAAGTTCAGGTTGCATTTGAGTGAGAGTGATGCCCATCTATTCGACTGCTTTGTTGGCATCGAGCAGCTTATCCAGTCCATTCTGCAGTCGTGAGATGGAGAATCTCGACTAATTCTGCTTTTCTTTGAGGATAATTTTGTACATCGACAGCAGTTCGAGATAGCTGGTTGGAGTCACATAGTTATATCGAGTCAGCTCAGCTTTGAATCTCAGAGACGACTTTTCGACACTCTTATGCATGCATTTGAACGTCTCGACGAGATTGTCAAGTTTCCCTTCAAGGCCTAGTTATACCTCAACGTCAAGTAGTTGCCCCTTACCGACACCAAGCAGTGCCTCTTCAGGCCATTCGCTGAACCAATCGATTGTGGAGCAGTTGACCAGACTGGGGAACATTCTAAGTCGAGTGGCAAATGCCTCTCCCAAGGGGCTCATACACATCACGATGTGGATGTTACGCTTCACCCTTGCCAAGTACATCGTAAAGATGTTCATTTTGTTGGGCTGCAGATTCTTTTTAATGCAATCAGCTTTGCACTGGTTCATAATTTCTTCGAAATCTTTCTCCTGGTAGAGATTTGTCACGTCTCCGCTGTTCAAAACGCTATTGATATCCTCAAGCATTTGCTCATTGATGATCTGAGTGTCCACAAACAGGAACGTCAGTGGCTTGTTCTCAAGTCCTGCTTGTAACAAAACAGCCTTGATATCGTCCCTCCAGTTTCTCATTGAGTAGTTCTTGATGACTTCGATCTGACTGATTTTGTAGCCACTGATGAAGGAAGCCATCCTGGCAAGCGACTGCCTTCCACTGCCTCCAACACCCAACAGTAGAGCATTACCTTGAGGTTGACGAATGATACGGGCGATTCGACAGATATGCTCACAAGCGTCGAGGAACATGACCAGCTTCATAGCCTTTTTGTTTCCCATTTCTGCGTTATACTCTTCCAAAAATTCGTTCATCTTTTCAAGGAATTTATCGTTTTGTTCGATGTTGATATAATTGCGGATGTCTAAGTCCCTTCCTCCCATAAAATCTCCGTAGACGAGCCTTCTGCTCGTAAAAGTTCGATTTTCTTCGTGTTCTTGGCTTGCCAGATCATTCTTGAAGATATTGTTTGCAATTACGACAAGCTCTCCGATAAATAGGGTCTTGTCCTCATCACTGACAAGCCGATCGTGGTAGACTCGCATGTTCTCATGGTACCACAGGTTCACGAACTGCATAGGGTCAGCGATAAACTTGGGCGCAGCAGAGCATATTCCTTGCACTACCTTCCAAATATCTCTCAAGTTAAATGTGTAGTGGGACTTAGAGGGGGTTGGTAGTAGCTTGTTCTTGGCACACTCAAACACCTCAAGGCAAGCCTCAGCTGCCGCTGTGCCCATTCCTCTAACAGTTTCAGGGAACTTTTTGAGGTAGAAGTTGAGCAGGGATGTGAAGATAGTCATGATGATTTCTTTGGAGAGTTCTGTATAAGCCAGGATATTGAAATGTCTGCAGAGCCTGTTCGTAATGTAAGTACGACCTCCTCCTGGCGGACCCATAGCTCCCATAATAATCAGCTCTTCAAGATTCATGAAGAGAAGATCCTTTCGATTGTACCAACCTTTGTGGTCCAAATATTGACGGATGAGTTCGATCGGAGGCTGCGCACCATAAGTCTCCTTCTTCGGCATGTTGAGATCGTCGACAAATATGATGCATTTCTTGCCGATAGGTGGGCCATAGTACCCCTTGCGACGCTTTTCCATCTTGGAATCGATTGTATCTTGGGTTTGATTGGCGCTGGTCTGCGCAGAGAAGGTAAGGCTGATATACTGGAAAGAGTCGGGCATATAGTTCGTCAGGAGTTTATAGCAGTTCTGCGACTTTCCTGTTCCAGTAGGTCCGAGTGACAGAACGTGGTAGTTGTGTGTGAGTAAGAGTTTGATGAGGTAAAGGTTACGTGTTGAGTCAGCAGTCGGAATTGCGATTTCGTGGTAGGCAAGCTTGGAATCTATTTCAAAGGCCTCAAATGACTTTGCCCAGTCGACCCATTCTTTGGTCTTCTCCTTAAACTCATAGTCGTAGATTGTTCCTTTCTCGGGTAATGGGTTAGATACCTTCTTCTGCCGCATTAGCTCTCTCAAGAACCCATCCATTTTTAGGCGACCAGCCAGGTCTGTGGTACATGCCACCGACCAAACCAACGACCAGAGGAAAAGGCTCTAAAGAATTGATTAGAGATGGTCGAACTCTTCACCAGTCACTTTCTTAACCTCAGTATCTTTGTAGCTCTCGATGAAGCACTCCAGATTTCTCATCAACGATTGGACAATGTTTCCATTGCTTGTAGTGACCATTTCTTTACAATCAACCCTCAGGAAATCTAGACTTACTTCTAGGTAGTCATTGAAGAGTCGGTTTAGTGTCGGGATGAGCTGCTTTCGATCCTTGAAGGTTTGAGGGAAGGTATTTATCCAGGAATCAATCAAAGGGCGAACGCCAATTGAAGCAGGTTCCATGTATACCATGCCGCAGCGGCTAACAGTTGCAGGGGAGGCGACTGCGAGATCTTCAACTTCGAACATCATTGTCATTTGAGGTGTGAGAGTCAAGATCTGACCACTGTTTAAACACAACTTCTTATTGTCGTCGAGCACAGTATTCATTGACTCGATCCAAAGCGAGTCAACAGGTCCATCGAAGATAATCCAATGCTTTTCTACCGATTGGTCCTTGACGCACTCTCTGACCATATAGGCGAGGATACCGTCTGCCCATTCATGGGTTTGCTCGTTGAAGGCGCCATACAGTTGTCCCATTGTAATTGATTTCGGGTTTAGTGTGTGTAGCCATACCTTCGCTTGTCCTTTCTTCTCCAATGCTGTCATAGCCCCTGAGAGTGCTTTGAAGTTTCTGGTTTTGCCACCTCCAGTGGGTCCGACGACCATGAGCCCGTGTCTGACTTGAATTGTATCGTAGAGTTGAATAACCTTGTCGATAAAGGCCGAAATCGGTTGAAGATTGAGCTTTTTGCAGGTATCATTGATCGATTTCAATAGTTCCCCATAATCGATTCGAGGTCTTTGGACTCCTGGGAAAAGATCGGTGATGATATTCTCAAACAACGGTAGATCTTCTTTGAGGAACTTTGGAACGTTGACGTCTCGCAATGCTCTGAGCAGCAGCTGCTATTAGTTCATATCCGGCTCAGCACTCTTTAGTAGTCCTGCTGCGTTGATGACGGAACGGACAGCTCTCATACCATAGTCATAATGATCTTGGGACGACAACTGCTCTGAGCTGAGTTTGAAGGTAGCTACCATCTTCTTTGCCAGATCACGTCCCTTCTTGAATCCAAAGGAGTAGAGCATGATTTCTCCTATCATTGCATAATCGGGCACCATCATTGCCACACTCCTAAATAGTGCCTTGAGATTGTCAGGTAACTCAGTACGTCCTGCATATCCTGGGTTCATAGTAATGAAGACCGAGAAGGTTGGAAGAATTTTAATGACAGACCCCTCGAATTAACACGAAGGAGATCCCTTAGCTTTCTCACCGAAAAGAATGAGGAGCTGCTGAGCAATGACTGAAAGCACTTCGATATTGATACGATTGAATTCATCGAAGCAGCACCAAGCTCCCGCAGAAGCAAGACCTTTGAAGAACTTGCCGATCATAATGTAGTCCATCGAATCGGAACAGTTGAACACGACGCACTGCTTGGCAAGGGCTTTAGCGAGATCCTTTGTTGACTCAGTTTTACCAGTTCCGGCAGGACCAGCAGGGGCTCCTCCGAGATTGAGTTTGAGAGCACCCATGAGCGTCATATAGCACTTGTCTGTCAAGGGAGTGATCACAAGCCTGAGAGTATTTCCAAGATACTCGTAGCCGTAAGGGAAGTTGGTCTGGACACACTTTACATAGCAATCATCGTTCTCCCAGTAGTAGCGAAGTTGGCTGATCCACTCAAAGGATCCAACATCGGTGATGTTCGTCTGAACGAGTTTCTCAACAACATCCTTGGCGTGCACATCGATGACGATCAGAGCATTTAGGGTGACCTGTTGTTGTTTTGACAGTGGCTGCCTCACGAGTTCCACAAGGTCGTTGAGCTGGATCGTTAACTTCTCAAAGTACTTGTCGATGGCCTTGGAATTGATAGCTTCCTCCACTTCCGTTGTCCACAGAATCTGAGAACCGTTGAGCACGCACTGGCCGGGGTGATTACACACCCACTGGGTACGCTTGGTAGTCTTGTACTTCTGAACTGAAATGAGTAATTCGTTTCGGACTGACTGTCGCATCATGTCTTCGACTTCACCCATCCAATCCTCAACGTTTTTCTCATTAGGATTCACAATTTCTTTGAAGTTGATCTTTTCCTTTTCAGCCGAGAACATGGCTAAGATGTGCTTGCGATGGTTGAACTCGATGGAGTGGATGTTCTCGAACACTTTCTTGAGATGTGGCTGCACTGCCGTTGGTTCTTTGGTCTGTGACAGAATTTCAAGCAGATCGTCATTCGACAGGAAATAGAAACGAGCAAATCGCTCACGCTTCTTCTCCAGGTAGTTGTTGAGTTCCTTCTGAATTTGTTCCAGTTTCTCGTTGGAGTCTTTGAGCTTCTCCAATAGTCCTTCAGTACAGCAAACCTTGAGTACATTTACCATCGACTTGGCGAGGTTCATGTTCGCCTTCCAAGTAGTATCCACCAGCTTGAATTTCTTAGTTTCGAGTGGTAGCTGTTTGGCGATATCGGCAGAATCGAAGATTGGCTGGAGGTACATCCACTGTCCTTGGCATTTCATCCACTCTTCCATCACATCCGACATAGTCTTCAGCTGTCCATACCAAGAAACAATGTCGTCCTCGAAAGGCTTCTTGAAGGCGCTGAATTGGATTGCCTGGGTGTTCACGAGATGCTCGTCAAGGATTATTTGAATCTCGTCGTACCCCCTCATAATGAAAGAGATGCTCTTGTAAGGTACTAAATCGAAGTTGATGTCTTCCCAAGTCTTCCACATTCCCTTAAGCATGGTTTCGATGTTGAACTCCTTGCTGGCTCGTTCTCCGACATCTACACACAGGTCAACATGCTTGATAAGTCCCATATTCAGGCATTCCTGGAAGCAAAATCCTTCGATGTTTGGGTCCACCTTGAAGCCCGCTCCTGAAGAAATTGCATTCCAATGACGTTCCTTCATACCTTCTTTGCGCAAAGCTACCATCAAAGGGAGGTTAGGCTTAAACTTATCCATTTCAGCTTTAACCTTGTCGCCAACTGCCACAATCTGCTGCAATCCTTTTTCTTTGAAGATCCTGATCACTCCGACAAGGCTTCGAATGGACTCCTCCACGAACTTCTAGGCTGCGTTTGCGTCGAGATTCTCGAAGGGTTGGTTGAGCCACCGGTCAATATCAGAATACCATTTGTTGACGATGTGCCAAAGGGTGTTGTAGGGTGTGAACTCTTTGATGACAACCTGCAACCTCGAGTAGTCAGTTTGATCCTTTGCGAACAGCTGCTCGCGAGAATTGAACTTGCGCGTCAACTCAGTGAAGGTGTTGAGCTTGGCCATAACCTCTTCGCACATCTTTACAGTCGTTTCGTGGATATTGATGTTGCTGTTCTGGTGGAAGGCAAAGATATGGCGTTCAATGGCATCGAAGCTCTTTTTATACTCTGCTTGTTCCTGATAGAGCTATTCCTCGTACTTATTATTCTACCGGTCGATCTGTTCAATCCTTTCTTTCATCATGGAGTAGGTATCCTTTGGCTGCCGGAACACACGCCAACGGTTTTACATTTGAATTGGTTCCAACCGATATTTCTCCTCTTCCAGGATATTGTATATCTCTGCGTTCTTGTTAATCTCCACTCGCAACTTCTCGACTTCGGTTGTGCCTGTAGTCTAGAGGAATTCCTTGAGCTCAGAGGCCTCCTCGATGTTTCCAGTGGGTTTATTGATCTTCTCTTGAATTCGTTCGAAATGTTCCAATTGGGTGTTCGTAATGGCAGTTACCCTATTGGCAATGACCTTGGTTAGCCCCTTGGCAATCTTCGC